>Ga0209013_10003815_pt1 | contig 13289 bp, 10 predicted proteins | sample Cruoilmetagenom2_FD_187291 | JGI IMG/M metagenome (GOLD analysis project Ga0209013, IMG submission 187291) | Oil polluted marine microbial communities from Coal Oil Point, Santa Barbara, California, USA - Sample 2 (SPAdes) (version 2) | ecosystem: Environmental > Aquatic > Marine > Oil seeps ... | reverse complement strand
GAATTGTTTTTTTGTGAGGCATTAAGGGCGAGACGTGTCATTACCCTCGTCCTGTTTTCCCTTTGACTATTAATGTTACTATAGCCCGAAAGCGATACAGATCCGTTAATGTTCTCAGTATACATAGATTCTATGGTTTCTTCCACAACTGGTGCGGCCAGTAATAATTCCGTCGGCGATTCCTGTTTAGTTTCGGATTCTGTTTTTACCATGTAGTTAAATAGAACTTCATCTCCCTTTTGTATTTCACAATCGTTGATAATTGAACATACACAGGATGTAGAAGACTTACTTTTGACCACTAAACAAGCGCTATCAGTACCACCTAAGTTTAAGGAGTCGCCCACCTTAATAAAAGATGTGTCATCAAATTTCACATAGATGTTATTGGTGGTAACAAACGAGACCTGCCCATGGAGGATGTTGTCCTGTCCAAACGCATTTGAGGTTAAGGCCATAAAGGCAATTATGAAATGTAATTTAAATTTCATTTATCCTTGTCAATCGCCATCGGGGTGGCATTCTAAACATGCGGAACTCAGATATTCGTACCCATTTTCTTCACTGTGTTTATCATCCATTTCAGGCTGCAAATGACAGGTGAAACATGTAAAATCGGCATAGTTAGAGGGGTTCGCATGGCATTCCACACAATCGTTCCAGGTTTCACCCTGGCGGTGTTTTCCAGTATAAATAGGGAAATATTGGTCGTGGTCAAATTCTGCTGGTGTCCAACCGGGATTGGTGGTATGGCAGGCCACGCAATCTGTTGGGAAATTTGCCGCTAAATGATTGGGATTATTCGTCTGATCGTAATCCGTCTGATGACATGCAACACATTCCGGAGAGGCATCTGAATAATTGTCTGTTGTATGGCACTCTGTGCAATCCTGAATATTATGACCCTGGGTTAGTGGGAAAAAGTCATGGTTAATAATCGCAGGCATCCAACCGGGGCTTGTGGTATGACAGGCAACACAATCTGTTGAAAAACCAGAAGTAGCATGATTAGGATCCATTGTGCCGGTATAATCTTCCTGGTGGCAGGTAACACATTCCGGTGAGGCATCTGAATAGTTGCCTGTTGTATGACATTGTGCACAATCTTGTATGTCGTGCCCTTCGGTTAATGGAAAAAAGTCGTGGTTTATGCTTTCTGAATCCCAGCCAAATCCAAGCGGATTATGACATTCAATACAATCTATTGAAAAGCCTGCTTGTTGGTGATTTGGGTTTTGAGTAGCGGCATAATCATCCTGATGACAGTTTATACATTCATTTCCCAAAGGGTCAATTCTAAGATTACTACTATCTGTGTTATGGCACTCAATACAACTAAGATTACTATGAACTCCAATAAGAGGAAAACCATTTGCTTCATGAAGTTCGGGAATAATGTCTACCAGCCAGGTCTCCGAAGTATGACATCTCACGCAATCATTCCCCACAGATTGGCTGTGAATATCGGCATGACAGGAAGCACAGTCCATAGGCGCCTGGTCAAAAACCATGGTGCTATGGCATAGTTTACAATCCACATTTGCATGTGTTCCCTCTAATTGAAAATCGGTTTTACTATGATCAAATTGAATGGTTTGGTAGTTGATATACCAACCTCCCGGATGATGACATTTAACACAGTCCATATCCAGATCATCACCATGAGGTGACTGGGCTAAAAGCGGAAAGCAGCCCAATAACAGGAGTATTAGAGATGACAGTCTATACATTTAAATTTACCCAGTTTGTATATTACCTCTGTTTCTCCATTTTCAGAAGCAACTTCATGACAAACACTACATGCTATTTTTGCATGTTCCCCTTCCAGTGGAAAGGATGTACGGTTGTGGTTAAACCTTTTTGGAAACCAACTATCCGTTATGTGACACCTTGCGCAATCTGTTACTCCCTCAATGGCAAATGTATCGTCATGGACATTCTCATGACAAGTTATACACTGCCCCCCTAATTTCTTAAACGTTTGTTTAAAGGTAGTATTGTTGTCAGACATAACAAAATGACATTCCCTACAATCTACCTCAGTATGTTTCCCATCTAAGGGCCAATCTGTTTGGCTATGATCAAAATTGATCAGGGTCCAGGCTTCATTGATATGACATGTTTTACATTCATTATTGGGGTAGTATTTTTCACTGATAAAGCCCTTATGGATATCCTGATGGCAATCTATGCAGTCTGTACCGAGATTTCTAAAGCTCCATCTGTCTTCCTTTTCGCTCACATGGCAGGCAAAACATGGAGTTGCATTATGTGCCCCTTCTAAAGGAAAGGATGTAGTTTGGTGTTGTTCCAGCGTATAAAGGCTGTAATCAAATCCATTTTCCAACGAATGACATTCCACACAATCCGGAGAAACATCATTTTCCTTGAATTCTCCCCTGTGGTAATCATCATGACAATTTTTACAGGCCGCAAAGTCTATTGGAGTAGAAAATCTTTTTTCATGACATTGCCTGCAATCCACTTCAACATGTTTTCCTTCAAGAGGATAATCGGTGACGGTATGGTCAAAGAAATCCATAGATCTTAGGGATAAAAAACTGGTTTCCCTATGGCATTTTACACATTCGTTCCCATATTCCCCATTATGTATATCCGTATGGCAGCTTACACAACTGTTTTCACTGATCCTGCTTTTATCCTGAAAAACGGTCAGGGGATTACTGGTTTCTGCATGACATGCAAAGCAATCTGTAGTTTGGTGACTCCCTTTTAGTGTAAAATTGGTCGAATTATGATCAAAATTTTCTAAACCTGCAAAAGCTGTAAAGGAAGCCTCCGTATGGCATTGTGAACACTGTCCCGGTAATTGTTCATTATGAGGGTCTTCATGGCACGAAATACAATCGTTAAAAGGAATGTCTTTAAATATTTGAAAATCCTTACCATTTCTTGTTGTTATCTGGTGGCATTCAATGCAATCCACATTCAAATGCTCTCCTTCTAGTTTATAATCGGCTGTATCGTGGTCAAAATTTGAAGCGGGTTTAAAAGCTTCCATAGTATGACAAGCCATACAATCATTGGTAAGGGTTTTTTGGTGAACATCATCATGACAGGAAAGACAGGTTTCATCTAAGCCAAGAAATGTATTTTTTCGCTTTTTTAGTTCTCTATCCTGGACATTTTCGGTAACATGACACTTTCTGCAATCCACTTCCTCGTGCTTACCCTCCAATTCATAACCGGTAAGGTCATGGTTAAAGGCATCTTCATCAAAACGGATCATATCAAATTTACGACCATGATGATCACTATGGCATTCAAAACAATCCTTTTTCACTACACTGGAATTGGCGTGATATCCGTCTTTTTTATTGATTAACGATTGTATTTCCTTATGGCATTCCAGGCATTTCCTGTCAGATACTTTGGCTCCGAGATCATGGCACAGGGTACAATTACTCATCCCTTCAAGATCTGCATGAGATTGAGATAAATCACCGGGGGATATTTGGCCATAACCCATGGTCAGGCTAAAAATAAAAAGGTAAATGGTATGTTTAAAACTGTTATTCAATCCATTTATTTATAAGATTTCAGGACATGACCAAAACGTTTGGTTATCTCTATCCCTGCATTTTGTAAAAAACTGGTAGGTAATTCCCCACCTGCAAAAATATATACAAGATCATTTTCAATTTCTGTGGCTTCGTTTCCTTCAATGCTCATCAATACACTTTTTGCATTAATAGACACCAGATTAGAATTATATATGACTCTGATAGATTTATCAGCTATGGCCTGCTCAATTTTTTCTCTGTTTTTGGGTTTTAGCCTGGAGAATTTATCCTTTCTATAGGAAAGTATAACCTGATTATTATTTTGTAGTAATAGAAGTGCAGATTCAATAGCTGAATCGCCTCCGCCCACAACAATGATTTTCTTCTCCTCTATTTGTTCAGGTTCAAGCAATCTGTAGGCTACATTCTGTGAATCTTCACCCGGAATACCAAGTTTTCTGGGTGTTCCTCTTCGACCTATAGATAATAGTACCTGATTACAAATATATTCACTGCCGGCATTAGTAACTATTTTAAAAGTTTCGCCTTCTATAGGAGTAATACTTTCAACCTTAGTGTTTTCAACAATTTCCAAATTTTGTTCAGAAATTACTTTCTTCCATAATTGAAGCAATTCATCCTTGGAGGTGTCATGTAATTTAGCCTTCCCGTAAAGCGGCAAATCCATGGGTGAAGTCATTACAATTTTTGCCCTTGGAAATGTGTAGACTGTTCCCCCGAGGGAATCTTGTTCTAATGTTATACTGGATAATCCTTGCTTTTTAGCTTCAAGGGTTGCGGAAATCCCCGCGGGGCCGGCACCTATTATTACTACATCTAAAACATTTTCTTTAGATGGTTTTTTCTGCTTTGCAATATTTTCCATCGCCTGCTGTCCCTGTTCTACGCTATTCTTAATCAATCCCATTCCCCCTAATTCTCCGGCTATATACATACCTTTGATATTAGTCTCGTAGTCTTCACTGACGTGAGGAAGATCCACACCTCTGGATTCTGTTCCTATGCGCAACGATATGGCTTCAACGGGGCATGCGTGAAAGCAGGCACCATGTCCAACACAATTAGAAGTGTTAATTACGGTTGCAATCCCATTAGTTATTCCTATTATGTCTTTTTCGGGGCATGCGGTGATGCAGGCACCACTGCCAATACATGCTATAAGATCAATATGAGGATGCAGGGAGATGGGTTCAAATAACCCCTCTTCCTTGGCAACAGTAACTTTTTTTACTGTCTCAAGCGACTTTTTACTTTTTCTTCTCAGATAGAAAAATACAGTGAAAGCACATAAAAGAAGCACTATACCATATACAATTATCTGTTCTAATAACACTTCATCCATCAGAAAATCCATTTATAACCAAAGGCAAGTGTAACCGCCACATGAATGACCACAATAATGAGCATAATTAAAGCAAAGGGCATATGTGCCACATGCCAATATTTAAAAAGTTTTTGCATCATTTGCAATCTGCCTATTTTATTTGAAAGTACTATTTCCTTTTTTACCATTTGTAATATTGCATTCCTGTCCTTTTTAGGGAGGTCCTTGCGGCCCAGCACTTTTTTTAAATACCCCAGTTTTTTCCTGTTGTCAATTGTGTTTTCTTTACTCATCAAATCAGTAACAATAGTAATAGTATTGGACTCCAGATTAAATCGCTGATGTAGCACTACGGCCAAATCTGTTTTCATATGCTGAAGTTCGTTCATGCTCAATTCCCGGCCTTCAATTGTTCTCGGTATCTGGTTGTAGATAAATCTTCCAATTACCCCACTAAGGACCACTGCCACCATGCTCCAAAAGGCAACTGATACAATGCCACCAAACTTAAATGCGGTGTGGAAGAGCACCAGAATAGGCCCAAGGGTGCACAGGAAAATATGAAATTCAAGTAGGTATTTAAGTCTTATTTGTTTTGCTAAAAAATTATAGCGTTTCCTGGCAATATATATGACTACTCCAAAGAGGATCATGAATGTGCCGACAATACCCAAACCTTGTCCATATATGCCACTTGGTTTAAACCAATTATGTCTTGGGTGATAAAACCGCTCTTCCAGTGAAGTACCATAGTAGGTGTAACCTGTATAAATTAAATACAGGGTAACTACCAAAACTATTAGAGCCATAGTAGTGATGTAGGCTATGTGAACGGACTTTTTCAAATCTATATCAGTTAATCCTGTGAGCGATCTACTTAGTAACGACCGAATAAAAGATAAATTGGATGGTTTTGGTCAAAAATCAGGATTCCTTAGAAAATACCCTGAAAACATGAACAGGAATGCCCTTATACGTAGTTGTTTTATCTAAGTGCATCCCATTATTAAGAGCTACTTTTTGTGACCCAATATTGTCTATATGTATGATGGAGATTATGGATTCTGCCAGTTGGTGTTTCAGGGCATAAGCCTTACACTTTTTGGCCGCTTCAGTGGCGTACCCTTTTCTCCAGTATTCAGGTAAGATAGAATAGCCTATCTCCAGTTCCTGAATCTCGTCCACAGTTTGAATCAGGAGGCCGCACATGCCTATAAGTTTCCCGCTATCTTTGCTAATTAAGGCATTAAGACCCCCAAGATTATTTTCATATCTGGTAAATACTTTCGTAAACCAATTCTGGCAAGCTACCTCCGGTTCAAAGATCTCTCCTGCAAAATATCGTGAACTTAAGGGTTCCTGGTGAAATGGTAACCAGGCATTAAAATCCGTCTTCGATACTTTACGGAAAATAAGCCTATTACTTTCCTCCCCTTCAAGAAGTAAGTTCATTTTCTACTTTTTACATTCTTATAAACGCGATGCGATCGCCAACTTCCAAAGAATATTGTTTTCGCTGCCCGGCATTTAGTTCCAGGACATATTGCACCGGGACTTCGGACGATAGGCCTGTCTCATCCATTGGTTGTGCATTTTCCTTATAACTTGCAATCCTAAGCCCCTCATCTATAAAAATAAGGTCGAGCGGTATTTTTGTGTTTTTCATATAAAATGAATGATAAAGCACGTCTGGAAAGATAAAAAACATCCCCTGATCCAATTCCATGGATTCGCGATACATAAGGCCCGTCTGGGTCTCATAATCAGATTCCGCGATTTCGATATTGTATTTTACGATAACAGAGTCTGACTGTTCCTTATAGATAGTGAGTTCGCCTTCTTTTGTAAATGTTATAGCCTCAGTTTTGACTACCTTTTTCCGTTCTTCCTTACAGCCACTAAGAGTTAACAGGGCCAAAATCAGGAAAATACTATAAAATTTTAGTGTTCTCATCTTACCATATTTTTACTTGATATTCACTAGGCAGTAACACTTTTTCTTCTGAACATAAAATAGAACCCAACAAGAATAAAAGGAATACTTAACCACTGGCCGGTTGATAATAACCCTAATGATTCTTCGAATCCACCCTGACTTTTCTTTACAAATTCTACAAAGAACCTTATGGTCCAAAGGAGTACCAGGAATAAACCAAATAAAAATCCGGGCTGATTCTTTTTGTCGGTCTTCCAGTAGAAGTAATACAGAATCAGAAAAACAAATATATATGCGACACCTTCATATAACTGAGCAGGATGTCTAAAAGGAATAGCACTGAAATAGTCCGCAAATTTTGGGTTATTTTCCAATGCAGCATAGGCCGCATTAACAGACTTTTCTTTGGTAATCTGCAATGCAGATGCAGCTGGCATATCATCTGAATCGCGCACAAATTTAGTCGCAAAAGCAAAGTTTGCATCTGTTATTTTACCGTTTATCTCCGAGTTAAAAAAATTGCCTAATCTTACGAAAAATGCCCCAATAGCAACAGTAATGACAACCCTGTCTAAAACCCAAAGTATTTTAAGGTCCTTGTATTTTCTGCTTAAAAGATACATGCCGATAATAATACCAATAGCGGCGCCATGGCTTGCCAGACCGGTAAAACCGGTAAACTCATAACCATTAATAATGCCGAATAATGTACTTCCGGCACGTTCTTTTATCGGAAGCAGAATCTCTACAAGATGATTTTTGTAATAGGGCCAGTCATAAAAAAAGACATGTCCCAGGCGTGCACCAAGCATTGTTGACAGTACAGTGTAAATAAAAAGGGAATCTAGTTGCTCGAGGGATTTTTTTTCGTTTAAAAAAATCTTTTTCATAATATACCAACCCAGCGCAAAGGCTACTATCCAGGAAAGATTGTAGTATTTAATTTGCAATACACCAATTTTGAAAAGGGTATCATCCGGATTCCATATAAAACCTAAAAAATACATAGTCAATTTATTAAGCGGCTAAGATAAGAAAATTGAACTGAGGCCAAAGCCAAATAATAGCTTAACTTTTATGCACTTTTGAGTGCTATTAAGTCGATTTAAGATCTAAATAAAATTATTATTATATCTGAGATTAACAGGTCAGGGTACAGGATCATAACCTTTTCCACCCCATGGATTACAGCTGAAAATACGTTTTAAGGCTAACCAACCTCCTTTAAAAAGGCCATGTTTTTGTAGAGCCTCAAGCGTATATTGAGAGCATGTTGGGCTATATCGGCAAGTGGCAGGGGTCAAAGGTGAAATAACCACCTGGTAGAACCTGACAAGAAGTACAAAGGGGGCAATTAGAATTTTTTTCAACTTGAGAAATATTATTTAAATACTAATTTATAGTCGTAATTAGTTATTAGAATTACATGAAAGTCAACCTGAAAGAAATTTACCCAATGGATACCGCAATTTATCAGGAGACCTTGAAAGTTGTTCCCTCTTTGCTGTCTTTTAACTGAATGCCGAGGGCTGCCAACTGGTCCCTTATTTTATCAGATGTGTCAAAATCTTTGTTGGCACGAGCTTCATTGCGCAATTGAATGAGTAATTCCACGACACCCGATAACTTTTCAGAATCCCTTCCGCTATCATTTTTATTTTCCAGGCCAAGAACATCAAATGTAAAACTATTCATGGTCTCGATAAGGATTTTTTTATCATCTGCAGAAAGCTGTTCTTTTCCTTCTTTTATAAGGTTGATATGTTTAACACCTTCGAAAAGGTTTGCTATTAGAATTGGGGTGTTAAAATCGTCATTCATTGCATCATAACACTTTTGCCTCCAATCCTTAATATCGAAATCTGAATTGGCACCGGTATTTAATCCGTCCAGACCAGTAATCGCATCCATAAGCCTTTGATACCCCTTTTCTGAAGCGAGCAGGGCATCGTTGCTTAAATCCAGAATACTTGTATAATGTGCCTGCATCATAAAAAAGCGTACTACAGAAGGAGAAAATCCTTTGCTAAGTATACTATTATTACCGCTAAAGATCTCATTCGGGAGAATGTTATTCCCGGTAGATTTTGCCATTTTTTTACCATTTAGGGTAAGCATATTGGCATGCAACCAATATTTAACAGGAGAATGACCATTTCCCGCCTCAGCCTGTGCAATTTCACATTCGTGATGAGGAAATTTCAGATCCATTCCACCTCCGTGTATGTCAAAATTCTCACCAAGATATTTTGTACTCATTGCTGTGCATTCAAGATGCCATCCCGGAAACCCATCTCCCCATGGGGAAGGCCATCGCATGATATGTTGTGGTTCGGCTTTTTTCCACAAAGCAAAATCCTGAGGGCTTTTCTTATCGTCCTGAGCTGCAAGTTCCCTTGTATTTGAGATCATGTCTTCCAGCTTTCTGCCACTCAGTTTGCCATATTCATAGTCTTCATTAAACTTCTTAACATCAAAGTAGACAGAATCATTAATTTCATAGGCATAACCTTTTTCAAGGATATCCTTAATGATTTCTATTTGCTCTATAATATGCCCCGTTGCTGTTGGCTCAATACTAGGAGGTAAAAAGTTAAATTTCTGAAGGATATTGTGAAAATCTACGGTATAGCGTTGTACCACCTCCATGGGTTCTATTTGTTCTAACCGTGCCTTTTTGGAAATTTTGTCTTCCCCTTCATCAGCATCGTCTTCCAAATGACCTGCATCTGTAATATTCCTTACATACCGAACCTTGTACCCCAAATGCCTGAGGTAACGGAAGATCATATCAAACGACATAAAAGTTCGGCAGTTTCCCAGATGTACATTGCTGTATACCGTGGGACCACATACATACATACCTACATGCCCTTCGTTAATTGGTTCGAATAGTTCTTTGGTACTGGAAAGGGAATTATAGACTTTAAGGTGTTGGGTTTTATACAATTGCATTGTTGCTATATACAATTAGAAATTGGTCTCCAGGTTTATATAGTCCAAAAACTCACGTCTGATGGCTTCTTCTTTAAATTTGCCACCGTATTCTGCAGTTACTGTACTACTATCTACATCGCGTATTCCACGTGAATTTACACACAAATGTTTGGCGTCTATAACGCAGGCAACATCTTTGGTGCCTAATACTGCCTGAAGTTCTTTTACAATTTGAATATTCAGCCGTTCCTGTACCTGAGGTCTCTTGGCATAATAATCAACGACCCTGTTCATCTTGGAAAGGCCAACTACCGTTCCATTTGAAATATATGCTATATGTGCTTTACCAACAATGGGAAGAAGATGGTGCTCACAGGTAGAATAAACAGTTATATTTTTTTCTACCAACATTTCACCATATTTGTACTTATTCTCAAACGTAGAAGATTTCGGTTTTTTCTTTGGCTGTAACCCACCGAAGAGTTCCTTTACATACATTTTTGCTACCCTGTCTGGTGTGCCACTTAGACTATCGTCCTCCAGGTCGAGGCCTAGCGTAAGCATAATTTCCCTGACATTTTCGCGAATGCGTTCAATTTTTTCTTCCTCGCTTAAAACAAATGCATCTTTTCTCATTGGGGTTTGTTCAGACGAGGATACATGATCGTTTCCTAAGTCTTCAAAATGTTCTTCCAATGTTCTGTCTAATTTCATCCGGATACCTCTTTTTCGAAAGGCAAAGATATACATAATATGGCACTTTATACTCCGTTTAGGGCGATACACAACATAAATTAGTGTTAAGCAGAAGTACAGGGTATTTTTATAAATTCCAAATCCTATGCCTGTTTATGAAGGGTAAAAGCTTAATATTCTGGTTTTTAACAATTCTTGGGACCACTTCACTTATGGCCCAGGTAGCAGCTGATTGCAGTAATGCCGTTCCCATATGCAATAATACTCCGGTTAATGGGGGTACGCAGGGATATGGCATCGACGATTTCAACGGAGCTACAACGAGCGGTTGCCTCGAACAAACTATAACCGGATCCATAGAATCTAATTCTGCATGGTATCGTTTTCGAACGGGAGCATCCGGACAGTTAGGATTCAATATAGGTTTTGATGCCTCGGAGGATTGGGATTTTGCCTTATACCGGGCAAGTGACTGCAATAATTTGGGAGACCCTATCCGTTGTAACTTTTTTGATAACAGTGATGAGGAAACATTTATGGGAGTAGGGGAAGACCCAACCGGAAACACAAGTACCGTACTTTATGAAGATTGGTTAGACGTAATGCCGGGTGAGGATTACTATCTGATGATAAATAACTTTAGTAACAATAATTCGGGATTTTCAATTCAATTTTCGGGAGCTATTTTTACAACCAACCCTTTTGATGCACTGGATTGTTCCATTATAAATAATCTCCTTGGACCACCTCTGGCCGCATGTGACAATGAAAATATTATTCTGGATGGAACCACATCTAACGCTTTAAGTTATACCTGGTATAGCGATACAGGATCAGGTTTTCAACTAATAGCGGGTGAAACCGGCCCAACGCTACATGTAACGGTATCTGCCATGTACAGGGTTGAAGTGATTACTACGACCATGACCAATATAATAAGCGATGTTCAGGTGGCCTTTAATGCATCACCTATAACATATGCTGTCTCAGATGAAATAGTTTGTTCAGATTCTATAGAATTTGATTTAACTCAAAAGGATAGTCAGGCCTTAGGTACCCAGGACCCTACCGCTTTTATGGTTACGTACCATAGTTCACTTAATGATGCCATTCTTGGTATAAATTCATTAATGTCGCCATATCCTCTAAATACAGGAATTGAAACTATTTTTGTACGTAACACCTCAAGGGAAAACCCTAGATGCTATGACGCTTCTGAACAGTTTCAGCTAAGTGTTGTGGAAACACCGGTTTTGAACTTTTCTACCGAGATTTTTATTTGTGAAGATTCAGCAGGGGTAATCATTGGTGAAACAACACCTAATGCCCAATATACTTATTCCTGGGATACAGGAGAATCAACTCCAAGTATCAATGTTACACAGGCAGGGAGTTATACCTTAACTGTTAGCAATAGTCAATGGGGACAATCCTGTTCAACATCCAGCTTAATAACAGTAGTTGTTTCTGAAACTCCGGAAATAACGGATGTTATTATTGATGACCTTCAAAACAATAATACGGTAGAAGTTATCACGGATGTGATAGGTAGCTTTGAATACCAAATAGACAATGAAGCATTTCAGCCCAGCAATATCTTCACTAATGTCCCGCCTGGAGTGCATACCGTTACAATTAATGATCTTAACGGTTGTGGTTCGGTAACTGAAAGTATTATTGTAGTAGGATACCTTAGTTTTTTTACACCTAATGGTGATGGAACTAATGATTATTGGCATATTTTGGGAATTTCCAACCTGGAAAATCCTATGGTTTATGTATATGATAGATACGGCAAGCTCTTAAAACAGATGGATGACAGTAGCCTGGGCTGGGACGGCACTTTTAATGGCCGGGAATTGCCATCTACAGATTATTGGTTTAAACTCACATATACAGATTTACAAGGCCAGCTTGTTGAGGCCAGGTATATAAATAATCATTTTGCATTAAAAAGATAAAAACCTGCATTTTTAACGGCTTGTCGTTTACCGATAAAGTGCAGAAAAACTTCGGCGAGATATACTAAATTTTAGCCCTTGGAGTTATAGTATAGATTATTAGTATAATGTTAGCCCCTTAATCTATGCGAACACTCGTTAGCTCCCTGTGCTGCACGCTCCTTTTCTGTATTGGAGTTATGGCACAGAACTCTGCAGATTGCCGAAGTGCCATCCCAGTTTGTGCCGATGCGCCAATTCTATCATTCACTGATGGCCTTGGTGATGTTGATGATTTTGATCCTGATGTAATCAGGCAAACTGGTTGTTTGGAAAAAGGGAGTGTTGGTTCTGCAAATATTGAAAACAATACGTCATGGTATGTCTTCAGGGCAGGGACAGACGGTCAGATTGGTTTTGATATAGAGGCATTACCAGCTTTGGGTACCACGATAACCTCAGAATATGATTTTGCATTATACGGACCAGACACAGATTGTGCCGATATAAGCAATGGAACGGCACAACCCATTAGATGTAATTACGAAGTAAATAGCACAAACTTTACCGGGGTAGGGGTTAATCCGGAAAATGGTCAGGAAGGAGAACCACCTTTAACAGCAAACCAAAATACTTATGATGAATGGATAGATGTTACAGCTGGCGAAATCTATTACCTTCTGATCAACAATTTCAATACTAACTTTGATGGAAATCCTGAGCCTTTTTCGTTGACCTTTACGGGTAGTTCTGTGGATGCAGATCAGAATACAGCGCTTGACTGTACACTTAGGGATGAATTTTTGGGATTAGATATGATTCCCTGCGAAGGTGATCCTGATATTACTTTAACGGCTTTAAATTCACCTGCCGGACCTGATATTGCCACCGTCACCTGGACAGTGGATTAC
>Ga0209013_10003814_pt1 | contig 13291 bp, 11 predicted proteins | sample Cruoilmetagenom2_FD_187291 | JGI IMG/M metagenome (GOLD analysis project Ga0209013, IMG submission 187291) | Oil polluted marine microbial communities from Coal Oil Point, Santa Barbara, California, USA - Sample 2 (SPAdes) (version 2) | ecosystem: Environmental > Aquatic > Marine > Oil seeps ... | reverse complement strand
CCGGTTAAAATTGAAAAAATTTCTAGGTACTTTTCTCTTGTTTTATTAACAACAATATCCGGCAGTGGTGGGGGGACGGAGTTTCTGTCCCATTCAGAATCAAGAAGAAAATTTCTGACAAATTGTTTATCAAATGCCGGAGGTTCACTCCCCTCTTTATAATCTTCTGCTTTCCAGAATCTCGATGAATCCGGAGTAAATATTTCATCAATAATAATTAAATTTTCATCACCGTCAATCCCGAATTCAAATTTAGTATCGGCTATTATAATACCTTTTGATGCCGCATATTCAGACACATTATTGAACAGGGAAATTGAAAGGTCCCTGATCTTTTCAGATATTTCATTTCCGGCAATGTTTTTCATCTCCTCAAAAGTGATGTTCTCATCATGGCCGTCATCTTCCTTGGTCGTCGGAGTAAAGATCGGTTCGGGAAACTTCTGGCCGAAACTGAGGCCTTCAGGAAGATCCACTCCGCATATGTTTCCTTCTTTCTGATAACTTTTCCAACCTGAACCGACAATATAATTCCGTACTATCGCCTCAACAGGAACAGTTCTCAGTTTTTTCCCAAGGATTGATCTTCCTCTTATTAATTCAGAAAAATCACTGAATTCAGGAATGGTCTCCGGATTAACACTTACGATATGGTTTTTAAAAAGCTCACCTGTCTTTTCAAACCAGAATGAAGAGATCTGATTTAAAACTTTACCTTTATCAGGTATTGTTGTCGGAAGAATATAGTCAAAAGCGGAAATACGGTCAGTGGAAATTATAAGAAGATTATCATTAAATTCGTAAACATCCCTTACTTTTCCTCTTTTGAATAGTTTTAATGGAAGATCTACCTTTTCAACTCCCTTCATATTGTACTCCTGGGTAAAAAAACCGGGGGGGGATATTCTCCCCCCGACAATTATATTTTATAGTAAAGAATAACCTACAATCAAGCCCGATACAACAATTGAGATCATACTCATTAATTTAATGAGGATATTAAGTGAAGGGCCGGAAGTATCTTTGAGAGGATCACCAACAGTATCACCAACTACTGATGCTTTATGGGCAGGAGATCCTTTTCCGCCAAGATTTCCTCTCTCAATATATTTTTTGGCATTATCCCATGAACCGCCGGCATTTGCCATAAATATTGCAAGAATGAATCCTGCACCCAGAGCTCCAACAAGAAGTCCCATAACGCCCGATACACCAAGAATAAGTCCTGTTATGATTGGGGTTATGATAGCAAGAGTTGAAGGAAGTATCATCTCCCTCTGAGCTCCCTTGGTAGAGATCAGTACACATCTCTGGTAATCAGGAGTTGCTTTACCATCCAGAATCCCCGGTATATCTTTGAACTGTCTTCTAACCTCATCAACCATTGCTGAAGCTGCCCTGCCGACCGCTTGCATAGTAAGGCCGGAGAACATAAAAGACATCATAGAGCCGATAAAAACACCGACAATGACTTTGGGGTTCATAAGGTTTACATTAAAGATCTGCATGAATTGATCAATACTGATATTGCTTATCTTATCTAGAATATCAGTTGCTCCTCCTGTTACAACGCTGTTAATTGATGCAAATACCTTATCGGGAAGTTGTCCACCATGATCGATAATGTGTTTCATTCCCATCTTTATCTCTTCAATATAAGCAGCAAGAAGTGCTAGAGCAGTCAACGCTGCAGAACCTATTGCAAAACCTTTACCGGTTGCAGCTGTTGTATTACCCAGTGAATCAAGAGCATCGGTTCTCTCTCTTACCTCTTTATCAAGACCTGCCATTTCAGCATTACCGCCTGCATTATCAGCAATAGGCCCGTATGCATCAGTTGCAAGAGTTATTCCGAGGGTTGACAGCATTCCGACTGCAGCAATACCAATCCCGTAAAGACCGAGCATTGAATTACTGAAACCTCCCGCAAATGTGAATGCACCGATTATCCCTACAGCTATTGTTAGAACCGGTATGGCTGTTGAGATCATTCCGGAGGCAAGTCCGCCGATTATAATAGTAGCTTCTCCGGTTTTTGCCTGTTCTGCAACCTGTATTGTCGGTTTATATCCATCAGATGTATAGTACTCGACGCTTTTCCCAACTATTATACCGACTATAAGGCCGACAACTATTGATCCGAATATCCCCAGATATTCAGGCAGCAGCATATTCACTGCAAAAAATGAACCGATAATTATCAATACTGAGCTGAAATTTATTCCAAATCCCAATGAAGATAGGAGCTGTTTCTGTGTCGCGCCCTCTTTTGTTCTTACAAGAAATATACCGATTATTGAAGCAATGATCCCGATACCTGCGATTACCATAGGCAGTATAACTGCATTTATCTGCAAACTCTCTTTGATCGAAAGGAATGCTGAAGCACCTAATGCAGCTGATGCAAGAATTGAGCCTGCATATGATTCATATAGGTCAGCTCCCATACCTGCAACATCACCGACATTATCTCCTACATTATCAGCTATTGTTGCCGGATTACGCGGATCATCCTCCGGAATTCCTGCCTCGACTTTGCCAACAAGGTCGGCTCCGACATCTGCAGCTTTTGTGAATATTCCACCTCCGACCCTTGCAAATAGAGCCTGAAGTGAAGCACCCATACCGAATGAGAGCATAGTAACAGTAGTTACAATAAGTGAATTGTCCAGCCAGTAATGGAGAACAATAAACCATAATGCTATATCAATTAACCCAAGGCCTACAACCACAAGTCCCATAACCGCTCCGCTTCTGAATGCAACCTTTAATGCTTTATCCAATGATTTCCTAGCCTGGTTTGTTGTTCTTGCAGATGCGAGAGTTGCAGTTATCATTCCGATGAATCCGGCAAGGCCTGAAAAGAAACCACCTGTTAAAAATGCAAACGGTGTCCATTTCGATTGCACTCCAAGTCCAAATGATAAAAATCCAAGAAAAATAAATGCAATCCCGAAGAAGATCAACACTATTTTATATTGTTGTTTCAGGTATGCCCGAGCACCTTTTCTAACTGCTTCTGCAATTTCGATCATTCTGTCAGTTCCTTCACTAAGCTTCATAATGTTTCTGTAGAAACCAAAAGCAAAAATGAGAGCAATAATGGCTGCTGCAGGGGCAATTAAAAATAATAGAAAATTATCCATTTGTTTCTCCTTTTGAAATCCTGATCCCTGAAATCAATTAGAACCAGGTTTTGAATTGTTAATTTTAATCTATTTTAGCCGGATTGTCAATTTGCCAGTACTCTCATTTTCTGAGTATTTTAAACTTCAAAAGACCGAAATACTCTCTTATTATCAATCTGAGGTTTCTAAATCTCTGTTTGATTGATCCGGCCTGGTATATTTCTGATCTATCCATTTGTACAACTCTGTAATTGTCCAGTTTTAAATACTTCATAATCACTGAAGACCTCGTTTGATGATAAGGGGATGTGATAACGAGAACATCCAGCGGTTTTTCATTCGCTAACATGTTCTTAGTATAGATAAAGTTTTCGTAAGTTGTCTGGCTCCGCCCCTCAAAGAGAATATGTTCAGGCTCGATCCCTTTTCCGATCATATATTCTCTGAACATTTGTAATGCAGGACTTTTTTTATAAAGGCTTCCGTCACTAACAAGTATCTTCATTTTTTTTACATTGTATAACTCAACAGCTTTTTCAAGTCTCTCAGCAGTACTCACACCAATCTTATTACCGCTTTTAAGACCCCCTCCCAGGACAAGCATTATGTCTCCAGTATTATCATTAACATCCATACCGCTATCAAGTGGTTTCAGAAGAAGAAGATAAATATCGGTCAGTATAAAAAGAAGAAATATAAATATAAGAATTAGTAGTAAAATTTTTGACTTTTTCATTAAGTGATTCCGGTTAAAGATATTTTACCCGAAATTCAAGAATTATTCATTACCGTATTCGGCAACAAATTCAGAAATACTTTTTAGATTGAGTTTTTTCCTTAGCAGGTATCCAACACTTATACCCAATTCGAAAATGGCCAGTACTTTAAGCAATATAAAACCTGCAACAGGAATGAAACTGAGAATACCGTAAATAATTACTCCGAAAAGTATAAATATTGCCGGTGAAAATATAGACAAACCTAACTTATTTATCAGCCACTGCCCTAACGAGTAATAAAGAATGGTTCTTCCGAAAATAAAGAGGCTTATGAAAAACAGAAGAATTATCAGCAGCAAAGGGATACCTATATAAATAAAACTCAGAATTATCGATACAAGAAAGAGAATTATGAAGGTCAGAAGTGAGAGAATACCGAGAGAAGCGATACGTAAAATATTATCTGAGAACAGTTCTTCGGCTTTTTTTATTTTTAAAGGGATCAATCCGAAAATTATCAGTGAAAATATAAGTGAAACAATAAGGAAAAAAATTCTTATAATATTTATAGTCCTGGAATTAAGAACGATAGATGTAAGAGAACTGTCTATTTTTTTTATTGAAAGATTTATATTATGAATATCCCCTTGAACATTATCTTCATTTTTACCTTTCAGAGATCCTCCTATAACTATTAGATCTCCGCCTATGAAAAAATCCTTTCCCAACTCAACTTCTGAACTTATACACACTACATCTCGGTTTACTTTTCCGTTCAGTATCACAGAACCGCCGATTTTGATCAGAGATCTTTCAACATTTCCATTTACAATTATATCCTTACCAAAAGATAAAATATTTTTTGCTACATTCTCGTTGTATATTTTTGGTTCCGAACTTTTTTTGTCAGAAGTGAACACGATCGAATAGATAAATACTGAAAGTAGAACAAATATTAATATCTTTTTTGTCATTTGTTCTGTCTGGAATCTTTTAGTTTCAGAAAAAGTTTATTGTAAATCAGATAAGATATCGTTATCAATAAAATTGCAAAGAAAGTTCCGGTAATTTCAACTCCGATATGGACATTCAATAACGCTTCAAGTAGTGCATTTATCGCTTTGAAAATTGCCAGCAGCCCGGAAAAAACAACTGAAACAAATTTTACTATACTGGAAATAATAGAGGTGGCATTGTCTTTTGTAAGGTGAAAAGCTTTTATCATACTGTCGTTCGCAAAATCAAAATATATGTATATCCCGACAATCAGAAGCATAAAACTTGCTGCAATTAATGTTATCAACGAAGCAACATGTGAAAAACGGGGAAAAAGTTTCCGCATTACAAATTGTTCTATTGCAGCAGGTGCCTCTTTCAATTCCGGTTCTTTAAGATTGTTCTCGATCAACTCATAATGCTTTAATGATTCTCTGCATTTACCACATGAAAGGATGTGATCTCTTATCAGTGAATACTCCATACTATTAAGAGTTTTTTCCATATAGTCATTTATCTGTTTATTATTTAAACATTTCATTTTTCACCATCTCCATTTTCAATATTTCTTTGGCTTTGAAAATCCTGTTCTTCACAGTACCAACCGGAAGGCCGGTAAATTCAGCAATTTCATCATATTTGAGACCCTGCATATATCTCAGCAGGATCAGTTCACGATATTTGACAGGTATTGTATCAACTACATCCCATACTATAGTCTTTATCTCTTCTTTTTCCAGATTATGGTAACCATCTTTTAATTGAGTTCCCGTATGATCAAGTATCTGCTTCTGTTTTATATCTTTTCCATCGAGTGAATCTATCTGAACCTGATTCTTCCTTATATGATCGATCACAAGATTGTAACAGATCCTGTAAGCCCAGGTTGAGAACTTATACTGAAAGTTATATTTATACATAACAGTATAAATTTTTATGAAGAATTCCTGTGACAACTCTATTGAGGACTCTTCATCACGAATCATCCTGTAAATAAAATTATAAATTCTTCTGTTATATTTCTTCATTAGTTTCTCAAAAGATCTTTTATCTCCCTTTAAAATATCTTTGATCAGAGACTGATCTTCATCTAATTTCATTTTACGTTTTTAATACAAGAAAGTTTTCATTTAAACTCGATGATATCAACATCACCTTCCGTTTTCAATTTAAATTCATCTTCAGAAATACTGAGATTGGGTTTATAATCCGAAAAAAGATATACTATGTCAACACCGGTTGGATCTTTTTGAATAACTTTATAAGGGAGTAGATCTGTATCAAAGAATATTTTGAAATCGGCACCTTCATCCCTGTCCACAAAATCTATTTCCCTGGACTTTACATTAATATTTATATCTTTACTCAGATTTTTTTCGTAAAGGATCTGAAATATCCATAGCTGTGTTTTTTTTTCAAGTTTCCCTCTTGTGATCTGTTCATCCTCTTCATTATAATATTCATAAGAATTTCCTTTGAGTATCCATATCTTATGATCGGGTTCGAGATATTCCCATTTGATCATCTCGTTATCCCTGAAAGTCATAACACCTTTTTCTTCAATATCTACATTTAAATCACTCATCACGCGGTTAATAAAGTTCACTTTGAATGGTTTAATACTGTTAATGTTATTTCTGACTTTCATGAGGAAAGAATCAGTTTGAATGGAAAAAGATAATGAACTTATAAACAAAATTGAAAATAATACTTTTTTAAGCAATTGTAACGCCTAATGCGATAGAATTTACTTTATCCACTTCATTCTCGTTCCGTGAAGGGATAAGGATCGGAATTTTTGCTCCCATTACAATATGAGCCACTTCTCTTTTCATATAGAACATGAAACATTTTCCTAGCAGATTACCCGATTCAATATTCGGCATGATCATAATATCAACATTACCTGCAACGGGATTGTCGATCCCCTTCATATCTGCAGCATCTCTTGAAACAGCTATATCGAATGCAAGAGGCCCATAGACCTGACAACCGGATATCTCTCCTGAAGAATTCATTTCAGTCAGGATCTCAGCATCAGTAGTTGCAGGCATCGACTCTTTTACTGACTCTACTGCAGCCATTATACCGACATTTGGATTATCATATCCAAGACAGTGAAAAACCTGAACACTATTCTCGATCAATTGCTTTTTCTGATTTACATCCGGTAATATAACAATCCCTCCATCTGATAACCCTACAAACCCTTCGTTTTCATTGACAGGGTCCTCCATAATGAGTACATCAGATAAAAGGTTACCTGTTCTTAATCCTTTCTCTTTATCCAGAACAGGTTTTATAAGTTTTGCCGTGGGAAGAAAACCTTTAAGAATGACATTTACCCTATTCTGATTTGCAAGTTCAACTATCTTCTCTGCAGCTTCTTCTATTGTGCTGCAGTCAATTATCTCATGCTCAGAAGGGTCTCCTCCGTTTTCAACCAGCATATCCTTTATCCGTGAAGCATTTCCGGTAAGTATAAAATCTGCTATCCCGTCTCTCTTTGCATTTATAATTGTAAGAATGGAATTGAGATTCTCGGGAACAGGAACACCTATAACCATACCCTTTTTTTTCTTTGCAATTGCTATAAGATCTTTAAAATTCTTTATCACAGTTCCGCTCCGGTTACATTCCCTGGGACATCATTTTTACAAAATCACTATTTGTTTTTGTTTTACTGAGCTTTCCAATAAGCAGTTCCATTGCATCCACTTCTGACATTTGTGACAGAACCTTCCTCAATATCCAGATCTTATTTAGCTCTTCCTGTTCGATCAGAAGTTCCTCTTTTCTTGTTCCGGATTTAAATATATCAATTGCAGGGAAAACTCTCTTGTCGACAAGCCTTCTGTCAAGGTTGATCTCCATATTACCAGTGCCCTTGAATTCTTCGAAAATAACCTCATCCATTCTGCTGCCCGTATCTACAAGTGCAGTAGCAAGAATTGTGAGACTGCCTCCTTCTTCAATATTTCTTGCAGCACCGAAGAATTTTTTAGGTTTGTTGAGTGCATTTGCATCAACACCGCCCGAGAGTACTTTTCCTGACGGTGGAGTTATAGCATTATGAGCTCTGGCAAGCCTTGTTATAGAATCCAGAAGAATCACTACATCTTTCCCCATTTCAACCATTCTTTTGGCTTTTTCAATAACAATATCAGCTACTTTTGTATGTCTCATCGGGACCTCATCAAATGTTGATGATACAACTTCCCCTTTGACGCTTCTTGCCATATCGGTTACTTCTTCAGGCCTCTCATCTATCAGCAGTACTATAAGATGAATATCAGGATGGTTTATCTCAATTGATTTAGCTATGGCCTGGAGGATCATCGTTTTTCCAGTTCTGGGGGCTGCGACAATCAGTCCTCTCTGCCCTTTCCCAATCGGAGTAAGCAGATTCATGACCCTTCCGGTAGTATCATCCGGTGTTGTTTCCAGAGATATCCGCTCATCAGGGTATAACGGTGTCAGCTTCTCAAATCTTCTGTTTGATCTGTACTTCAGTACATAATCAGGATCTTCCGAATTAACTGCTTCCACACTTAGAAGAGCAAAATATTTCTCTCCGCCTTTTGGAGGCCTTACAGAGCCGGAAATAGTATCACCAGTTCTCAGGTCAAATTTATTAACCTGTGAGGGCGAAACATAAATATCTTCGGAACTTGACAGATATGAATATTCCTGAAAACGTAAGAAACCATAACCATCAGAGTGAAGGTCGATAACTCCTTCAGCGAATAACTTGCCGTTTGCACTCGCCTGTGCACTTAATATTTTAAAAAACAGTGAGCTCTTATCCTTGATGTCGTCATCTTTTAACTTGAATTCTGTTACAATTTTTTTTAGTTCAGCCAACTTCATTTTTTGAAGATCTTTTAATAAATACATTTTTACTCCTTTATTGCTTTTTTAACACTGTTTAAAATCTCTAATTCTGAATTTTCATTTTTTGCTGAAAAAGGAATTACGTTTAAACCATATTTGGTTTGATGATTCTTTAATTGATTCTTTAAAACTGAATTTGATAATTTATCACTTTTAGTAAAAATTGTCAATATTCTTAGTTTTTTCTTCAATATTGATTCAAGTGCCATCATATCCGCTTTCAGATAGCCATGTCTTGAATCTATCAATGAAAATACGAGAATAATATTCTTCGTTTTATCAAAAAAAGCCTCCATTAGTTTGTTCACCCTCTGCTGATCCGATTTAGATATTTTTGAATAACCATATCCGGGCAGGTCTACCAGATAAAACTCTCCATTAATCAGGTAATAATTTATACTGATGGTTTTCCCTGGTCGGGAACTTGTTTTCGCCATTTTTTTTCTACGTAATAGTTTATTGATCAGTGTAGATTTACCGACATTCGACCTTCCGATGAATAACAACTTCGGTATTTCATCTTTAATCACCTGAGCGGGAACAAATACGGTATTTGTCAGTTCTGAAGTTCTAATTATCATATGATTTCCGGAAAACTCTTATTTTACTGAATGTTGGTATTCATGGATGGTTTAATGATCCTGCTCCGGACATTATTAACTTTAATCTGTTTTTCCAGAACTGTTTCAAGAACCTTATCCATATTATCAACAAAATGTACATTCATACTCTTTTTAACTTCCTCGGGGATATCTTCAATATAATCTCTTTTATTCTCGAGCGGGATTATTACATTCTTCACCCCGTACCTGTGAGCTGCTATGATCTTCTCTTTTATACCCCCAACGGCTAGAATCTCTCCTCTCAGAGTAATTTCACCTGTTATTGCAAAATTAGCTTTGACCTTGATCCCGGTTAATAAAGATATCATAGTTACAGCAAGGGTTACTCCGGCAGATGGCCCTTCTTTCGGAACGGCTCCCTGGGGAATATGAAGATGGATGTTATAACTTTCAAGTAGGTCAATATCAAAATCCATCTCAAATAATTTAAGCTTGACATAACTATAAGCAGTAGATGAAGACTCTTTCATAACTTCACCCAACCTTCCGGTCAGAATTAGCTCTCCACTACCCTTTAGATATTTTGATTCAATTATAAGTAGATCTCCACCGAAAGGAGTCCAGGCCATTCCAATACTAACTCCTGACTCACTCTGGGTAAGGATCTTCATATCTGTATATAAAGGAATACCTAGAAATTTTTCAATCAATTTTTCGTCTACTATTAATTCTTTAGTATTATCACTTTTACCTTTCTCAACAAAACTTCTGGCAATCTTCCTTGTTACATTCCCTATCTGACGCTCAAGCTCCCTTACTCCCGATTCTCTTGTGTAGCTGTTTATGATCTTCATCAGTATCTCATCACTGAGTGAAAAATCTGCAGGGTTAATTCCATTCTTTTCAGATTGGTTTTTTATAAGATAATTTTTTGCAATCTGCAATTTCTCCATTTGTGTATAACCCTGGATCTCAATGATTTCCATTCTGTCCAATAATGGAGGAGGTACATTTTCAATAGTATTCGCAGTAGTAATAAAGAAAACACGTGAAAGGTCTATTTCAAGATCAAGATAATGATCGACAAATTCTGTGTTCTGATCGGAATCAAGTACTTCAAGAAGGGCAGAAGAAGGATCTCCTTTAAAATCTGAGCTGAGTTTGTCAATCTCATCCAGAAGGAAAACAGGATTCATATATTTGGCTTTTTTCAACCCTTTTATTATCTGCCCCGGATATGAACCGATATATGTTCTTCTGTGTCCCCTGATCTCAGCTTCATCTTTCACACCGCCAAGAGAAACACGTACAAAAGGTTTTGCCAGTGCTCTGGCAATAGACTTGGACAACGAACTTTTCCCGACTCCGGGAGGTCCTACAAAGCATAGGATTTCTCCTACCGGATCTTTTTTTAATTGCTTAACCGCCAGATAATCCAGGACTCTCTCTTTAACCTTCTCAAGGCCGAAGTGATCTTCATCCAGAATTTTTGAAGCTTTTTTAAGATTTCCATTTTCTTTTTTAAGTTTCTTCCAGGGTATCATCAGAAGCCAATCCAGATAAGATCTTGAGACTGTCCCTTCAGCTGAATAAGGTGGCATCATTTCGAACCGTTCTATCTCTTTGAGTGCGCTTTTTTTTACATTTTCGGGAAAATTTTCTTTCTCGAACTTTTTCCTGTATTCATCTGCATCACTACCGGGAACATCTTCTCCGGCAACCTGTTTTAGTTCAACAATGGAACGTATCTTGAATAATTCTTTTTTCAGAATATTAATCAATTTCAAACCTCTCTGTGTCACATCTGTTTCTTCAAGGAGAGACTGTTTCTGTTGTATTGATACATTTATTATTGATGGGATAATATTAGTTATTTCAGGGAGTTTACTTGCTTTTAATTTGTCTAATATCCCCTCTATTTTAAACTTGTTAAGAGTCATATATTCTTTAAAATATTTTATGAGCTCTGCTTCAAGTTCTCTATCCTTTTTCAGGTCTGAAATAAAATCTGTAAGAAGATTTATCTTAACGAGAAAAAAATCATCTTCTTTAATGAACTTTTCGATCTTACCTCGTTGAATGCCGTGGATGATAACTCTGTAGCTTCCATTTTTCTGCTCACTTATCTTCTCTATTTTAGCCAGTATCCCCAATTTGCTTATTTCATTTTTTAACGGGTCATCACTTATCTGATTAGTTTGTACAGACAGAAAAATATAGTTTCCATAAAGCTTTTTTGATATTTTAAGTGCCGAAATTGATTTTTCACGTCCGACAAGTATAGGAATTATTGTTGATGGAAAAGTAACAAGCTCTCTTAGAGGTATAAGAGGAACTTTTATGTTTTCAGTATTCAGGCTATCCATTTTTTATCTTTCAGATATTCAAAATCAATAATAATTTTAGATTTTTTCCCCTTCTTCCCGGGAGTTTCATACATCAGATCAAGCATAAGTTCTTCAAATATCGCCCTTAACCCTCTGGCACCAACACCTCTTTCCTGTGCTTCTTCGGTAATTTTTATCAATACCTCTTTAGAGAACTCAATATCAATTTCATCAAGTTTAAATAATGCCTTGAATTGTTTCGTAATAGCATTTTTAGGTTCAGTAAGAATTCTCATTAGATCAGCACTGGAAAGGTCATCAAGTATTCCTGTGACCGGAAATCTTCCGATCAGTTCGGGAATCAGACCGAACTTGATCAGATCTTCTGTCTGAACATTATTATAAATATTATCTGATGAAATTCTTTTCACTTCTTTATCAGATTCAAATCCTATAATATTTTTTTTCAAACGGTTCTTTACAATTTTATCAAGGCCAACAAAAGCCCCACCGGAAATAAACAAAATATTACTTGTGTCCATTTTCAGGAATTCCTGATAAGGGTGTTTTCTGCCTCCAAGGGGAGGAATATTTGCAATAGTACCCTCAACTATTTTCAAAAGTGCCTGCTGAACTCCTTCTCCGGAAACATCTCTTGTTATTGAAACATTTTCACTTTTTCTGGAGATCTTATCTATCTCATCGATATAAATGATCCCTTTCTGAGCAAGTTCCATATCTTCACCTGCAGCCTGATACAATTTTAGAAGTATATTCTCAACATCCTCTCCCACGTATCCTGCTTCTGTCAGAGTTGTTGCATCAGCAATTGCAAAAGGGACATCCAGGATTTTCGCCAGAGTCTCAGCAAGAAGTGTTTTTCCAGTCCCTGTAGGGCCGATAAGCAAAATATTACTTTTTTTTATCTCTACATCCAGATCTGAATGGTTGTCAATTCTCTTATAGTGGTTATAAACAGATACAGATAATTTTTTCTTTGCCAGATCCTGAGAAATTATATACTGATCGAGTTTTTCCTTGATTTCAGACGGGATCAGCCTCTTCTTTGTTTTTTCTACTTTCTTTTCGGGTTTTACCTTCTCTTTGGCATTAAAAATAAGGTTAAATGCTGTTTTTGTGCAATTATCACATATATATGTTCCATGTTTACCTGCAATCAGTTTATAAGCTTCGGATTGCCCTACACCGCAGAAGCTGCAGTGAGCTCCATCATTAAAATCTACACTCATATTATTTTACTCCGATATTTTTCCTTTCATTTATCACACTGTCAATTATCCCATATTTCAGAGATTCTTCAGCATTCATATAATAATCTCTCTCAATATCCCTGGATATTTCCATTTTTTTTCTCCCGGTATGATGTGAAAGAAGAGATATTATATTTTCTTTGATCTTCTTGATCTCTTCGGCATGGATCAGTATATCCGTAGCCTGTCCCTGAAATCCGCCAAGCGGCTGGTGAATGAGAATTCTGGAGTTTGGCAGCGCATATCTTTTCCCTTTACTCCCACCGGCAAGAATTATTGCAGCCATTGATGATGCCTGGCCCATGCAGATGGTGACAACATCATTTTTTATAAATTTCATAGTATCATAAATGGCCATTCCCGATGTCACAACTCCTCCTGGAGAATTTATAT
>Ga0209013_10003813_pt1 | contig 13292 bp, 16 predicted proteins | sample Cruoilmetagenom2_FD_187291 | JGI IMG/M metagenome (GOLD analysis project Ga0209013, IMG submission 187291) | Oil polluted marine microbial communities from Coal Oil Point, Santa Barbara, California, USA - Sample 2 (SPAdes) (version 2) | ecosystem: Environmental > Aquatic > Marine > Oil seeps ... | reverse complement strand
CCCCCAATGGCCAATCAATCCTCCGCTCGGCCAAAACAGGGATATGAATAAGACTACCAATATCAATCCCACCAATAAGGCAATCAATGGATTTGGCATAAAGTACCTCCAATGGCTTTAGATCACCTCAACGAATATGTGGCGAGTAACCCGCGGACCCAATACAAGAACCTTATCATTTACTAACAACTGGAGGTTATCGTCAAAGGAAGAGTATCCCAAAACCTCCAAATGGGCCTGCGGTATTAGCCCAATCTTCATTAAATAACGTAACAATTCTGGATCATCATCTTCTACATGCTGGACGACAGCTTGTTGACCGGTGCGCAACTTGGTAAGTCGTAAGGTAGATTGGACCGGCAGGCGCAAATCGCGGGTAGGAATCGGCTCACCGTGTGGGTCATGTAGAGGGTCACCCAGAACCTTGGCGATGCGCTCTTCCATATCCTCAGAGATCACATGCTCAAGGCGATCTGCTTCAACGTGCACCTCGTCCCAAGAATACCCTAAAGTTTTGTGTAAAAACAACTCCAGCAAGCGATGGTGACGGATGACTTCTAGAGCTGCTCTCTCACCATCTGGGGTTAATTCCACACCGCGATGTTTACGGTACTCCAAAAAGGGGGGATCGTTAGCAGCCAGACGCTTAAGCATACCCGTTACCGAGGCAGGCGTCACACCCAAACGCTTGGCAACCTGATTCGTTGTGGCACGCTCTCCATGGGGTGTCAGTGCGTAGATAGCCTTTAGGTAATCTTGAGTAGCATGGGTCAGATTTTCTGGCATGGGATCACTCTTCAAAACAAACTTTGTCCAACCATAAATATAATTTAGTTACTACTAAAACATATTTTAGTCCAGACGACAGTTTTGTCAAGAGGGAAAATCTCTACAGTCAGCGGGGGTGCGCACCCCACCGAAATTCCCCACTAAGTAACACCAGGTCAGAGGAGAGATACCTGGATGCATCAACCAATCGCAAAACGAGCTGGAAGGCGATATATAATATTCGCCTCCAGAATTAGTCGGTTCTGCTCACATTTAGGAAGTCGAAGTCCTATAGCAACAGTCGCTCGATGACCCCGAGTGGATACGGGGGGGGAGCGCGCCGGGATCAGGTGCGTTTCAGCTCGGCGATGTAAGGCAGCGTGCGGTGCTTTTCGGCAAAGTCGAGACCATACCCAACAACCCAAACATCTGGGATTTCGAAGCCCAAGTAATCTACCGGGATATCTATATGCACTCGTTTCTTACGAACTAGCACGCAGGTCCGCAGTGAAGCCGGGCGGCGGTCGTTCAGGATGCGCTGCAGGTAGCTGAGTGTCTTACCGCTGTCGAGGATGTCCTCAACGATCAATACATGGCGGCCCTCTATCGGTTCGCGTAGGTCCATCAGGATGCGCACCGCACCCGAGGTGGTGGTTTTGCCGTAGCTGGAGAGGGCCATGAAATCCACAACATGTGGGATAGTTAATTGGCGGGTGAGGTCGGCCAGGAAAATGAAAGCCCCTTTGAGAATACCCACAATGTAGATCTGATCGTCTTGGCTGTAGTCTGTGGTTAACTGCTCTGCCAGGGCTACTACACGGGATTGGATCTGATTGCTGCTGATCAGGATGCGGGATAGTTCGGGGTGAAGTTGGTCCATGCTGGTGTCTCCATAGTGGCGAGCGTGTGTGCACGGTTGGTTGGGCGTGCAGATTTGTAGCGATGATATCATCAATTATCATCGCCTGAGGTTAATAATGCTGTGCCGAGTGCTAGTCCTCGTGTTAAGAGCAAGGTTAGATTCCATAGGTTATCAGGGCTGACGGCACACATCTGGCGTTATAATCACTGCCAATGAGGATGAATGCAAATTTCAAATATCGTAGGTGATTAATGGGATTCCATAGCAGCGGTTGGTGGAGTTATGTACGCTCGGGGGATGAAAAAACGAAGGTCTCCTGGGGGTTGATCCAGCGCGTCTTAGGCTATGCACGACCGTATCGCTGGCTGATTGTAGGTCTATTTGTGACCATATTGCTGGGTGCTGGGCTCACTTTGTTGACACCATTAATCTTGCGGCGGCTCATCGATACCACCATTCCGACCGGGAATGTGCAGGAATTGGTGTGGCTCGCGCTCGGTTTGCTGTTCATCCCATCAATTGGTGGTGCTTTAGCTGTAGTGCAGCGGCGTTTCAATGCTACCATCGGTGAAGGGGTGATCTATGACCTGCGGGTGGCATTGTACGCCCACCTCCAACGTATGTCGCTGCACTTTTTCACCAATACCAAGGTAGGCGAATTAATGAGCCGCCTCAACAATGATGTCGTTGGCGCCCAGAACGCGATCAGCAATACCACCGTGGGTATGCTTACCAACGTCATCCAGGCTGCTGCGGTTATGACCGTAATGGTGTTATTGGATTGGCGTTTAACCCTGATCAGCATAGCGGTCTTGCCGCTGTTTATCTTGGTGGCGCGGCGCTTGGGGGCGCGCTTGCGTGACATTGCCCGGCAGGGTATGGACGCAAATGCGCGCATGAATGCCATGATGAACGAAACCCTGAACATCGGCGGTGCCTTGTTGGTGAAGCTGTTCGGACGTGGGTTGACTGAAAACCAACGTTTCCAATCACGCGCCGCGGTAGTGCGTGACATTGGCATCAACCGCTCGGTGATCGGAAGCACTTTTTTTGTGATCATCGGCTTATTAAGCGCGATTGGCACAGCACTGGTTTACGGGTTGGGTGGCTACATGGCGATCAGGGGTACTTTCACGATCGGTACGATCGTTGCGTTTGGCGCGTATCTGACAAGCCTTTATTCAGCTCTGCAGGGTTTGGCCAACGCACCGGTGGAATTCGCCACCTCGATGGTAAGTTTTGAGCGTGTTTTCGAGGTGATCGATTTGCCTCAGGATATCGCCGAGAAGCCAGATGCACAGATGCTGTCAGATGTATCTGGCGAACTTGTCTTCGATAATGTCACCTTCCGCTATGGTGTCGATAACGATGCTCTGCTCAGTGATGTGCGTCGCTATGGGCGAATGGATAATGTCACCGCGGTGCTGTCGGATGTTGGGCCGGAATTGCCTGCAAAAAGTACTGGTACGGACGTAACAGGGGACGGTAAGAGCCAGGCACGCGAAACCGCGCTGCAGGGAATCTCGTTCCAAGTACAACCAGGACATCTGGTTGCATTGGTTGGGCCGAGCGGGGCTGGCAAAACTACACTAACCTATCTCATCCCAAGGCTCTACGATCCGAATGTGGGGCGCATCCTGTTAGATGGGGTCGACTTGCGAGATGCGACCCTGGCTTCACTTGCGGATCAAATTGGCACGGTGACGCAGGAGACGCATCTATTCCACGATACGATCCGCACCAACCTGCTGTACGCCAGATTGGGTGCAACGCAAGATGAGCTTGTTGCAGCTGCCCGGGCTGCCAATATCCATGATTTTATCGCTGGGATGCCGGATGGCTACGACACGGTAGTGGGAGAACGCGGCTACCGGTTAAGTGGTGGTGAGAAGCAGCGTATCGCCCTGGCCCGTGTGATCCTGAAAGACCCGCGCGTATTGGTGCTTGATGAGGCAACCAGCCATCTGGACAGTGAATCCGAGTTGTTGATCCAGGAGGCACTCAAACACGTCATGGCCGACCGCACCAGCATCGTCATTGCCCACCGATTGAGCACTATCCTGGCCGCCGACCAGATTTTAGTTATGGACCGCGGCCGAATCGTCGAGCGCGGCACACATAACGAACTGCTGGATGCTGGCGGTGTTTACCACCATCTGTACCAAACGCAATTCGAACGCCAGCTTGACCAAGCTTAGACTTATATGACGGATGAAAGGGGGATAATGAGCTGTTTAGCCATTTAATGAGGTATGCGCAACATAGGCATTATTGATGTAGGGACCGCGTGCGATTGAAGCTGAGTATTGGAAAGTAACAAGTGTATATGCCTCAATTTTTGCAGCGGTATTCTGGATCGTAGGAATTGTTTTACTAATTCTTGCCACAAGAAACGTGTGAGCGGGGTGAAGCGCTGTATCAGATTCAAGTTGATTTATTCGGCTGGTGGGATAAAATCCCGCCGATTAAATTCGAATCAATAATCCCCCAATAGTATTCAGCTCGGATTCGTATGAAGATAATATCGAATGTGCGCGGGGATGGTCTGTCCATGCAGCCGCATAAGCAATTCTTTAGCTGACCGGTTGGCTAGATCAACCAAGCTAAGACGATCGATGAACCAACCACAAACCAGAATAAGGCGATGATAAAACAAAATCCGATCACCTTGGGTCCGGCCAATTGTTCTTCGGATAAGCGCTCTTCGTATGTAATCATCACTACACCTCCCTATCTACGGAGCAAGATATATGCCGACTACGCTGCTTATGCGATTGCCATGATGCTCACGTGATCCGGGAATACTGGTGCTGGGTTGTTGTAGATATTAATTGTGTCGCTTATAAAAAATAATTGAGTAGTTTGCTGCTTTACTTGATTAGCCCGTACAAATTGTTTGGTGGGATATGTACGGTGTCCAGGGTGTTAAAGAAATGACGCCGCGAAATGAATTCACGGCGCCAATGTTGTGGTTATTGCTGCTAGGCTGGGGCGCTATTGCCTCGCAACTGTAAATTATCTTATCAAAATGGGCTGTTGCAATCAATGGGCAAATGGTACTAAAAAAACCGCAGAGATCGCCCCAACCCCTGCGGTTCGGATAAGAGTGACAAATGTCCAAAATATTAGCACTCTTGATATATTAATACCATAAAATGTGACACAAGTCAAATGCTGGTTGCAAAGTGTCCAGGACGCGCTATACATTCAGAAAGTTGGGTAAGAGAAATTTGTAAAATCTATCCTTGATGTGGTCGTAATAACTCCCCGTGATAAAATTGCCGGAATACCCGCTCGGTGGAAAAAATTGTCTGCAATCCGTAAACGTAGCATTACAGCCTTGGACTCCGGATGGTGTTCATAGACCGAGAACGCCGAATATGGCGCGATCTCATTTTGCCATCTAACGGTTGGCGAGTTAAATTCATAGTTATGATTTTCGGATCATATCACTACTAAGTTAGTAAGGTGGAGTATGGAGGTGGGCTTGGAAAACAACGGATTATCCCTTGAGGAATATCAAGTATTGGCAGCCCGCACCGCGGGTGCAGGCGGCAGCGGCGATCGCCGACTGATGGTCTCTGCACTGGGATTAGCAGGCGAGGCGGGTGAGTTCGCCAATTTGGTGAAGAAGTTTACTGCGCATGGGCATGCTGTCGATCCGCACGCTTTGGCAGATGAGCTGGGTGATGTCCTGTGGTACGTCGCTGAGGCCGCGACCAGCTGTGGGCTCAACCTGGGTGAGATCGCCAGCCAGAATGTCGCGAAGCTGAGCGCGCGCTACCCGGAGGGGTTTGACGAAGAGCGCAGCCGGAACCGGACACGCTGATCAATCACTCGATTATTCATGTCTCTCATTGCCAAATCCGTGTACCCTGAGAAACAGTATATTTGGGGGGCCTTAGAATTTGACCCATTTGGCATTCCTCTGCTGGCGTCTCTACGCAGTATGAGCGCCATCATCCAGGAAAAACAACTGCATTTCACCAGAGCCAAAAACACGCCAGCCAGCACTCGTGTAATGAGAGAAATTCGCGAGCTGTTCTACCCCTCCGCAGGGAGCAGGCTTGAAACAACCCTGGCAGATGCGCTCCGGGCTTTTGAGGGCATTTTGCAGGCGGAAGGTTATCTGTATAATGTCTGCTGAGCGCCGTGAATTCCTGGCTGGGATCAAAGCGGAGCTGCCAATCCTGCTCGGTGTGATCCCGTTTGGGATGATCTACGGGGTTCTAGCATTGGATGCCGGCATCTCCGCGGCGGCCTCTCAGGCGATGTCAAGCATCATCTTTGCCGGTTCGGCACAGTTTATCTTCACCCAGCTCTATGCTGGTGGTGTGCCAGCGTTGGTGCTGATCGCTACCGGAGTGGTGGTCAACCTGCGTCATGCACTGTACAGCGCTTCAATCGCACCATACCTGAAGCACCTGCCGGTACGCTGGAAATGGCTCTTAGCTTATCTGCTGACCGATGAGGCTTATGCGGTAGCCATTACACATTATCGCACATCTGACGATTCCCCTGATCACAAGTCATTCGGAAATAAACACTGGTTTACCCTGGGCGCCGGGTTGGCGCTGTGGACCACCTGGCAGTTGAGCACAGCTGCAGGCATTTTTCTGGGTGCTCAAATCCCCCCCAGCTGGTCGCTTGATTTCGCAGTGGCATTGACCTTTATCGCACTGGTCGTTCCTGCGCTCAAAGATAGAGCGGATGTGGTCGCGGCCATCACTGCGGGTGTTGTTTCAATCCTGGCATTCGGGATACCATTGAAACTCGGATTACTGGTTGCCGCCCTATCGGGGATACTTGTGGGGGTTTGGTTTGAGGTGCGCAGATGAATATTTGGCTGGTGATGATCATCATCGGGGTGATTACATTCCTCACCCGGCTTTCATTCATCGCGCTTCAGGACAAATTGCAGATGCCCGCTATCGTCTCCCGCGGCTTGAAGTATGTCCCAACGGCAGTGTTAACTGCTATTATCGTTCCAGAACTTCTGCTCACCAGCGGGAGCCTGCATATATCGTTTGGGAATGCGCGCCTATTCGCCGGGATACTGGCAGGGTTGGTGGCTTGGCGCACAAAGAACGTCTTTCTGACGATCCTGGTTGGAATGCTTGCGCTGTGGTTGGTACAATTGTGGTTTCTGAAATAAGCGCTTTCCGACTGGATTCATGCCTATGGCAATGAGATTTCGCTTAATGGTTTGGTGGAAGAACGTGAGGGACATGTGTTATGACTGCTGAATGCTATCTTATCCCCGCTCAAGAGGCAAGAACTGAGCTTGTCGTGGTTAATTCGCGCTTCATCGCCAACGCAGCACCGGCGTTCAGTGTCGAGGAGGCGAAAGAATTTATCGCCCGGATACGCGGGGAATTCAGCGACGCGAGCCACAATGTACCCGCTTATATCATCGGGCATGGCAGCTCCACGATCAGCCACTGCAATGATGATGGCGAACCTTCTGGAACCGCGGGGCGCCCGGTATTGGCTGTCCTGCAAGGGAGCGGTCTTGGTGATGTTGTGGTTGTCATAACCCGCTATTTCGGTGGCACGAAGCTTGGAACGGGTGGACTGGTGCGGGCTTATTCAGATTCAACTCGTTCGGTCTTGCAGGCACTTCCCAGAGCACAAAAAATTCCCACGCATACAGTATTGCTCTCTTTGCCTTATAACCTTTATGAACGGGTAATCAAGCTGGTCAAGACTCATCAAGGTCAGGTTATCGACGAGGAGTTCGCAACCCTGGTAACGGTAACGGCGCGCTTATCATTCGATGACTTACCCGAGTTCCAGAACGATTTACAGGAACTCTCGCGGGGTCAAATCCAGGCGGAGATCATCGCGACAAACACGGAGACAATTATGCCGTTGGCTGATTCCCCATCGGAGGATGATTAGGCTATGAACGACAAACAGGTGATTTATTCAATGGTTCGGGTGGGTAAGATCCTGCCCTCCAACAAGCAAATCCTGCGGGATATCTCGCTGGGATTCTATTATGGTGCCAAGATAGGCGTATTGGGCCTTAATGGTGCTGGGAAAAGCACCCTCCTGCGCATCATGGCAGGTGTAGACCAGGATTATATCGGTGAAACGATGCTGTCCAAAGGCTACTCAGTAGGGCTTTTAGAACAGGAACCCGCATTGGATGCCAACAAAACGGCACGGGAGGTGATCCAGGAAGCCGTCCAGCCGTTGGTGGAATTAATGGAAAGCTACAATGCCATCAATGCCGAGTTTTCTGAACCGGATGCTGATTTCGATACCTTGATTGCAGATCAAGCGCGCCTGCAAGAAGAACTTGATCGAACGGATGCCTGGACGCTTGACAGCCGCTTAGAAATGGCGATGGATGCGATGCGTTGTCCGCCAGGTGATACTCCAATTGATGTGCTGTCCGGTGGGGAGCGTCGCCGTGTGGCACTGACTCGGCTGCTGCTGACCGAACCGGATATCCTGCTGCTTGATGAACCAACCAATCATCTCGATGCGGAATCGGTCGCCTGGTTGGAGCGGCATCTGCAGCAGTATAAGGGGACTGTAATTGCTGTGACACACGATCGCTACTTCCTGGACAATGTCGCGGGATGGATACTGGAGCTGGATCGCGGCTTCGGCATCCCCTGGCGCGGCAATTACACTTCCTGGTTGGAGCAGAAGCAGGAACGCCTTCGGCGTGAGGAAAAATCGGAAAGCAAGCGCGTGCGGACTCTTGAGCGCGAATTGGAATGGATCCGTATGGCTCCGAAAGCCAGGCAGTCGAAGGGTAAAGCGCGTGTTAGCGCTTACGAGCACTTGCTGAGCCAGGAAGTTGAACAACGCCGCGAGCGTCTCGAAATATATATTCCTCCTGGACCGCGTCTGGGTGACTTCGTGATCGAGTGTGAGAATATGTCAAAGGGATATGATGAGCGACTGCTGATAGACAACCTGACGTTGAGCGTCCCACCTGGTAGTATCGTTGGAGTCATTGGTCCTAATGGCGCAGGGAAAACCACGCTGATCAAACTAGTAACAAGTGCAGAGCTCCCGGATAAGGGCAACGTAAAGATTGGTGAGACAGCCCAGCTGGCATTTGTCGACCAGAGCCGAGCGACACTGGATGGCACCAAGACGGTTTGGGAAGAGATCTCTGGTGGTGAGGAAATGCTGACTTTAGGCAGCCGCAAAATGAATTCGCGCGCCTATGTAGCCAGTTTCAACTTCCTCGGCTCCGACCAGCAGAAAAAAGTGGCTGATTTGTCAGGTGGTGAACGCAACCGGGTGCACTTGGCTAAGACACTGACACAGGGCGCCAATGTGATCCTGCTGGATGAGCCGACCAATGATTTGGATGTCAACACACTGCGCGCCCTGGAGGATGCGTTAGAGAACTTTGCGGGCAGTGCGGTTATTGTCAGCCACGACCGATGGTTTCTGGATAGGATCTGTACGCATATCCTGGCCTTCGAGGGGGAGAGCCAGCTGCGCTGGAATGTGGGCAATTGGTCTGATTACGAGGCGGATCGGCGGAAGAGATTAGGTGTTGCTGCCGATACTCCACAAAGGGTTAAGTACCGTAGTTTAACCCGCGACTAACCGTCCGAAAGCAATCGAAGGAAATTTGTGTAATCCTTTTGCCAAATTGTGCTCACCTTGTGGTGATAAAGTCACATTTTTACGTCCAAATTCACAAAATCAAGGTAATGTAGCAAATACTGGAGTTTCGACTTTTTTCACGAAAGGCGGATTTAATTTGGCGAAACTCCTCATAATCAACTAACTTTGCTTTCAACTTTCCAATTCATTCTTGAGTAGTTTCAAACCGCGCTCACTGTTCTTTGCCCCAACAGGGTGACGAACGCTCCCCTTTAATAGCCTTCGTTTTAAACAATAGCATATCGGTAAAGGACGCTGCTGAGGCCAAGAAATATATTCAACCCCATATAAGGGGGGTTTATTGTTTCTTGGTTTCAACTTGTTAGTGGCTAAAAAGTCTCCATAATTTTTTCGCGCAAATGGGTCCAATCAACTCTGATACGGAACACTTTAAGCTTTGTCAAGGGTGTAACCGGATATCGAGTGAACCTTTCATCCTTGACAAAGTGCTAGTGTATTAATCAAACATTAATGTAAAAATGTATTGACAAATAGTAATAAATTTCTTACACTATGTAAGAATTACATTACACAAGGAGTGAATATGATGACACAATCACAAATTAGAGCGCGTTATGGATTAGGTATCTGGGGGCTGGTTGCAGCGGGGTTCGGATTGGTTTTCTTCCTGGGCGGAGGTGCAGCCACCTACGCGGATGACTCGATTCGTATGCTGGTCGCCGCGGTGATCCTGGCTGCCGGGTTCATCGGTTACATATGCATGCTCTACCTGACCCGAGAGAAATCGAATGGTAAAGCCCTGATCAGAGACGAGCGAGACCTGGAGATTTCCCGTCAGGCGAATGAGATTGCCCTGGTTGCGGTGTTGGTCTTCGTTTTTTCCGTTTGCATCGCCTTGTTCCTCGGCTATGAAACCGCTGGCAGCCTGCCCGTCGGGTGGATGTGGTTCTTGGCGTATGCCACCGCCATCTTCGGGCTGCTCGCGCAGGCCGTCGCCACACTGGTGCTGCAAAGAGAGATGAGCGGCAATGGCTAAAGAAAAGATCAATAACAATATCCGCAAACTGCGCTTCGAGCAGGACGAAATGACCCAGCAGGAACTGTCTGACCTATGCGGCTGCACCCGGCAGACGATCATCGCCCTTGAGAAGGAAAGATATGTGCCTTCCTTGATCCTGGCGATCAAGATTGCGAGAGTATTTGGCAAAACGGTGGATGATGTCTTTCAACTGGCAGATGATGGGAATGTGGAGTAAGAACGTAAGCACTATCGCATACCGAATCAAAGCCTGGCAATCTCCGGCTTATTGAAATCCCTGGCTCGTGCTAGTGATCCTAAACCTGACTGGGTTAACACGCCTCATTTACGAGCATTGTTAGGCCGTCTGTTCGGAACGAGTGGCCGCTGGTTTTTGGAGCGCTATGCTTAACTGGCATTCACCAACCGGAAATACCTAACTAATTGAATTAATAATGTTTGAAAGGAGATAAGAAACGATGGTTAGCAGGAAATTCAAACTCAGCTGTTTGGCTATTGGGTTCGCAGCTTCAGTGTTTATACTCGGTTGCTCGCTCACGATGATGCTTGTTTATCAAACATTATCCAACATCCCAGGAGCATTAGAGGAGAGAGTGAACTTAGACAATCTTACACAAGTGATTGTCCCTGGTTCCGCAGATATCACCTTCACCGAGCCCGGTGCATACGCAGTCTACTACGAGTATCGCAGCGTTGTGAACGGCGTGAAATACGAGACGGACAGACAACCTCCCTCCCTTGAATGCAACCTGACGTCAAAGAAAACAGGCGCCAAGGTTGCCGCCGTACCTGATTTCGTGGAGAGCAATACCTATTGGACGAAAGAGCGGGAACGTATTGGGGTGCTGATAATGAGTATCACAATTGATGATCCAGGCAGTTACATGTTTGCTTGTCAATATCGGGAGGGCATAACTCAGCCGGAAATTGTAGTCTCAGTTGGACCAAACTTCATGTGGGAATTCTTCAACATCTTTAAGAAGGTTGGGGGTTCGATCATTAGCTGAATGGCTATCTTTATCTTTCCGGTGCTTGTCAGCATTATTGTTGTTCTGATCGTTGTAGTCAAACGTTCCCATGCCAAGAAAAGGCTCGCAGCGTGAACACCATTGTGCAAAGAGAGAAAACAATGGTGGAAGGGCTGACAGATCTACCCATCATCTTGCATATGGATACTGGTCACACTGATCCGCTGTTTGAATTGCCTTATGGTGTTCAAGCTGAGATCGATTGTGCCTCACAACAGTTCACGATCAGCGAAATTGCAGTATGAGAAATCAGAAAATGAAAAAGATCATGTCGGTGCTTATGCTGGCAGTCATCCTTATCACCGCTTGCCGAGCATCACCTCCACCAACTCTATCTCCAATAGCCGCAACTGCTGAAGCAGACCAATTCAGTGATGTCCGGGCGCACATCGAGCGCCTGGTGACCGAGGGAGAGGTCCCCTCGATGGTCGTGTCCGTCGCACGTGACGGTGAAATTATCTGGGAGGAAGGATTCGGCATGACCGACCGCGAACAAAACATCCCCGCCACCGAACATACCATGTACGCCCTGGCTTCAATCTCAAAGCCACTCACAGCCACAGGTCTGATGATTCTCTCGGAGCGGGGGCTGATCAATCTGGATAGCCCGATCAACGACTATCTCGGCGAGGTCAAGCTCCAGGCCCGGGTCGGTGACGAAGCGGAGGCCACGGTGCGCCGGGTTGCCAGTCACACTGCCGGCCTACCGCTCCACTCCCAGCACTATTACGATGGTGAGCCGTACCAACCACTGCTGATCGAAGAGACGATCCGCCGCTACGGATACCTGGCCACCGCGCCGGGCGAGAGGTATCAGTACTCGAACCTCGGCTACGGCCTCCTTGGCTATGTGATCTCGAGCGTATCCAGCCGGAGTTACGCAGACTTTATGCGTGAGGAGGTGTTTGTCCCGCTAGGGATGAACCACACATCGGTACTCCTAGGGCTTGATCTGGAAGAGAGTCAGGCCGTCAAGTACACGCCTGGTGGGTTGGTGATTCCACCCTGCGATACCGACAGCCCGGGTGCTTCGGCGATTTACAGCAGCGCCCACGACCTAATCCGCTTTGCGATGTTCCATCTCAAGAACGACTTGCCCGAGCAGAGAGCCATCATCAGTGGTGCTGCGATTGACGAAATGCAGCGCCCAAGCCCAGAAACCGGACCGATGAGGGAATGGGAGCGCGAGGGAAGCGGCTATGGTATTGGTTGGTACATCGGGGTCACTGAGGGCGGCCTGCATGGGGTACACCACACCGGCGGTACGGTTGGTGTGAGTAACGGCCTCACCCTGGTTCCGGAAGAGAACCTCGCTGTTGCAGTTCTCTCGAACACCAACAGCCAATGGCCGGATGCGATCCAGATAGAAATTCTACGAACACTTTTACCCGGCAGGCTCGGGGATGTTACTGGTTCGACCAGTGGGGCAACCGACGAACCGCTGTTTGTGCCAGGCTCGGAGCTCGTCGGCTCGTGGGAAGGACTTATCCACACCTACGAGGGAGAGATTCACCTTGTCTTGGAAATCTGGGAATCCGGCAGCGTCTACGCCGCGCTTAATAATCAGCCTCGTGCCCTTCTCCAGAATGTGAGCTACCGTGATGGTTCCCCTGAGTTTATGAACGCTGGTGGCGGGCCTTTTCTGCGGGGGCGGGTGTCGGGTGAACTCGGAACTGAAGACGTGAACCGAGGGCGGCCTTACAAGCTATGGCTCGAACTGAAACTCCGAGAAAACATGCTCAACGGGTCGCTGATTGCGTTCTCCCAGAGGGAGATATACACTGGACCGCTCACGCACTGGGTTGAGTTGAGAAGTGAATAATGAACAAAATGGGGTAAAGACTACAGTTTGGCCCGCGATTAACCGTATGGCAGCGATCGAAGGAAATTTTTGTATACCCTTTACCGAATTGTGCTCACTATTGGCGAGCAAGTCCCATTTCTTGCAACCAAATTCAATAATTCAGCTGTTTTTTATAAGTGGTTGGATTCT
>Ga0209013_10003812_pt1 | contig 13297 bp, 10 predicted proteins | sample Cruoilmetagenom2_FD_187291 | JGI IMG/M metagenome (GOLD analysis project Ga0209013, IMG submission 187291) | Oil polluted marine microbial communities from Coal Oil Point, Santa Barbara, California, USA - Sample 2 (SPAdes) (version 2) | ecosystem: Environmental > Aquatic > Marine > Oil seeps ... | reverse complement strand
TACATTATCGCCGGTTGCAGGAGAAATCTCATCTTTATCAACTTTAGATACTCCATACCCTAAGGATTTCTCTTCGCGTTTGATACCTAATGCAGTAACCACAACTTCACTTAGTTTTTCTGTATCTTCGGTCAAACTAACATCTAGGTTTGTTTTTCCTTCTAGAGCAATTTCAAGGGATTTATAACCGATGAATGAGAACTGAATAGTTACATTTAAATTTGGAACATTTAAGGAATAATTCCCATTTATATCTGTAATAGTACCAGAAACTGTTCCTTTGATGATAACGTTCACTCCAGGTAAGGAGGTACCATCTACCTGTGAGGTGACTCTTCCCTCAATGGTATTTTTTTGTGCAAAAGTTGTTATTACCGAGAGGAATAACAACGAAATAGTAATTAGACTTTTCATAAATTATGATTTAATGGATAATGATTAGATCGCAAATCAAATCTGTAATTACTATTGGATACATACCGGAGTTGAACGTGCACTTTTTCAATTTTCGAGTATATGTTCCATTACAATTACCGCAGCACCTAGTATGCCTGCCTGGCTGCCTAGACTTGACTGTACGATTTTTGCATCCTCTCGTAGCTTAGGAATGCAATAGTTATATAATGATTGTTTAATAGGTGTTTCAAGGTATTCACTAGCTTGAGCAACTCGTCCGCCGAGTACAATAAGCTCAGGGTTCAGAATTTGGATTAAGTAAGAAATACCTTTACCCAAAGCCAATCCCAACTTGTTGATAAGAGATAACGCAAACTGATCGCCTTTTTGAGCGAATTCAATTATGGTGCGTGGTTCTAATTTTTTTTCGTTTTCTTGGCAATACTTATAAATTGCGGATTCTACATTATTTTTGACAGAAGCAAGTGCATCTTCTACTAATGCATCTCCAGAGGCTACTGTTTCCAAACAGCCTCTTTTTCCACATGTACATAATTTGCCATCTGCCTCAAGAGGAATGTGAGCAAATTCACCGGCAAATCCAGAATTACCGCGATATAATTTCCCATTGAATATCATTCCTGTACCCAATCCCCAATCAACTTGAAGGTAGAGTACATTTAAAAAATCTTTTGCCGCACCATATCTGAATTCGGCTAAAGTTCTTGCTTTAGCATCATTTTCGATAAATACTGGTCTGTTAAATTTTTGCTGTAAAGTATAGGCAATAGATTTACCATTATTTGTGAGGTATGTATAATTTATGCCTAATTCGGAGTCTATTAATCCAGGCATGGTCACCCCAATTCCCATAATTTTATTAGGATCTATATTTGCATCGGCAATCATACCAGAAACTTCATTGGAAATTTCATTTAAGGATGTTTCACTTTTTAGTTCGGAAGATTTTACTCTCAGTTGTGCGATACTTTCTAATTCATGATTGAAAATTGAAGAGGTAATATGATGTCGGGTAACATCCACTCCAACAACATATATTGAATTCTTTTTTAAACCATACATATTAGGACGTCTACCACCTATAGAATTTCCTTTACCCCTATCTTCTACAAAATCCTCCTCCATTAGCTCGTATAAATATGCTAAAGTAGTTGGGGCACTAAGTCGGAGTATCTTTCCAATTTTAGTGCTTGATAATTCACCAGAGTGATACAGGTATTTTAAAATTCTCTTTTTACTCATAAATTTTTTCAGCTCTAGTCCAGCTAAAGAATTGCTTGTTTCTGAGTCCCAATAATTCATTTTTTCGCAAGTTGGTTTATAATATCTCTCTGCAATATTAGTGAAAAAAATTAAATACAAACTAATACTTTATAAAAAAATTAATAAAGTATTGAGTTGTTGGAAAAATAATATATAATCTATAGGAAAGAAAAGTGGGATTCTTCAACATGAAAGAATCAAACGACCGGAAGCTTATTTTGGTAGTTTGATTGCACTTTTTTTAAATCGATATGTAATAAGATCAGGAAATAGCCAAAATCTAATTTAGTGTTCTTGCAAAGTATCTTGTAACACAAAGTATTTTTTTATATGTTTGTAATACCATGAGCGAAGACATCAATTTGTATTTTATTAATAAGTGGAAATCTCAATTTAAGAAAGGACTCTTAGAGTACATTATCTTATTGTTGTTGAGACCAAAACCTTGTTATGGTTATGAACTAATTAGTGAAATGAACCAGTTTACTTCTCTGGAAATAGCAGAGGGCACCATTTATCCACTTCTAAATAGACTAAAGAAAGAGAATTTAGTAAGCTCAGAATGGGCAGAAATGGATACCGGAATTCCAAGAAAATATTACAAACTAACCGAGGCCGGAACTTCTCATTTAGAAACGATGAAAGAATATGTTGATTCTTTAAACCTTTCTATTAAAAGGATTGAGGAAAGTGTTTAAGTTTATCAATTAATTAATAATGTATTAGGGTGATGAAAAAGTATATTTTGTCCTTGGACCAGGGAACTTCAATTTCTAAAGCTATAATCTTTAACAGGCAAGGGGAGGTTGTTTCTCTTGTTCAAAAAGAGTATGAACAGTATTACCCTAAATTGGGATGGATTGAACAGGATGCTAAGGAAATCTGGTATTCACAAGCTTCTGTTGCAGAAGAAGCTCTGGCTAAAGCGGGTCTCTCAGGAAATGATATTGCAGGAATAGGAATAACAAACCAACGAGAGACTACTATTATATGGGATCGAGAAACTGGTCAGCCTATCTATAATTCTATTGTCTGGCAAGATAAAAGAACTTCTCATATCTGTGATCAACTGAAACAAGATGGTTATGCTTCTATTATTAAGGATAAGACAGGACTAATTCTTGATGCATTTTTTTCGGCTACAAAAATAAAATGGTTGCTGGATAATGTTGAAGGTGCACGTGAAAAAGCAGAGAAAGGCAAGCTTGCATTTGGTACAGTAGATAGTTGGTTGATATGGAAATTAACGAAAGGAGAAAAACATGTTACGGATGTGTCTAATGCAAGTCGTACCATGCTATATAATATTAATGATTTAAAATGGGATCAGGATATATTGGATATTTTAGATATACCTGTATCCCTTTTGCCTAAGGTTTGCTCATCGAGTGAAGTATATGGTACTACTAGAAAATCGCTGTTTGGAGCTGAAATTCCCATTTCGGGTATTTGTGGTGATCAGCAAGCTGCACTGTTCGGACAGGCTTGTTTGGAAAAGGGAATGGTTAACAATACTTACAATACTGGATGTTTTATTCTTATGAACACGGGTAATCAGGCAGTTAAATCGAAAAATGATTTAATTACTACAATTGCCTGGCAAATTGGCGACAAGGTAACATATGCTCTTGAAGGTAGCGTTTTTATTGGAGGAGCAGTTGTTCAATGGCTAAGAGATAGTTTAAATTTGATACATTCCATAGAGGAAATTGAAGAATTGGCACTTACAGAGGAGGATAATGGAGGAGTTTATATTGTTCCTTCCTTTACAGGATTAGGTGCACCTTACTGGGATCAGTACGCACGCGGAACTTTTTGGGGATTAAATATGGGAACTACCGCTGGCCATATTGCCAGAGCCTCACTCGAATCGATTGCACATCGATCTTCATGCGTTTTAAGCGCTATGGAAGCAGATTCCGGATTGAAATTTAAGCAATTAAGAGTTGGTGGTATCATGGCTAATGATACTTTATTGCAATATCAGTCTGATATTTTAGGTATTCCGGTAGTTCGTCCGGAAATTAAAGAGATAACAGCACTTGGGGCAGCCTATCTTGCTGGTCTTGGAGTGGGTTTTTGGTCAGATATTGATGAGGTTAGAACACATTGGAGGATCACTAGAGAGTATAAACCGAAAATGGAGCAGAATATGGTGTTGCACCATAAAAAGTATTGGAAAAAAGCTTTATCTCGATCCTTAAATTGGTTAGATATGGATGAGTAATTTTAAAAATCAATAATAATACGCTGCACATTAAATGTGCAGCTTTTTTTTATGTGATTTAAAGTGCAGATTAACAATTCCTTAAACCTTAATTAAAATCGGTCTAAATAAAAACAAACTACTTTATAACTACATACCTTGCAAAGCTAAGTATTTTATATAGCTTTGTAGAGTGAGTGTTAATTAAGGCATTGTCATAAAGTATTTGCCAAGATTAAGGATAATGGAAGGACGATTTCCATTTTTTTTTCACACAAACAACATAGCTATACTATGTGTTAGGTATAAGGATATATTTTAAAAAATCTATTCATCATGGAAGATAAAAGATTTGATTTGGAAATAGGCAATCGTTTGTATGAGTTCTTTTTGGACATTTTGGTGTCTCAAAAAAGTGAAAGCCATGCAGAGCATGAAAATCCTTACAATAGTATGTGGGAGTTTTGGGAAAAGGAATTGTAGTTGTATAAAAAAGATTTAAAAATAAATATCTGTCATGAAAAGAGGAGAAATGCTTAAGGAACTGAAGAGTTTTAACCACGAATGGGATGTTGTCATTATTGGTGGAGGCGCTTCTGGTTTAGGATCAGCGATAGAATCTGCAACAAGAGGATATAAAACTTTATTATTAGAGCAGGATGATTTTGCCAAAGGAACCTCAAGTAGAAGTACCAAGTTGGTACATGGAGGAGTTCGATATTTGGCTCAAGGAAATATTTCTCTTGTGTTGGAAGCATTGCGCGAAAGAGGAATTTTGAAGAAAAATGCACCGCATTTGGTGAAAAATCAAACCTTTATTATCCCAAATTACAATTGGTGGGGAACGCCTTATTATACATTAGGTCTAACGATGTATGATATGTTGGCAGGGAAGTTAAGTTATGGTAGATCTTTACCTTACTCTAAGAAAAGAACTTTAAAACATATTCCTACCCTTAAAAGCCATAAGCTTTGTGGTGGTGTGGTTTATCACGATGGACAATTTGATGATTCTAGATTAGCAATTAACATGTCTCAAACATTTGCAGAGAATGGTGGGCTAGCTCTAAATTACATGAAAGTGCAAAGCTTAATGCGAAGTAATGGGCGAATTGAAGGAGTAGTTGCTAAAGATGTTGAGACAGGAGATGAATATAAGATAAGAGCCAAAGCAGTTTTAAATGCTACTGGTGTATTTGTGGATCAGGTGATTAAAATGGATGATCCTAATGCTAAAGATATTGTGCGTGTAAGTCAGGGTGTGCATTTGGTGTTAGACAAAGAATTTGTGCCGGGAGAATATGCTATAATGATTCCTAAAACTGACGATGGAAGAGTTTTATTTGCTGTGCCTTGGCATGATAAAGTTGTAGTAGGAACTACCGATGTACAGAAAGATGTTGCGGAACTGGAGCCACAGGCTTTGGAGCAGGAAGTAGATTTTATTTTGGAAACTGCAGGTCGATTCTTGGTGAAGCCACCTAAACGTTCGGATGTACTAAGTGTATTTGCCGGATTGAGACCATTAGCAGCACCTACAGGAGAAGGCAAAAAAACAAAGGAGATTTCCAGAGGACATAAAATTGTAGTTTCAAAATCTGGCATGGTTACCCTTACAGGTGGAAAATGGACTACTTACAGACAAATGGCTGAGGATGCAATAAATAAGGTTGCTAAAACAGCTGGCTTACCAGAAAAGAAATCGATCACACGCAAGCTTAAAATACATGGATACAAACAGAATATAGATTTAAAAAATCCAATGTACTTTTACGGCTCCGATGAAGAAAAAATATTGGATTTGGTAAAAATAAATGCTGAACTGGGAGAATATTTAAGTAAGAAACTTAATATTATTAAAGCTCAAGTAGTGTGGGGAGCAAGGTTTGAAATGGCCCGTAGCGTAGAGGATATCTTAGCACGAAGAACTCGTTCTTTATTGCTCGATGCCAGGGAAAGCGTAAGAATGGCTCCTGAAGTAGCCAGATTATTAGCAAAAGAATTAGGATTCGATAAAGCGTGGGAAGAGAATCAGGTGAAAGCATATACTAACCTGGCTTTAAGATATATTTTGAATTAAAAGTTAATCACTAAATACTCATTATAATGATTGGATTTCTTAAACCAGCAGCGCATAAAGCGCTGCTGCCAGATGAAAAAATTACTCCAACTTACAAACGATTGCGTATGCAGGTGTTCGTTGGAATTTTTCTTGGATATGCTGGATATTATCTTGTGAGAAAGGTTTTCTCATTAGTAATGCCTGACTTGGTTAATTTAGGATATAGTAAAACCGAATTGGGGATTGCATTGTCTGGAGTTTCTATTGCTTATGGACTGAGCAAATTTATTATGGGCAATGTGTCCGACCGAAGTAATGCACGACGATTTTTAACTTTAGGGCTTGTGTTGTCGGCAATTACTATGATAACAATGGGTTTATTGCCTGTTGCAACGTCATCGATTGCAATCATGTTTGCTTTACTTCTTATGAACGGATGGTTTCAAGGAATGGGTTGGCCTCCATGTGGAAGAGTAATGGTTCATTGGTTTTCAATTAGAGAACGTGGTACGAAAATGTCAATTTGGAATGTTGCTCATAACGTTGGTGGTGGTATTATAGGTCCTTTAGCAATTTTAGGGGTTGCTATTTTTACGGATTGGCACTCAAAACTATACTTTCCTGGAATTATAGCTTTGGTTGTTGCGCTTATTGCTTGGCTTCTAATTCGTGATACTCCACAATCTTGCGGGCTTCCAAATATTGAGAAGTTTAAAGATGATTATCCTGATGAGTACTCTGATAAGTTTGAAAAAGAGATGAGTGCGAAACAGATATTCATGGAGTATATTCTGAAGAACAGATTATTGTGGTCTATTGCTTTTGCAAATGCATTTGTATACTTGGTGCGTTATGGTGTATTGGATTGGGCTCCATTATATTTGGAAGAAGCCAAAGGTTTTTCTATTCAAGAAAGTGGATGGGCATATTTTGCTTATGAATGGGCTGCCATACCGGGAACACTGCTTTGCGGATATTTAAGCGATAAGGTTTTTAATGGGAAACGTGCACCAGTCAGTATTATTTATATGGTATTGGTTATGGTATCTGTATTTATGTATTGGGTAAGTAATTCTCTTGTTGCTAATTCTATTGCATTGATCTGTATCGGATTCCTAATTTATGGTCCTGTAATGTTAATTGGAGTTCATGCTCTTGATTTGGTGCCTAAAAAAGCTGCAGGAACTGCTGCTGGTTTAACCGGACTTTTTGGATATATGGGAGGCGCTTTATTCGCCGATATTGCAATGGGTGCTGTTGTTGACAAATGGGGATGGACTGGCGGTTTCATTGTTCTATTGGGAGCATGTGTCGCAGCGATAATCTTAATTGGTATTTCCTGGTATCAGGAATATAAAGGACATAACGGAATACATTAAAAAAGAAATATTTGGGTAATACCAGACAATAAATAGATGAATTTTTTATACTAACCTTTAATAAATAAATCAAATGAAGAATTATAATCTGAAAAATTTATTTGTAGGTGCATTATTCTTGCTCAGCATTGGATTTGTAGGCTGTGAAGATGATACTCCTGATTACAATGCTTACAATTATTACCAAACTTATCCTTTGAATGAGTTAAGTGCACAAGCAAAAACAATTCGCGATTATGTGAAGATGGATGCAGTTATTTCGCATCGTGGCACTAATTTTTGGGCACCTGAAGAAACTGAAGCGGCATATCGCTGGGCAAGAAACATGGGCGGCGATTATCTAGAGTTAGATTTACAAAGAACTAAAGATAATGTTTTGATCGCATTACATGATGATAACTTGCGACGTACCACTAATATTGAAAGTGTTTTACCAGGAAAAGAAGATTATCCGGTAAGTTACTTTACATTATCCGATCTTCGTAAACTAGATGCAGGTTCATGGTTCAATGATGTATATCCTGAAAATGCACGCGCAGCTTACGTGGGACAAAAAATCTTAACCTTAGAAGAGGTTATCAAAATTGCAGAAGGAAATAGAATTAAAAAAGATGTAAATGGCGAGCCTGTTAAAGATTTAACCAGATTAGATGAAAATGGACAGTGGGCTGGATTTTATGAGTTCGAAGTTGATCCTGAGGATAATGGTAATCGTCCTGGAATTTATCCTGAAACCAAAGAACCATACTTATTTCCTGGAATGGAAGCTGATTTAGCTAAAGTTTTAACAGAATATGGTTGGAATATTACTACTTCACCAAAAACAATTTCAACATTACCAGGAAAAGTGGATGTTGCGAATACTAATGGTCGTGTAGTGTTACAAACATTCTCTCGCGAGTCTGCAGTTAAATTAGAGAAAGAATTACCTGGAATTCCTAAGTGTATGTTACTTTGGCCAAGTGAAAGTGCTTCTTATGTTCGTCCTTCAAATACTATTGAATCTCTTGCTGAATTTATCAACTTTTCTGTGGAGTACAATTGTGAAATTGCTGGTCCTTCGATAAAAGGAAAGCCTAATAATTATCCTGAGTTAACAGAGCCATGGATGTGTGAAATGTATCACCGTGCCGAAATGATTGTTCATGCTTATACTTTTGATACAGAAGATCAGTTAAGAAGATACAATGGTGATTATTTCTATAATGGAATTTCAAGATTCGAAAATTCAGATCGTGAAATAAGTGGTGATTTTGGTTACGATGTTAATCGCAACATGTTTATCGATGGAGGTTTTACCAATTTGACAGATTTGTCAATGGAATACCAAAAACGTGATGTGATTGGAACAGCTCAAGAGGTATTAACTGCCTTGGGTTATTAATATCAAAATTTCACATTTCAATAACATAAAATTCGAATAACATGTTTAAAAAATTATATATAGCAACCCTGGCTTTGGGTTTGTTAGCAAGCAATGCTATTGGTCAGGAAAAGCAATTGACCGCAAAAACGAACAAAGGTGGAATCGTTTTAACTTCAGCCGATCAGGAATATAAAATCGACATCAATGGTAGAATTTATATGGATGGCGTTCACTATTTTGATGATGTAACAGATTTAAGTTCTGATGCTTCTATTAAGGATATTCGATTTGGAACCAAGGTATCTTGGGGGAAATGGATTGCAAAAATTAATGTTGGTTTTGGCAATGATGAAGTGAAAATTAAAGATGCATTTTTAAGATATAATTATGCGAAAAATAGCACGTTCACAATAGGTAACTTTTTTGAGCCATTTGGAATAGAGGCTTCTGCATCAAGTAAAGAACTTCGGTTTATTGGAGCATCTAATACAACTCAAGCTATGGGAATTGGACGTAGCATTGGTTTAGGATATACTTATTATACCAACAAATTGTATAGTGCCTCAGGTGTTTTTGCTGGATCGGTTGATAATATGAATAAAGGTGACCAAGGATATTCTTTAACTACCAAATTGGCTTATACTCCAATTAGCAAAGAAAATCTGACTGTACAAGTAGGAGGTTCATTTACATACAGAATGCCAGAAGCAAATGGATTTAGTGAAGACTTCAATGATGATGATTACAATCGTCAAGTGGTTCTTAATGCAGGTCCTGAGCATAAATTCTTGAATGCTGATATTGCTGGAGCAAGAACAGATATGCGTTTTAACTTTCAGGCTATAGTACTTAGTGGTCCTTTCATGCTTCAATCAGAATTTACTCAAACCAAAGTTACCAGAGATGATGATTACATGTCTCGTTTGATGAAAGATGGTCCTGCTTTTTACGTTACTTATGTATGGCCAACAAAACCTAAGGATTATCCAGATTGGTATGGTAAATTACGTGATATCCAAACAAAAGCATATTATGTGCAAGCAGGTTTCCTAGTAGGAGATAACTATTCTTACAAATCTTCTACATCATATATTAACAGACCAAAAGCTGGTACTTATGAATTCTTAGTACGTTATGACAATACCAATTTAAATGATATTGATGGTACTTATTTTAATGGTGCTTATGGTCCTTCAGATTTAGCTTCTGCTTTAGCTGGTTATGGTAATATGAGTATTGCAGGAGGAAAAGCTGAAACCTATAGTGCAGGGGTAAATTATTATTTGAACGATAATATCATGTTCCGCCTTAATTACAGCTTGATGGATGTTACAAATCAGAAATATCCACTTGATGATAAAATTGGAATGTTAAAAGCTAGAGTTCAAGTAAATTTCTAGTAATAAGTAAGATTAATTTGGCTAGTTAATTAGTAATGTTAGACCTTCAAGGGTAACTTTCATTTATTCTTTTAAGTTGTCATTTAATTCAGTTATTTATGATGTGTTGATTTGCGTCAAACAGAAATAAGTAATTAAACACTAATATCCCGTCCACCATTGGTAGACGGGATATTTTTGTTTTGATAATACAGAAATTTTCACTTTCAGGCTACAGAACCTATGGAAATGATTAAATTCGTTGATCTCGAACACATGTAATCAGTTTGTATTGTAATTATGAAAGAAAAATTTATTTTATCCTTCGATCAGGGAACAAGTAGTTCCAGAGCTATTGTTTTCAATAAAAAGGGAGAAATTGTTAGTTCTGCGCAAAGAGAATTCGCACAAATATTCCCTCAACCAGGATGGGTGGAACAGGATGCAAATGAGATATGGATTAGTCAGGCTGGTGTAGCTGCTGAGGCAATTGTGCGGGCAGGAGTGAATGGCAAGCGTATTGCCGCTATTGGTATCACCAATCAGAGAGAAACTACAGTGGTATGGAATAGGGAAACAGGTGAACCAATTTACAATGCAATTGTTTGGCAAGATAGAAGAACTTCAAAATATTGTGATGAATTAAGAGCCAATGGTTATGCTGATAAGATTCAGGATAAAACAGGTTTGATCATCGACTCTTACTTCTCAGGAACCAAAGTGAAATGGATTCTCGATAATGTGGAAGGAGCTCGTGAAAAGGCAGAGGCAGGTAAATTGGCATTCGGAACTATTGATAGTTGGTTAATCTGGAAATTAACACAAGGTGCCGTTCATGTTACTGATGTTTCGAATGCGAGTAGAACACTGTTTTATAATATTAAAACTCTGGAATGGGATACTGAAATGTTAGCACTTATGAATATTCCTGCAAGTATGCTACCTGAAGTGAAATCTTCATCCGAGATATACGGTTATACGGTAACAAGCTTATTTGCTCATGAGGTACCTATCGCTGGTATCGCAGGCGATCAGCAGGCTGCAACTTTCGGACAAATGTGTTTGAAACCTGGATCGGTGAAGAATACCTACGGCACAGGATGTTTCATGCTTTGTAATACAGGCACTACTCCTGTAAAATCTAAAAACAATCTGCTTACCACAATTGCATGGCAAATTAATGGAATAACTACCTACGCTTTGGAGGGAAGCATCTTTATGGGTGGCGCAATTGTTCAGTGGCTTCGCGATGGTTTAGGAATCATCAAGACCTCAGTGGAGATTGAAGAGCTTGCCGGATCGGTGGCAGATAATGGAGGTGTATTCTTCGTTCCTGCTTTAACAGGTTTAGGAGCTCCACATTGGGATCAGTATGCCAGAGGAACAATTGTAGGCCTTACCAGAGGTTCAACATCAGCACATATTGCCAGAGCTGCCTTAGAGGGAATCGCTTTTCAGGTAATGGATGTTTTAAAGGCAATGGAGGCAGATGCTAAAATAGAGATTAACGAACTGCGTGTAGATGGAGGTGCAGCTATTAATAACCTTCTGATGCAATTCCAATCGGATGTGCTAGGAGTATCAGTGATTCGCCCCAAAACATTAGAAACAACTGCTTTGGGAGCAGCTTATCTGGCTGGTTTGGCCGTAGGATATTGGGAAAGTACCGATGATATTCAAGGACAATGGGCAATAGATCAAAAATTTGAACCAAGCATGTCGCCGGAAAAATCTCAATCCTTAATTAAAGGCTGGAATAAAGCTTTAGGTCGTTCTATGAACTGGGATACGGAAGTATAATTTCAGCTTCACAATTTCATAATCTGAAAGACTTTCTACTTTAAGGATGGTGGTGATTTATCTTTTAATCCACAAAAAGCAGTAATTTTAAAGCAACCCTTTGGGGTTTACTGCAACTAGTAAATAAACCATGTATTTGCGCAAAACCTAACGCTACGTTGGAAAACCAAAACCAGAAGTTAGAACAAATCATTCAGGATTGCATCAAGGGAAAATCCAAAGCTCAGGAGGCTCTCTATGTTGCGTATGCTCCAAAATTACTGGGGGTATGTATGCGCTATTCCAATAACTTAAGCGAGGCAGAAGATAATTTACAGGATGGTTTTTTAAAGATATTTAAACATATAAAAAGCTATCAATTTAAAGGCTCTTTCGAAGGCTGGATGCGCCGTATCATGGTAAATACAGCACTTGAAAAATTCCGAAAAGCAAAACATATTCAACGGCTTGATGAGCCAGGGGAAATAGAGGAGGAGGTAATGGAAAATACCGTCGATTTCGATGTTCCTTTGGATATACTGCTGAGTATGATTCAAGAGCTGCCAGATCGATATCGATTGGGTTTTAACTTATATGTGCTAGATGGTTACACGCACCCCGAAATAGCTGAGGTAATGGACATTGCGGTGGGAACATCAAAATCTAATCTGGCAAGAGCCAGGGCAATCCTGAAAAGGAGAGTAATTGAATATTTGAAGCGGAAAGAGAATAAATTACGAATATGTTAGAGGATAAAAACCATATTGACGGCTTGTTTGCAGATGGCTTGAAGGATTTATCGGTTCAACCAAATCCCGAAGTTTGGAATGCAATAAACAGTAAACTGATGGGGCAGCGGCGAATGAAGCGCATGCTACTTTGGTTTGTAAGCGCTGCTATGGCTGCATCATTATTACTCTTGTTCAGCATTGCCAACCGATCATTAATGCCACTAAGTCCTGTCGGCAAACCAGACATGAAGGTTTCAAGTACTGCGGGCAAAACATCCCATGTTTCTGTTCCAATAAATAAGACAGAAGTGCATGCTGTAATTGCTGATGTGCAAAAACAGGCGGTGGAAACGGCGAAGATAAATTCTGAAATAAATTCATCGAAAACAGAGCGGAAGATGGCGAATGTGCCAGAGGATACTTATCCGGAGAAATGGACTTTTACACGTTTGGCAAAGCCGCTTACTACATTGGGTATTGTCAATCAAAATATGCACTTACCGGATAAGTTAGCAAGGCATAGTTTGGAACGAGATAAAATAATACCTGGCTTAACTGAGCTGGAAAGGCAACAGATAGAAAGCAATTTGATGGCAATGAATCAGCACAAAAAGGAAGATGCACCTAAAAATAAATGGGCTGTGTTGGGGCAGCTTTCTACGGCTTATTCCAACGAGAAATCTGCACAAAGTGCTTCTAATGGCATTATTAGTTT
>Ga0209013_10003811_pt1 | contig 13297 bp, 8 predicted proteins | sample Cruoilmetagenom2_FD_187291 | JGI IMG/M metagenome (GOLD analysis project Ga0209013, IMG submission 187291) | Oil polluted marine microbial communities from Coal Oil Point, Santa Barbara, California, USA - Sample 2 (SPAdes) (version 2) | ecosystem: Environmental > Aquatic > Marine > Oil seeps ... | reverse complement strand
AGTTCCAACATGATGTGCACGACAGTTCCCCGCGGTTTTATGAAATCTATGCCGCCGTACTTTATGAAGAGGATGGAACCGAGATCGGGGTTGTCGAAATATTTAACGATATTACCGACTGTAAACTCTTTGAGAAGGGGCTGAAGGGAGCCCAGGAGGAGTCTGATAAGCTTGTCAGGGAGCGGGCGAAACTGCTGGAGAACAATGAGAACCTCAGTCAGGAGATCCATGAACGGCAGAAGGCAGAACTGGAGCTGATCCGGGAAAAAAACCGATTTGAACTTATGTATCGGGTTATTCCAAGCGCAATTTTTACAGTAGATCCGGACAGGCGGATAACGAGCTGGAACGATACGGCAGAAGCCGTCACCGGGTATTCCAGGGAAGAAATGGTCGGTCAGTGTTGCAGTATTTTTGCAATGGATCCCTGTACAGAGATATGCGGGATCTATTCCAATTTTACCAAAAAACCGATAGTGGGGAAAGAATGCTTAATCCGTACCAAGGACGGTGGTACAAGGATCGTTTCGAAAAACGCCGATCTTCTTTATGATGATGACGGGAATGTGATCGGTGCGGTAGAAAGTTTCGAAGATATTACAGAGAAGAAAAAAATCGAAGAGCAGTTGAGCAGTGAACGGGACAAGCTCACAGGCATGATTTCCGCCTTGCGCCAGGGAATGCATATCCTGAATCCGGATTATACCTTTGAATTTCAGAATGATGTAGCCATGGATGCATTCGGGGACCAGATAAATGAAAAGTGTTACCGGGTGTACAGGGGGCGGGATGAACCCTGTGAATCATGCCTGATGAAAGAGGCGATTGACACCGATACAATTCAGCGTACAGAGCTCGTCCTTGCCAATGGCAGACACTATGAACTCAGCTATACTCCGTTCAAGGATGTTGACGGCCTGACCAAGATTCTGATTTTTCAGCGAGATGTAACGGATGAAAAAATAATGCAGGCGGAGGCCATGCATGCGGCCCAGCTTGCTTCCGTCGGTAAACTCGCGGCCGGCGTTGCTCATGAAATAAACAATCCTGTCAACGGCATAATAAATTATGCGCAGATTATCAACGATGAGGCGGGTGAGAATGAGATTTTTTCTGAAATTTCCGGAAAAATTATCAGGGAAGGGGAACGGGTAGCCAGTATAGTCAGTAACCTTTTATCTTTCGCACGCCAGCAGGATGAAGAATTTCATAAGGTGTATATCAATGAAGTCGTGCAGGACTCTGTTGACCTTATACGCTATCAATTAACAAAAAACTGCATTCATCTGGAAATACGATTACCTGAAGATCTGCCTCCGGTATTAGGGAATCATCATCAGCTCCAGCAAGTGTTTTTGAACCTTTTCGGCAATGCACGTTTTGCCCTCAATCAACGATACAGTGGCAAGGATCCTCAGAAAAAGATTATAATAAGTGGTGATGTGATACAGGCTGGCGGCAGGGAACATGTGCAAATAATGTTCAAGGACATGGGCATCGGTATTTTACCGGAACTCATGAATAAAATTTTTGAACCATTTTTTTCTTCCAAAACGGACGGAGAAGGGACCGGCCTTGGCCTGAGCATCTGTAAAGAGATTATTATCAAGCATAACGGTTTTCTTCATGTCGAGTCAGAGCCAGATAATTTTACCGCAATGATTATCGAACTGCCCGTTTATCAGGAGGCAGGAGAATAAATTGCATGTTGTTGGTTTCGTAAAAAGTTCCGAAAACCAACGGTCCAGCATTGTAATGAGTTGAATGACCGTAGGGTAAGTTCACTCTTTTTGGCTTTTTATGAGTTTATCATAATTATATTCGGTTGAGAAAAAATATATGATGGATTTGAACAAAAATGAATCACGTATTCTTGTCATTGATGATGAGGAAAGCCTTCGCCTTACCTTTAAAACATTCCTGATCCGTGAGGGGTACGGTCCAGTGACCGTGGCATCAACCTTTGATGAGGCCCTGGCCCTCATTGAGAATAACACCTTTGACCTGATCATCTCCGATATCGTTCTTGAAGGAGCTTCCGGGATTGATCTGCTTCGCAGGGCCAAAGAACTCAACAGTGCATGTCCTGTTGTGATGGTTACCGGCTATCCCAACATAAAATCCGCTTCCAAGGCTGTCCGACTGGGGGCCTTCGATTATCTTCCCAAACCGGTCAAAAAAGAGGAACTACTTCGTACGGCAAGAATGGCATTGCAACAGTACACTCTCCTAAAAGCCAAAGAAAGCCTTGAAGATGAAAAAGAACACTACCGCCAGAACCTGGAAACCATCTTCCGAAGTGTTCAGGACATTATTATTACCGTTAATTCGGACCTTGAAGTCCTTTTGATGAACGATAGTGCCAGGCAGTTCGCTGAAAGAGCTCTTCCGGATCTTGGAATTGATGCCAATTTGCAGAAAATTGACAGTATCTTTGCCAATACCTGTTCCCGGGACGCATCGATTGTACTTGAAACGCAGCACGCGCTTCCCGAGCACCGTATTGAGTTTCAGACACCCCAGGGACTCGCTGTATTGCGTATTAGTGCGGCACCACTTGTACCCGGCAGCATAAAACAGCACGGAGTCGTTTTTGTGGCCCGGGATGTAAGCAGGCTGGAGTCGCTTGAACAACGTGGCCGCAGGCAACACTTTCACAGGCTGATTGGTGCCAGCCGGGCTATACAGACGGTATATACCCTGATTGAAAATGTTGGCCAGGTTGATACCACTGTCCTCATCACCGGAGAGAGTGGTACGGGCAAAGAGCTTGTGGCAGAGGCGCTGCACGCTGAGAGTCCCAGACGTGATATGCCGTTGATCAAGGTTGATTGTACCGCTATTCCGGAAAACCTTCTGGAGAGTGAGCTTTTCGGCCATAAAAAAGGTTCCTTTACCGGGGCTGATAGAAACCGTCAGGGACGAATTATGCAGGCAGACGGGGGGACACTGTTTCTCGATGAAATAGGGGACATTTCTCCGGCAATGCAATTGCGATTACTGCGTTTTCTCCAGGAGAGGACATTCTATCCGGTTGGAAACGACATACCGATGAAGGTTGATGTACGTGTAGTAGCCGCTACCAATGCCGACCTCAGAAAAAAAGTTCTTGAAGGCAACTTCAGGGAAGACCTCTATTACAGGTTACGGGTTATTGATATAGTTCTTCCGCCGCTCAGGGAACGAGAAGAGGACCTGCCCCTCCTGGCAAAATATTTTCTGGATCGTTTTAACAGCAGGCTGGGAAAAGAGATAGCCGGCATATCTGACCAGGCCCTGGCGGCCCTTGCCGATTACAGCTGGCCCGGCAATGTCAGGGAACTTGAGCATGTCATGGAGCGTGCCTGTGTCCTGTGCAACGAAACGACTATCACTACCGATCACCTTTCTTATGAATTTTCCGTCTCCGGAAACGAAATGGAACAAACCTTGGTCAGCGCTCAAACTACGGAGGAACCGTTACCGCCTGAACCGGCTGATGAAAACGAAAGTGAACAGGACCGGATAATAAGGATACTTACCAGATGCAGCGGTAACAAGGCCAAAGCTGCACGTCTGCTGGGTATAGACCGGAGCACTTTATACAGGAAAATGAGGTTGTATAATATCGATCCGACCGGATTCTGACCTTTTATGCTACACATCTGATCAATTATTGTGCGTCACTTCTGTCTCATACAACACTTATGTTGTCCCGCCTCTCTTATCGTATTTTTTATCTTTTGTTGTTTGTAACTCCTTGAATTTACGTTTTATTTTTTCTTTATTGTTTTGCCGCGCCCTTTTTTCCTCTGTAGGCCTGCATGCGGGAATATGAAGACTTCTGCACTACAGCAAGAAAAAAAATATTATATTAATATCTCGTAATAACAATGTGTTAGCCGTGCATTTCTCTTGTCGGTCTCTTCTTTTTCTTTTTTCTGGCATAGCTCGTGCAATATTAAAGGCAAAGCAAAACAAACAATGCACAAGAGAGTATAAGATAAGTAACAGGGAGGCACAAAATGGCAAGGTCAATGAACACACAACAGGAAAAGATGGGAGCCGCCGGTCTTGAAATAACTAATGTTGACAAGTTGGCAAATGATGCTTCACAGATCGGAGTCGGAGTTATAGCTGTACTGGCCGCATTAATAGGTATCTGGGGCATCGCCTGCCTGATTGGCGGAATTGCCAATGAAGGTGTCCTTGAAATGGTAAGCGGTTACTTCAGCGCAATAACCGGACGGTAAAAAAAAATAAACAGATTACAGAGTAATTATATTAATCAGATAAAAGGAGAAATGTCATGACGAACACACCTCGCACAGAAAAGAAAGAAGGAAGGCCCTTTATTATTGCAATTGCAGGAATTGGAGCAGTATTCGGAGTATGGGCCCTGGTAGCATTCACATCGCTGCTGGCCCAGATGGACTGGAGCCTGACGGAAGTGCTCAGGCAGTACATGGTCGCAACCGGAGCAATTGGCGAGCAGGAAACACTCGTTGATTATTATACGCACATTAAAGGTTTTGAGTATATCATTGCCGTTGCCTTCCTGGGAGTCTTTCCGGTTTTCTTCAAGCATGTTAATCGTACCGCGGTTCCATTGAAGGTACAATAGTTAAAGACCTGAAGCACAACTGACAAAAAAGCGGCCTGGGGAGAATTCCCCGGGCCGCTTTTTTTTTGCGGGCATTATGTTATTTGTCGGCCTGGCATATAGCAGAGACTTAGTAAAATCGCTCCGCTGTCGGTTTGTGTGATGTAACTACATGCATTACGGTTGTGCTCCTTCAACCTTAACTATTTTCTATGAGATCAACATAATTGCCGGTTTCGTAAAAAGTCACGAAAACCACCTTTCTTTTAACGTGTTATCCGTTTGCAGAAAGAGTTATTATAATTATAATGAAATATAATTGAAGATTTCGTCAAAAGTTACGAAAATCAACGGTTCAGCGTGGTAAGTACTTGAATTACCTTTGTGCTTCGATTCGTTTAACTTCCCGGCTTTTTACGAATTCATCATAATGAGGACTGTGTTCCATTGTATAATAGAATAATATTGTACAGGGTGAACCCCATAGACCAGGGATAAAATATGTTCAGCTTCAAAAATTTTCTTGTTGTACTGATCGCCGTAACTGTTTGTGTTATCGCTTACAATATCTGGAACGTGGAGAACAAACCGCCTGGTGTCGAATACTCTACCTTTCTCTCGCAGCTTGAAAGCAATGAGATCCAGTCCGTCTACATACGAGGGGGGGATATTCGGGGAAAAGATATTCATGACCAGCCTTTCAGTACGTTTTCACCGGATGTTCAAGGCCTGATGAAGATTCTTAATACTACCAAAGTGACTGTCTCCGCTTCTCCGGAGGCCAGACCGTCACCATTCTGGCAATCGACCTTTCCAGTCCTCTTGCTTATGGCATTCTGGATATTCTTTATGGCCCGGCAACAGAAAGGAGGGATGGGAGATTTTGGCAAGAGCAAACTGAAGCTGGATCGTGGCAGTATTCAGAAAGTCACTTTTGATGATGTTGCCGGCATCCCTGAAGCAAAGGAGGAACTGGTCGAGATTGTTCATTTCCTGAAAAATCCGGACAAATACGAAAAACTTGGCGGCAAGATTCCAAAAGGGGTCCTTCTCCAGGGACCGCCAGGCACAGGCAAGACGTTGCTGGCCAAAGCGATAGCCGGTGAGGCCGGGGTCCCTTTTTACAGCATCAGCGGTTCTGATTTTGTGGAAATGTTTGTCGGTGTCGGAGCATCCAGGGTGAGGGAGCTTTTCAACAAGGCCAAAGAAAATATTCCATGTATTGTTTTTATAGATGAGATTGATGCGGTCGGACGCCACCGCGGTGCAGCGCAGGCCGGCGGCCAGGAGGAAAAAGACCAGACACTTAATGCCCTCCTTGTGGAAATGGATGGTTTTCAGACCGGTCAGACGGTCATCATTGTCGGGGCAACCAACCGGCCGGATGTCCTTGACCCTGCTCTCATGCGTCCCGGCAGATTTGACCGGCAGGTAACCATCCTGCCGCCCGATGTCAGGGGAAGGGAACAAATCCTGAAGGTGCATGCCAAGAATTTAGTCCTTGCCCAGAATGTACAGCTTAATGAAGTAGCATTCAGTACTCCGGGATTTACCGGGGCAGATCTTGCCAACCTGTTGAACGAATCAGCTCTCCTGGCCGCCCGCAAGGACAAGGATGTGATAGAACTGGTCGATATTGAGGAATCGCGTGATAAGATCCTCATGGGGGCCAAGAGAAAAGGCATGGTCATCAGTGCAAGCGAGCGCAGGTCCACTGCATACCATGAGGCCGGCCACGCCATTCTGGCCAGCATTTTACCCGGTACCGATCCTCTCCACAAAGTGACTATAATACCGCATGGCCGGGCCATGGGAGTGACTCAGCAGGTCCCTATCCAGGATCACCATGCCTATTCGCGGGAATACCTTTTCAATCGCATTAAAATTTTATTGGGAGGCCGAACCGCAGAAGAACTTGTCTTCAACCAGTACACGACCGGGGCAAGTAACGACCTGCAGCAGGCAACTGATATTGCCACCAAAATGGTATGCGAGTGGGGCATGAGTGAAGTGCTTGGTCCGAGGGCGTATGCTGTTGAAAATAAAGGGTTTCTTGAAGGTGAGATGGTTGCCAAGAACGTCAGCGAGGAAACGGCAAAAAATATTGACCGCGAAATTAATAAGATTATAGAGCAATGCTACCAGGAAGCGGTGATTATCCTGGAGGGAAAAATTAAATACCTGCATAAACTTGCTTCAGTGTTGCTTGAGGAAGAAACAATCGATGCAGAAGGTATTGATATTATTATACAATGTAAAGCAACTGAGGACGAGGAGCCAGTTTCAATCCTGGATGGAAACATTAAAGTTATAGATTAACGTGTCTCATGCATCAGCCAAATGAAACATATCTGTAGCATGCAACACTTTTGGTTTTAATTTTTTGGAATATATATTAATAAAATTTATTAACCGGGAAAGGCGTTTAAATTATTTATTGTAAATTTCCCGTGAAATATACATTATTTTTTTAAGATCCATTATTGTATTGTAAGGTTTTTTTCGTATAATTTATTGACGCCTGTTTCCCTTTTTGATCAGTTGCCATGTCTCTCTAACAACTGTTTATTCCTTACATTATCCACAATACCGCAGCCTACCGTCCCCATTTTTATTTTTCTGTCACGGAAAAATATTAATATGAAATTGTTCAATATTCATCCGGCATGATTCAATGCATATTTATTCAGCTGTCACTTTCCGTACAACTGTAATTTTTTTCCTGTTGGCATTATTTCTGCAGACTCACATCAATTGCACCAAAAGTGTTGTATTTGACTGTTTGGTGTGATAGATGCGAACTATTTTTTCAGTCTCATAGTCTCATATTTTGCTTGATAAAAGTCGTCAGAATTATTCAGATAGTAAGTAATTTATTGTTGGTTTCGTAGATAGCGTAGACTTCAAAAAATTACGAAAATCACGATTGAGTGTTGTAAGTGCCTGAATTGTCATAGTACTCGTTTACCCTTTTTAACTTTTTACGAGTTCATAATTTATTAAGAGCAACAATAAAAGGAGAAATGAAGATGCCGAAAAAACTAAAAAAAATTTGTGGGGCAGCTGTCTTTTTGCTTATTGCGAGCTTACCTCTGCAACAATGTTTTGCCCAGGGGCCTGATACAGTAGTGCTGGAAACTCTGGCCCAGTATTACGATCCGGTTGAGTTCGATCATGTAATGCATGTGGATATGCTGGGTGAGGACAGTTGCGCAACTTGCCATCATCACTCCGTTGGCACCCCGCTGGTTGATGAGAACTGCAAGCGCTGCCATGAGTATGGAGGTGAAACGGAATCGGCAAACTGTGAAGATTGTCATCCGGCCCAAAGGTTCAGTGCGGATTATCTGGCTGAGATAGAGGCGGATATTCATCTGTACCACGAGGACAAGCCCGGCCTGAAGGGGGCTTTTCATCAGAAGTGCCTTGGATGTCACAAGGAAATGGATGCACCTGTGGGCTGCCAGGATTGTCATACCAGAACCGATGCAGGAGACAAGCTGTTCAGGTCAGGCAAGTATGCGCCCGAGCCGAGCGAATCCACTGCACACGCGCATTAAAACGCAGCAGTTTCCTGTCAAATAGACGCATAACTCTATATAGAGGAGTGACAATAATGAAAAAGTTTGATCGAAGAAAGTTTTTGAAAGGGAGTCTGGCCGGTGGTGTGGCTGCAGCAGCCTCTGTTGGTCATGAGGCAAAAGCGGCCCATACTTTTGAAGGATATCCGGACAGCATGGGAGTGCTTGTGGATTTGACAAAATGTATCGGATGCCGGACCTGTGAAGCTGCCTGCAACAAGGAGCAGGGACTTCCTGCCCCTGACAAACCCTTTGACGATATGTCAGTGTTTGATGAACATCGTCATGGCGGTTTGAAGCGCCGTACTTCTGAAAAGGCCTATACGGTGGTTAACCGGTATGATATTCCGGAACAAGGTGAACCTGTGTACCGGAAGTTCCAGTGTAACCACTGCAACGAACCGGCCTGCCTCACCTCATGTTTCGTCAATGCCTACACCAAGACCAAGGAAGGGGCGGTAATGTACAATCCAAAAGTATGCGTCGGATGCCGGACCTGCATGATTGCCTGTCCCTTCTATGTGCCGGCATACAGTTATTCAAGTCCCATCAACCCGATCATCAAAAAGTGCATTATGTGCTACGACACCCGCCTGAAGTTCGGCAAGGCTCCTGCCTGCGTTGAAGCTTGTCCCCAGGAAGTTATGACCTTTGGCAAGCGCAAGGACCTGATCAAGATGGGGCACGAAAAAATCAAGTTTAAGCCGGAAGATTACGTTGATCATATTTACGGCGAGCATGAGGTGGGCGGGACCGCCTGGATGTATCTCTCCAAAGTACCGTTTGAAAAAGTCGGCTTTGATACCCATCTGGGAACCCAGCCGGTCCTTTCCTACGTCAAGGACTTCCTCGCTATTGTTCCTATGGTTCTGTGTATATGGCCTGCGCTGTTTACCGGTTTTCATCTGCTGGCCACGAGAAAAGAAGCCCGCAAAACTGAACAACAGAAAAGTGAAGAATAAAGGAGAGAAGTGGCCATGAATAAACTTGTAAGACAGGGTTTTAAACCCGTAGATTCACATTTTAAAGAGGATGGGCAGCGGTGGACTGTAAAGGAAAAAATATTTCTGGGACTGTCACCGGGAGACTACTTCAGGGAACAGTTAAAAAATCCGTTTAACTGGATACTGTGGGTAATTTATCTTGTCGGTACGCCGATATTGATTGCCCGCTTTTTTTACGGCCTGGGATGGGCAACACACTCATCCTATGATTATCCCTGGGGCCTGTTTCTTTCCTGGGGCCTGTTTACCATGGTTCCCCTGTCGGCGTCGGGTTTTATGATGGGTACGACAGTGGAGCTTTTCGGCAGAAAGGATTTCAAGCCCATTGAAAGACTTGGTCTTCTTAACGGTCTGTTAGGATACTTTTTTGCGGTTGTTTTTCTTGAGGTTGATCTGGGGCAGCCATGGCGTCTTATTTATCCGATGTTTGTATCATTGGGGCCGGCGGCTGTTCTTTTCCTGGTTGCCTGGCATGTTGCAACGTACCTGTCTGTCCAGATTGCCGAACTGGTCCCTTCTTTTTCCGAATGGATGGGATTTCCTCGGGCCAAGAGCTTCATCAAGAGCCTGTCTATTGGGCTGACAGTTGCCGGAATTATTCTCTCCACTCTTCACCAGGGTGCGCTCGGCGCATTGTTCACCTATGCTCCCGGAAAACTTCATCCCCTCTGGTTATCGGCGGAATTCCAGTGGATTCACTTTCTCTGTTCTGCAATTTTTGCCGGCCTGAGTATGATCATTGTCGTCAGTACCCTGAGCAAATGGTTCATGAGCTGGAGATGTGACGATGAATTTCTCTCCACTCTCGACAAGCTGACCCTGGGCATTTCCAAAGGTGCGGTCCTTGCCCTGATAACCTACCTGGTTATTAAGATCATTGCCGTTGCCCACGATAACGAATGGGGATATCTCCTCACCGGCTGGGGCCAATATTACATCGTTGAGTTACTTTTTGGCACCATCGTTCCGATGATCCTCTTTACCTTTGCAATACGACGTCAGACTGCAAGTATTGCAAGATTGGCCGCCTTTGTTGCAGTATTCGGCATAGTGCTCAACAGAATGAATACCGCCTTGGTTGCCTTTAACTGGAAGCTGTATCAGGAAATACCACATTGGCGGGAGATAATTATCGCCATCATGGTTTACGCAACGTATATCGTTGTTTATAGGGCTATACTTGCAAGAATGCCGATTTTGTACACTTGGAACGATAAAACAAAATAAAACTGATCCGGCAACCAGGATGGACGGAGAGTCCGGGGCCATGTGCCGGACTCTCCGGTTCACGCTAATGAATAAATCATTTAATTTGCACAAGGCAGCAGTAAAGTACAGGTTCTGAAACCTGAGATCCATTTTGATTGGAGTTAAAAGTGCGTAAGAGTTTTTATGTGACATTCACCTTAATTGGTATTGCTCTCGGCTCTCTGCTGCTGCTTGCCTTTAATCAATTCCAGCTCTACGGACAGCACGAAAAAATAATCTCGCAGACTGAGAAATTTATTTTTCAGTACTCCATCATCCGTGAACAGATTATTGAGAATGTCGTTGCCGGCAGGCTGAACGAACTCGACGAAATATCCACCTCCGTTGAAGAACTCCACGGCAACATCACCAGGATACTTGACAACAGCCTGATCCCGGTCGAATTCAAGTTTTCATTTCTCCAGCAGATTGACCTGCCCGGCCTGGTCCTCCTGCTGCGTAAGGCCTCAGCGGAAAAAGAGAATAAAAGCCTTCTGCAGAGTATTAACCGTGATACCAGGGTGATCGGCGAACGGTTTCTCCTTTTTGAGCGGCTTGTTCTGGGATATGCCAAGCAGAAACTCGTCGACTTCCAGATGATAATCATAGGCACCCTGGCCCTGGTTGTCTTTCTGGTCATTATTCTGATGGTGGTCATGTACCGGTTGTTGATCATGCCGGTGATCAGTCTCACCAACCAGTCAGAAAACGTTCTCCAGGGGCAGCAGGATAAAATATATAATCCTCGCGGCTGGCACGAGATTTCTATTCTGTCTGACAAGATGAGTGAACTGTTAAGCGAGTCTCAAGACAGGAGTGAGAAGGTTGAACGCTACTCAAGAATGATGCTCTGTTTGCAGCATGTACTGAAGAAAATACAGGAGCATCATCACGACAGGGAAAAACTGTACAAGGCGGTCTGCCGGGCATTACTGGTCAATGAAGACTACATCCTGGCATGGATAGGTGTTGAGGACCCGGATGAAAAAGGAATTATGCCCGTGGCTGCCGATGGTTCATCAACCATGTCCTGTGACGAGTGCGATGAATGTTTTGCCACCCTGCTGGCAGAAGAGGAGGGTGAAAAAGACCCCGCGTTAAAGGCCCTGCAGTCAAGGGAAACGGTCATACATAACAACATTCTGGCAGATGCGCCCAAGGGGCTTTATAAGAATACACCGCTAGCCGAGGGGGTGGTAGACAGTATTTCCCTGCCCATCATGTTTGGGGACCGGAAGTTCTGTGTCTTGACGGTATATGTCATGGTTGCAGGAGGTATTCTTGAAGATGAAGCGGAACTGCTGAACAGGATAGCCACGGTTTTTGGAGAAAAGCTGAATCACCTGAATCTGCATCATAAACTGGACCTGGACAAAACAGTCAGAAACATTATTGGTGAATACAGTGATATCATCACCTTCACCCTGGATAAAACCGGCAGTATATTATCTGTGGATTCCTATTTAACTGCCTCAATTTACAGCGATGCCGTCCCCCAGTGGATAGGGATGAATATTGCAGATATAGTTCTGCCCGAAAATGACTCTGAGAGAATAGTCCTGGACAGGTCGCTGGCCGACGTAAACCGGTATGATTTTAACGCAAGGCTTGTCGGTTTTGATGAGAAGTTTTCCGCAATCCTGGAACCGATTGATGAATTTTTATCTGAAGAAGCTATTTTCCTCCTCGTTTTAGTACCACCGCAAAAAAATATCTTTATTCAGCCGGAAAACTGTCAAGTCGTCTATTCGGCGGCCATTGGCCAATTTGCCAGTAATATTGCCCACGAAATCACGGACCTGAGTAACGGTATGATCAACTATGCGCAGATGCTAAGCGACGATATTGCTGATGAAGAAGGGGACGAGGGAAAAGAATACCTGGAAAAAATTATTGCCGACGGCGAAAAGATGGCATCCATGGTGGAGCCGCTGCTCATTGACCAGGATGATTTCGAATTCTCCAAGAGCATTGAAGATGTTCGCGCCATTTTCAACGATGTCTTGCAACTTGTGGGCCCCCTGTTCAAGAGGGATTGTATCATAGTCAACCTGGACATTCGATCGACCTCAATCCAGTACAGGAAACAGCATCTGCAGCTCATACTCCTTATCCTGCTGAAGCGGTTGCGGGAGTCCCTTAATGAGCGTTACCCCCAGAAAGATAATGACAAGGTGCTGGATATCACCGTATCGGAGTACAAGGAAGAGGCACAAAACATACTCATGATCTCCATTGTTTTTACCGGCAGGGAGCTTGATTACGAATCAGCGGAAATTCAAAAAGGGAAGATGGCCGGGATGTGGTTAAGCCAGGAACTGGCCAGGAACCTTGGCGGAGAAATGAAGCTGGGTATCACCGACAACGAAAAAATAAAAGTCGAACTCCTTCTGCCCGCATAAAAGAGTCGAAGAAAGCTTGCATTATCGCAACTGTTCGTATAAATAAATTCCACATTTTTTCATCAAAAGACGTAAAATTCCTTAACAGTCCGGTCAAGTTTCCGCGGCCGCCCAACATTGCCCCCGTAGCTCAGTGGATAGAGCACAGGATTCCTAATCCTGGTGCCGCAGGTCCGATTCCTGCCGGGGGCACCAACATTTCACGCAATTTTGAAGCGGAACATTATTTTGTTGACGCGCGACACTAAAGGGTGACTTATTAGTTTTCCATAAACCCACCACCTCTGGTGGTGGACCCGGATAGGTTCTACCGATCCGGCGAGAACGTAGTTTTATTGTTCATTTTCTTTGCTTGCCCAAAGAAAACGAGCGTCGTGTGGTCTATGCCACACCACTACAGAAAAGGCACCCGTGGCATTTGGTCCTTCGGACTTCTTTGCGCTCCTCAAAGCTGCCGGGAATTTTCAAACTCGCTTCGCT
>Ga0209013_10003810_pt1 | contig 13299 bp, 15 predicted proteins | sample Cruoilmetagenom2_FD_187291 | JGI IMG/M metagenome (GOLD analysis project Ga0209013, IMG submission 187291) | Oil polluted marine microbial communities from Coal Oil Point, Santa Barbara, California, USA - Sample 2 (SPAdes) (version 2) | ecosystem: Environmental > Aquatic > Marine > Oil seeps ... | reverse complement strand
TGATGAAAGGTACATCTCACGCAAGCAGGAAAAGGACATCATATTCATTCCGGTTGGTGATGTTAGTGCAACACAGTTCGACCTTGGCGAAGAAACGAAAAAGGCATTGATTGAAAGTGGTCGAAGAAGCACTACAGAATTTCTGAAAACGTGGCAACCACCTTTGAAGCACAACCCACCGGTGTTCCGTGTCATTTAATAAATAGAATATGCTTTCTCATTAACCATTTGGAGCGAACGTGCCAAATGGTTTCTTTCGTTTCAAACTCTGTCCTACCGGAGGACTGTTTCCCCGGTTCCTGATAAAAAGCAGTATAATAGCATGATGTACAGAAACTTTCAAAAAATGAAACCAGTCAGGAATGAGATTTATGAAAAATATGTTTGGCGGTTTGCAATGGGCGATTTTTCTCATTGCTTCATCGATCGCTGCTCCAATTGCGATTGCCCAGGTGTTCGGAATGGATATGACGGAAACGGCTCTTTTTATTCAACGGACGATATTCATTGTGGGAATAGCCAGCATGATTCAGGCATTCATCGGTCATCGCCTCCCTATCAATGAAGGAGCTGCCGGATTGTGGTGGGGGGTATTCGTTGTGTATGCAGGGATGGTCGGGGTGATGTATCCGAGTGCCGAGAATTCCTTGCAGGCACTTCAAAGCGGGATGATATACAGCGGCGTGCTTTTCATTTTATTGGCGCTGTTGGGTGTTGTTTCGAAAATGAAGAAGTTATTTACTCCAGTGATTACTTTTACATATTTGATGTTGCTCATTCTTCAGTTGAGCGGAACGTTCATCAAAGGAATGTTCGGCATCGAAGCGCAGGGTGCCCCAATTGATGGAACGGTCCTTCTAGGAAGCATCATTGTGGTCTTCATCGCATTATACACATTGAATCATCGGGTGAAATGGGTTTCAAGGTATTCTGTCTTACTATCAATCGGTTCTGGTTGGCTCATGTTTCTAATGTTGGGCAAGACGCAGAAGGTTTCTTCCAATACATCACAATTGATTGAACTGCCTGGAATGCTGGTGTACGGAATGCCTGTATGGGATACTGGAATGCTCGTGACGGCTGTCTTCATCACGTTGTTACTTATCGCCAACATGATGGCGTCTATCCGTGTAATGGAAAGCTTGTTCAAAAACACGTTTACGATGGATGTGCCGGACCGAGTAAAACAAGGGTCGATCGCATCCGGAATCAATCATTTACTGTCGGGACTGTTTTCTTCTATCGGACCTGTTCCGATTTCAGGGGCTGCTGGTTTTGTGGGGGCAACGAAGATGGTGTCAATCAAACCGTTCGTGATTGGCAGCGCCATCGTCATTGCCATTACTCTATCTCCGGATATCATGGCTTTGTTCGCCGCTCTCCCTGCCCCGGTTGCGTACGCGGTGACGTTTGTCATTTTCACGAAAATGGTGGAAATGGCATTCAAGGAACTATCTAAAGAATCCGATCAGAACCAGGCTTACAGAGTCTCGGCTTTCGGTTTGATGATTGGTGTCGGTCTCATGTTCGTTCCGACCGAGAGCCTTTCCGAGCTGCCGATCATTGTGGCAACAATTCTGTCGAATGGTCTCATTACCGGAACGATCATTGCAATCGCCATCGAACAGTTTTTACTATGGAAAAAATGCCGTTGATGCATGAAAAAACCTTCAGCCATATGAAAGCGGCTGAAGGTTTTTGTCCTATATGGATTTCATGCGACGTAATGGATTGATTGATACTGCCCTTTTTCCAAATACATTCACGATGAGCACACCGGAAATCGCAATGAATCCACCCACGATGGAAAGGGGAACAGGCAACTCATGCAACCATACCCAGGCAACCAAGATGGCAACTACCGGTTCAACGTACAGCATGCTGGACACAGAGCTTGCATTGCCAAGTGACAATGCAACGGCCCAGGTGATGTATGCAACGGTTGCCGGGAAAATCCCGACATAGATTGCGGACAGGTTCGCTTCAAGAGTTGCACCCTGGATATCCTGTAGAAGACCTGGAGCAAAGATAAGAAAGGGCAAAGTACCTGCCCACGTAAAGTATGCTGTCAGTTCAATTGGATTGTATTTTTTGAATAACGGTTTCTGGTAAACGAAAAAGATGGATGTCGCCAAGGCTGAAATCAAAAATAATATCACTCCTGGAGAGATGCCAAATGAAGAGCCCCCGGTACCGAGCGCGATCATGAAAATCCCTGTGAAACCAAGTCCTAGGCCGATCCATCCAATATTCCCAAGACGTTCCTTCAGAACAAGTACGGCAATGATTGTCGTGAAGATCGGTGTGGAACCGATCAGCATGCCGGCAGTTCCCGCAGAAACTGTCAGTTGCCCAAAGGTTGCACAGATATGATAGACGCTGATCCCGATAAAACCGAGCAGCAAAATCTTTAATGCATCCCTTTTTTCAGGCAGTTTAAATTTAACACCTGGCCACATGGCAATGACGCCAAAAATGATAGAAGCAATCATGAAGCGGAGCAGGACAAGATGACCTGCCGAATATCCGCCTTGCAAACTGGCGCTGATGGCAGCAAAAGTAGATCCCCATATAATGACGGACACAGATGCCAATAGTAAAGCCTTTGTATTCATATTTCTCCCCCGTACTTTTGCTAGTTTATTTGGGATGAAGCTAGATTAATTGGTTAGATATCTCTTACATAATAGACTCTAAAAACTAAAAACTTCAATTTCAGATTTGTCTAGTTATTCAAGTGAAGGCAGACATGCTACTATAGAGATTAAGTTATTTACTTACAGAAGGTTTTCACCATATAGAAGGCAAGAATATGACACATGATAAAGGGGAATAAGGGATGCATACGAAAGAGTTGTATGGCTACTTAAAAGAACACGCCGATCAAATTACGGAGGAATGGATGAATGCAAGAACCGTTCAGCCGGGTTCATTCTATTCGAGCCAGGCTACACAGGAAGTGGATAGACTCCTCAGAAACCAGCATCAACAAACGGTTCAATTATTGATTAGCTGCTTTCACCTTGATGAAACCAATTTTCATGTAAGGCTGGAGCAATGGGCTCAAACTGTGGCCAAGTCACGTGTTGAAAATGGCATTGCAATACACGAAGTCATAAAATTCCTTCAAAAAACAAGGAAAATCGTTTGGAAATATATGAAACAATACATCCATGAGACGGAAGAAAATTTATGCAAAGTTGGTGTAGCTGAATGGAGTGAAACCCTTAACTCATCATTTGACGAGATGTTCCTTCGATTCACAGAGTACTACCATGAATATCATGAGAAAAAATTGTCTGAGCATCAAGAGTTAATCAAGCTTCTGGATATTCCACTGATCAAACTGTACAATCAAGTCTCCATTCTTCCGGTCATTGGTGTCATCAATTCGGATCGTGGATTGTCTTTATTGAATGAAATTCCAATGAAGTGCAGTGACAATGAGGTTGAAGAGCTGATATTGGATCTATCGGGTGTTATCCAGATTGAGGAAGCTGTCGCATTTCAGCTCACCCAGCTTGTCCAAGTGCTGAATTTAATGGGGATTAATTGCTATATCTCCGGCATTCGGCCTGAAGTTGCAAAAAACACATCGAGCTTTGGTGAAGAATTCCACCGTATTCCAAAAATCAATTCCATTCAGGAAAGAGCTGCCACTTATATAAGTTGAAAAAATGCAAAAAAACAACCCTCAAAAGGACAGTCCGATCTGTCTGAAGGGTTGTTTTTTCATATCAAAGCGTAAGAATCCGGTTTCCAATTGACTCGTCATGATTGACCTTCAGCATGCAGACCAATGCAAGGAGCAGGCTCGCGGCAGAAGCATTGAACAAAATGCCGAAACCGAATAAATCAATCAATAGACCCAAAGTTGGTGGTGAAATGATGGAAGCCAAAGAAGAGACCAGATAGTAGAGACCGGTACGTGTCCCGAAACTGTGTGCACTGCCCATTGAAACGATGAACGGGTATGCGTTGATGTTGATGCATGCCCAGAACATTCCGCCGACCAACAAGATCGCACGCAAGTAAAAGACCGACTCCACCCAATTCAACAGGAAGAAGACGAAAAACAGGCCGATGATACCAATCATAATCATGTTTTTCTTTCCGTATTTTGCGCCAAGCACCCCGCTTGGAATGGCTGAAAGGACGAAGCTCAGAGAAAAGAAAGCTAATGAAAAGGCAGAAGCCCCTTCAGATAACCCAATCTCATTCACTCCGTAAAGCGTAAATAAAGCTTCCATTCCCTGGATGGCAATAAACCAGAAAAAGATGGCACCCAACAGGAAAACGGTCGGGGCATTTAGCTCCTTTTTGTAGTTGATTTTTGGTGTGGTGGGTGAAAAGGTGTAAGGTATCCCATCCCGGTGTTCTTTAATATTCATGAAAATGACCATCAGCGCAATCAGGAAAATAGCCGATACCGCTAAAAATGGAAGGGATTCATCAATGTTAAATAAAAGCGCACCTGCGCTGAACGCCAATATTCCGCCGCACCCACCCATGAAATTTATGACGCCATTTGCTTTGGTGCGTTTGTATTCTGGTGTAATATCGGGCATCAAGGCAATGGTCGGGGAACGAAAGAGGGCCATGGATAAATTCATGCAGACCATGAAGATGACCAACGTCAGTAAACTCGTTTGGAACGGAATGAGTGCATAGAATAAAGCAGCTATGGGAATGCCGATAAGTAAATAAGGCATTCGGCGACCAAAGCGGGTATTGGTCCGATCACTCCGATTTCCGATATAAGGCTGCAAGAAGAGGGCGAAGTAATTATCGATGGTCATCAAAAAACCAATCAATGCCGTACTGGCAATATAATTATCGAGAAAGAATGGAACAAAGCCATTGTATAATGACCAACCTAGACTGATGCTGAAAAAACCAAACCCCAACAGCCATATTTTTTTCACTCGCAGTTCTCCTTTATTTCGGATTTACTTATTCAAGGTCGATCTAAAAACTAAAAAAGTGTCTAATGCTATTTGAGCGAACGAGTGACATTAAAATACGAGTAATAATTATGTATATGGATTTGAAGGGAGAATGAGACCTTAGTAGGAGTTGTACCCATGGAACTTGTCACGATAAAAAAATCGTAATAATACTTGAAGCATCTTTTCGGTTAGAAGCCTGGCATGGCATGGAAAAGGAGGCACTCAATTGGTAGCTTTCATCATCAAAAAAGGACATCTCCAGCAGTTGCTGGAGATGTCCTTATGATATGAATTATTGGTTTTTGTAAGCGACGATGACAAGTTTCCCTTTATCGAGCTCTTTTTCGTATTGATCCGCTTCTTGTTGCGTTAAACCGACAGCAGCCATTTGAGTGCGCAGTTCATCTCCACGTTTGCTCATCATATTTTTCATGCTATCCAGGAAGCCTTGTTCTGCCATGCCGACACTTTCAGTATCCAAGGCATTGGTAATATCTTTCGTACGATCTTTGTCGTGGGCGAAGATATAAATTTCATCATGTGTGAAACCTTGACCCACCAATTTTTCGATTTCCGCTTTCGCTTGCACTGCATTTTCCACTGTTAGTTTCTCTGTCATAGGTATCCCTCCATTAATGTTTCATATACTACACATACCACTCTTGGTGGGAAGCTAAACAAAGGATTCCATCAAATCATCAGTAGGATTTTTCTTCCTGACTTTCTTCGCGGTGGTTTGGAGTCATTTTCCCGGCTTTAGGCTTTAAATTGCCCAACTCAGCCAATTCGTAAGAAATCTCTTCTTTGCCATAGCCTGGCGCTGTTTTTTGACTTGGGTTTGTGGACATCGCCCCTCTCATGCTCTTGTCTGCTCCAGTATGATTATCTCTGGCCATGTTCAACCTCCTTTCAACGATTTCAATCTTTCTTAACATGGTTCAAAATCGACGAATGATGTACGGAAAGTGAAATTAAACGGACTCTTCAATATTTGCCAGCAAAAAAAAGAAAAACCCTCCTTTCCCTGTAGAAGACAGGTGTAAGAGGGAGTATGAGGGGAAATTTAAATGCATGAAATCAAAGTCAATTGATCGCTGATCTAATGTATTGCTTGAATCTGGACAAGGCAATCAGAATGCCCAACGCTCCATACCCTAAAAGTACCAGGAGCCCTTGCCACACATCTCCTGCTAGGGCACCACGCACCATCACGTCCTGCAAACCGGTTTGTGCCCAGTACTGTGGTGTGAACTGTCCAATCGTTTGAGCAAAAGAAGGTAATAGCTCAAAAGGAAACCACAAGCCGGCAAGAACAGCACCGCCCATGGTGAATACTTGAGTCAGGGCAAGTCCCTGATTTTCACCAGTAACACAGACTGCCAAAGCCAATCCAAGACCGGTACTGCATATGGCAAGACAAATGACGATGATACTGATTGCCAATAGATTTCCCAAATCCAAACTGTACACAATGCGACCAAACGCAAGAAGGACGGTACACTGAATGAGCACACTAATCAGTGCTGGTATCCACATTCCAATCAGGTAGACAATCGGTTTAACGGGTGTGCTTTGCATACGGGACAACATGCCGGATTCTTTTTCCTTAAAGAACCGGCGTACCATTGTGATCATGATGAAAAAAACGAACATGACTGTATAGCCCGGTACAAATTGCGTTATGGCATCAACTTGGGTCGAGCTCGTGTTGATTTCCTCAATGTTGATAGGAGGCATCAAGATAGATTCCGTTTCGGTATCAGTCAAGCCCAACTGTCTCATTGCACTTGACAGTTTCTGTTCACGATAGGCGTTAGCGATATTTTCCAGTACTGCATTGATTGGGGCCACCACTTGGGTTGCTGTGGGATCTTGGTAAAACTTGAGTCTAGCTTTGGCAATTCCAGAAGCAATCGTTTCTTCAAAGTCCTCTTGGATGACAAGAAGGGAAGAGCTGTTTCCTGCTTCTATCTGGTCGATATGATTTTGTTCATTTGCCACCTTTTCCAATTCAAAACCATCGATTCCGTTCAATTGGGATAGGAATGCTTTGGAAGAATCAGATTGATCCAGGTCGATATATGGAACGTTAAAAGAAGAGTTGGTATTGCTGAAAATTGATCCAAACAGCACGATAAAAAAAATCGGCATGACGATCAGAAAGAAAAAATTCCCTTTTTCCCTCAGTATGATTTTAAGTTCCTTTGAAATGATACTCATCAACATCATTATTCACTCCTTCCAAGGTATTTCCTAATCTCTTAGGCTTGTGCCGGTCAATGATAGAAACACGCTTTCCAGAGTAGGTCTCATCATTTCCAACTCCCGGATTTCAATTCCCTGTTCCGTACATGTTGCCAAAATATCCTGAAGCAAAGCAATTGGCTGGTCCGATTCAATCATCCAGCCATCGTCTTTTGAACTCACTTTATTGACATTAGGCAGTTGTTTCAGTATTTCGATTTGGTCCGTGTCAATGAAAATTGATTTATCGCTGTGCTGTTCCAGCAATTCCTTCAAATTGCCCTGTATGATGATTTTGCCGTTATCGATAATGGCAATCTCGTCACAAAGTGCCTCTACCTCTTCCATATAGTGTGTGGAATAAATAATGGTCACGCCTTCCTCCTTCAACGAACGAATCATGTCAAAAATATGATTCCGTGATTGTGGATCGATTCCCACTGTCGGCTCATCCAAAATCAGGATTTTCGGGTCGTGCAACAAAGCCGCTGCGATATTGATTCTCCGTTTCATGCCGCCAGAGTATTCCTTGACCTTATCTTTTGCCCGATCCAAAAGACCTGTCTGAATCAATACTCTCGTTATGCGTTCCTTCAGTTGCGATCCTTTTACTCCGTACATCTGCCCGAAGAACAGGAGGTTGTCATATGCGTTCAAATCTTCGTATAAGGTGATTGATTGTGGAACGTAGCCGACTTGCTGCTTTATGGCGAGCCGATTTTCATTTGAGTTCATTCCGAGGATGATAGCTGTCCCTTGATCAGCTTCCACAATGCCCGTAAGTATCTTCATCGTGGTCGATTTCCCTGCGCCGTTCGGACCCAACAGACCGAAGCAAGTTCCCTCTGGAACAGAAAATGTTATACCTTCCAATGCAGTCTTCTTCCCATACTTTTTTGATAGCTGCTTTATATCCAATACTTTTTCCAATGTGTCACCTTCCTTGAATTGATTGATACGAACACCGAAACCCATCTTTATGATACGTATATACCTAGTTGAAGAGACCTCTGTAACTATTATTTTAAATAATCGAAATACTTTATTTTTAATAAGTTTACCACTAACTGGATATCCAGGGAATGAGGTGATTCTTTATTGAAAATACACCGTCCAGGTTGTATAGTAATAGTCAAATTCAGTTCTACGTAAAGGAGATTCATATGGGCAGACCTACTAGAAAAGTTGAAATTCTCCTGGCAGCAGCGAAAATCGTTAAAGAACAAGGTATTTTTAATTTGACATTGGAAGCAACTGCCGCAAAAGCTGGAATAAGCAAAGGCGGTTTGCTCTATCATTTCCCTTCCAAGGAGGCATTGGTAAAAGGAATGGTCGAGCATTTAGCTCAAAATTATGAATATAAAGTTGCGGCGAATGTCGAGCGGTCCGTTGTAGAAAAAGGGAAATGGACAAAGTCATACGTCGATGCCACCTTTAACAACAATAATGAAAATATGGATATGCAGGCTGGGTTGTTGGCAGCAAAAGCGGTGAATACGGAATTGCTGAATCCGATTCGTGAGCTTTTTTCGAAGTGGCAGTCCGAAATTGAACATGATGGAATCGATCCCATAAAAGCAACCATCATCCGCCTGGCAACAGATGGTATTTGGTTGTCCGAACTATTTGATATCAATCATATCGAGGAAGAAAAAAAAGAAATTATTTATCAACAGCTTATAAAATGGGCAAATGAGTAGTTGAAATCCCATATAGGCTGAAAGCCACACCATCAAAGCGATGGTGTGGCTTTTCTTTTGTTGAAATTCATTGAAATCAAAGTAGGAAATATCTGAAAAGTCGGTCGTAATCATGGTCCTTTTCGGTCAGTGTGGTTGAAATAAAACCGTCTGGATGGTACAGTAATAGATGTGAGTAAATACGCGGCCAAATATTATAATCAAAATTCCGTTAAAATAAATGAGTATTTAGACTCAAATTTAACGGAAAGTCCTTTTGATTTAGTCCGATATAACCGCAGTAAGTTACAGTACTGTGCGTATAAGAGTGTGGGAAACTGGTCAATTGCGCCTTCAACCAAGCGCATGTCAAGGATTTACACAAATAAAGCCGGCAAAACAAGGCTGGCAAAAAATCGTCATCTGGGTATCCGAATGACCGATTAAAAGGGGAGAAAAAATTGAATAAGATTGAGGTAACAAATTTAACGAAAATCTTTGGTTCAAATCCTCAACAAGGACTAAAGCGCCTGAAAAATGGTGAACAGAAAGAAGATATCCTGGCTAAGACTGGTATGACCGTTGGAGTAAACCAAGTCTCTTTCACTGTTAAAGCAGGTGAATTCTTTGTGATCATGGGACTTTCAGGAAGCGGAAAATCAACATTGATTCGTCTTGTTAATCGCTTGATTGAACCGACAAGCGGAGAAGTGCTGATTGATGGCAGTGATATTACAAAAATGAACAAGACCGAACTGATTCAGACAAGACGTAAAAAACTGGGCATGGTCTTCCAGCAATTCGGTTTGTTCCAGCATAGAACTGTACTTGCGAATGTCGCGTACGGGCTGGAAATTCAAGGTGTTAAAAAGGAAGAACGTAACAAACGCGCCCAAAAATCAATCGAGGACGTTGGATTGAAAGGGTATGAAAATAGCTATCCGGATGAACTGAGTGGCGGGATGCAACAGAGGGTTGGGCTGGCACGTGCACTAGCGAATGACTCGGATATTCTGCTTATGGATGAAGCATTCAGTGCGCTCGATCCACTGATCAGGAAAGAAATGCAAGACGAGCTGCTTAATTTGCAAAACAAATTAGGAAAAACCGTTTTGTTCATTACACATGATTTGGATGAGGCACTTAAACTTGGTGATCGGATCGCCATCATGAAGAACGGACAGATCGTGCAAGTTGGAACTGCTGATGAAATTCTTGAAAACCCTGCAAATGAGTATGTTTCCAATTTTGTCAAAGACGTAGATCGATCAAAAGTACTTATGGCTTCAAACGTCATGAAAAAACCGAATGTCATCATGATCGAGAAAAACGGGGCATTGGCTGCGGTTAGGAAAATGGAAGATGCGGGGATTTCCAGTATTTTCGTTGTGGATAAAGTTAATAATCTCCGAGGATTGCTGACAATTGACGATGCGATTAAAGCGTATAAAACCAATCTCCCAATTGAAAGCGTGTTGATCAAAGATCTTCATACCATCGATCCGGATACTTCATTAAATGATCTTTTTGGTGTCGCTGTAGAAGCGAAATATCCTTTGGCAGTTATCCAGGATGAAAAACTTCTGGGAATCGTTACAAGAGTTTCGATTCTCACGGGATTAGGTCTAGGAAAAGATGAGGTGTCTGCCTCATGAATTATTTTAAGCTCCCATTAGAAGATTGGACCAATCGATTTGTGGATGATTGGCTGTTGCCCGTAACTGGTGAATTCTTTGATACGATTAGTGATGGTCTTCGTAAATTTATCGATAATGTAACGGAGTTGCTTATCGCCATTCCACCAGAGCTGCTCGTTTTGGTTCTCGTTTTACTGTCATGGAAAATTGCCGGTAAAGGTGTAGCACTTTTTGCTTTAATCGGCAGTCTGTATTTAGGTTCAGTCGATTTGTGGGTTGAATCAATTCAGACTGTCTCCATTGTTATTGTTTCAACGCTAATTTCAATTATTATCGGAATCCCGCTAGGAATATTGGCGGCCACGAACAAGTTTATGGCTGGTTTTGTCCGTCCTATTTTGGATTTCATGCAGACGTTGCCGAGTTTCGTTTACTTGATACCTGCCATTCTGCTGTTTGGATTGGGCAATGTACCGGCAGTCATTGCGACATTCGTTTTCGCTACACCCCCAGCGGTCCGCATGACTACTCTCGGGATTAATCAAGTACCATCAGATGTGGTTGAAGCTTCAACGGCATTCGGCTCGACAAAATGGCAGTTGCTTTATAAAGTGCAATTACCGTTAGCTATGCCTTCAATCATGGCAGGTATCAATCAAACGATGATGCTTGCACTTTCAATGGCCGTCATTTCTTCAATGATCGGGGCACCTGGACTTGGGTCAGTTGTATTGGAAGGTATTTCAACAGTGAATGTCGGTCTTGGCTTGACTGGTGGATTGGGAATTGTTGTCCTTGCCATTGTATTGGACCGTATAACACAAGGATTGTCACGCAAGAAAATATAAATAGACAATATGAAAAGGGGAAATGCTAAATGAAGAAAATTTTATTGATGTCACTATTAGCTTTAGTATTAATTGTTGCTGCAGCCTGTTCTTCAGAGAAAGAGGATGATAAGGCTTCAGAAGGTACAGAACAAAAAACGATTACATTTGGTGTCACACCATGGACCAGCACCGTGCCTCCGACAAAAATCGCTGGACTGATTCTTGAAGACATGGGTTATGAAGTGAAAGAGACTGATGCTGATGCAGGCAGCGTATATATGGGATTGTCACGTGGAGACTTGGATGTTTTCATGGATGCATGGATACCGATGCACCAAACGTATTTGGATAAGTTTGAAGGCAAGATTGAAAGTACATCTGTAAGCTATCCTGAAGCAGACACAGGTTGGACAGTACCGACTTACATGGAAGATATTAACTCACTTGAAGATCTAAAAGGACGAGAAGGTGAGTTCAATAATGAATTTTACGGAATTGAGCCGGGAGCAGGCGCAACACTTGAAAGTGATGAAATTATTGAGGCATACGAGTTTGACTTTAAACAAGTGAATTCATCTGAAGGTGGGATGCTTGCCCAAGCACAACGCTTGATGGAGCAAGAGAAACCGGTTATCTTTTATGGCTGGAGACCACACACGATGTTCAATAAATTCGATTTGAAAGTTTTGACGAATGAAAAAGGGTTTTTTGAAACTTCTTCAGTTGAAGTCGTTACGAACTCCGAGTTGAAAGAAAATGCTCCGAAAGCTTACGAGTTCCTAAGCAACTGGAATATTACCTTGAATGAGGTTGAAGAAATGATCGTCAAGATTGAAGAAGGTGGAGATCCTGAAGAAGTAGCACAGGAATGGATCGACAACAACCAAGACAAAGTGAATGAAATGATCGGCAAATAAAACCAAATTGAAAGCCCGCTACTTCCTGACTGAGACAGGAAGTAGCGGGCTTTTTAGCTATTCATTATAAAGTGACCATTCTAAGCCAATGCTAAAAATTATACGAGAGGTGATAAATAAGATGAAAGAGTTCAAAGTCACTTATTTCTTTGATGAGGAGCACTACATCAGAAGATTTATCCATATGGATTCCCAGGAAAGTGCTGAAGAAATGATTCAGGGAGAGCGGGACCAATACATTTCTTTCCGTGACAGCAGAGGGATCTATCACGAACTTAACACACGGAATGTCAGAGTGATCCAAATATCAGAATACCACAGAGTCGATAAAAGCAAAAAAGCTCCGAAGAGGGATGGACGTATCTAATTCATCGTCTGCTCCATATTAAAGTTTATGGTTGATTTTATATAGAAAAATGGGCTTGGAAATGCTTCTCCAAGCTCATTTTTTCTTGTCTTCATTACTAAAGGACCCGTTATTTAAAGGGAATATACATTTAATTGTGTATATTTGCCTGAATTCTATTGCTTGTTCACAAGGTGGTATTCATATTTTTCTTTATTTTACAGAATGGCGTTATTTTTTTCATAGTGCTCACTATTTTTAGAATATAGTGTTAATTGTACTAGTTAAATATGTAATAATGAACTTTGTTAGGAATTTAATATCGGATGGTGTTAACAAATGCATATAAACAGCGTGAAATTAAAAAATATCAGACTATTAAAAGACGTCGAATTACCGCTAGAACAAACAACAGCTATAATTGTTGGCCGTAATAAATCTGGTAAAACCTTTATTAAAGGAGTAAATGAAAAGTGACTAATCAAATAATCCCAGCGTTAATTTCATTTGTAGTTGTTTCAATTTCATCTCCACTATTAATTGCTGTTTTGAGACGGCTTAGGCTCATTCAACCGATAAGAAAAGAACTTCCTTCAGACCATCAGTTAAAAAAAGGCACTCCGTTAATGTTTGGAATTATTCTTTTTGTAGGAATTATAGTATCAATTCTTTTCTCTCCTACCCCATTAATGTATTT
>Ga0209013_10003809_pt1 | contig 13303 bp, 12 predicted proteins | sample Cruoilmetagenom2_FD_187291 | JGI IMG/M metagenome (GOLD analysis project Ga0209013, IMG submission 187291) | Oil polluted marine microbial communities from Coal Oil Point, Santa Barbara, California, USA - Sample 2 (SPAdes) (version 2) | ecosystem: Environmental > Aquatic > Marine > Oil seeps ... | reverse complement strand
AAAATTGATATAGATCAAGAGATAACTTTCACTCTGTACTGACTGTACTGAATCCGCTAAAGATCTCTTGCTACCCGAAATCCGGTATTGTCACTGCGTTTTGAGGGGAAATCACTCAAGCGATATTTGGAACTTGATGGTAGGTCAGCGGGGTCTGAATGAGCGTTATGGAGCAACTACAGCTATTCTCAGAATTAGCGGTATGAGCAGATTTTGAGGGGTGCAGCGAACGGCAGGTCCATACTCAGACATTCGAGGAGAAGACCGCTGGAAAACCCAGCTTAAAGTTTTTGAAGCTTCAGAGATTGATAAGAGAAACCCCGCCTTATTAGGACGGGGTCAACAGAGAATTGATCTGTAGAATATATATCAATAAACGGTCTTGGGAACCACGTATTTCGCTAGTCCGGCGATGCCGCCTTTTAGCACATACACATTGTCAAAACCGGTATGACGCAGAGCCGTTGCTATCGCCATGGCTCTTACTCCGGCCTTGCACACGACAACAATTTTTCTGTCAGTTGGTAGCTTCGCAAAGGTTTCAGGAGAGAATACCCGGTTCATCGGAACGGCCAGTTTTTCATTTACACCCATCGCTACAATTGCTGTCTCGGCGGGGGTTCTGATATCGAGAACAAAGAGTTTTTCTCCGCTCTTGATTGCATTGACAAAATCAGGAGCCTTGATGAAATGCAGCGCCTTGGAAGTAGCCTTTCCATCAAATGGCTGGAAATATTTCGCATAACTGCTAGCCAACCCTTGATCAAAACTCCAAGCTGTAGAGCTGATCAGTACCATTGCCAGTATCAACATTAACTTTTTCATAACTGCATCCTCATAGCTTATTACTCCTCCTTTTTTTCAAACCACCACTCAATATATATTCTATTCCGACTTCAATTGTCTGTGGGGTAGATTGACATCTATCAAATAACCTAGCAAGTTAATATGGATAAGCGGTTATCAATGGAATTCGCGTTTCAATATGTCTACTTGAATGACTGCTGTGCTTGAAGGAAATTCATCAGTGCATCACCGGCGGTGGAATAGGGGTGAAATGCGCGAAAGTATGAACGTAGGGAACTTGTTGGCCATCAAGAAACCAGAATGTTGACTGATTATGGGGATTCATTACGATCGTTTCCTGAATTGGATGGATCACCACTCCAGAACACCGGAAAAATTATGTCAAGTTAATGGAAAGCAATTTTACTTGGAACCCAATGAAATTGCGGCTCTCAGCCAGAATTCGTTTGCGCACTATACATAACTGAGAACTACGCATAAGGAGCAACTGCTGCCGTTGGGATACTGGATCATCTGTGGATGTTTTTTGATGCTCTGACGTTGTCAACTGGTAATTTCCCCCACTGGATTAGTGGTTCAACGGTTATCTGAATTCGTGTCTGGGTGAGATGTCCAGATGGTGGTGAGTGTGCCGTTTTATTGTGGTTTCTTGCCGGTGAGTGCGTCTTTAATGCGTTTTCTGAAATAAAAAAGGCTTAGCGATTAAGCTAAGCCTTTGATTTAATTGGCTCCTCGACCTGGGCTCGAACCAGGGACAAACGGATTAACAGTCCGTTGCTCTACCAACTGAGCTATCGAGGAATTGAGAGCGGTATAATAAGGATTCCAGTCAGAATGGTCAATCCCTGAGGTAAAATTTATGCTGACTAATGGGCATCTTTTTTCAAATCAGTTGCGCAGGGTTCTTTTTTCTCTGTTTATTGTTCTTGCAGTTGCGCTTGCAGCCTCCGGGATTGCCGACCAGTTCGGATTGCGCTTTCTCGAGGGCGGGATGAAGCGCGCACTGGTGACTTTTGGGATCACCCGTACGCTGAATGGCGTAATCTCTGTCGCCCAGGGAACAGAGGTGGCAATTGAGCCAGCCGGGGTTGGGATTAATTTTGCGCCGGGTGAGATTCTTGATCCCGTGAATGATCTGGTTGAGCGATTTTCATGGGTGATGTTAACCGCCTCGGCGTCACTGGGATTGCAGAAGCTGTTGCTGGAGTTGTTTGAATGGTCACCGGTTACCATCATCTATGCCGGTAGTGGATTGATCCTGCTGGTGATGATCCTGCTGCACAGGCGGGTGTCAGGCGGAGTGTTGAATTTTTTCGTGCGGATTTTTGTTATGCTGACGATTGTCCGCTTTCTCCTGCCGGTGTTGTCTGTTTCAGCAGAGGTGATTCATGAGGGGTTTTTGCAAACCAAATATGACGCTGCCATCACCTCTCTGGAAAAATCAGGGGATGATCTCGGGTATCTCAATAGCCAGGGGCTTTCTGTGTCAGATTCCGGGGAGGCAGATGGCTTTCTGGATACAATAGGTGCTATTTTTGGCAATGCCAAATTCGGTTTTAATCTGGAGAAGCGTTTTCAGCAGTATAAAAAAGTGGCTGGAGAGGTAACGACGACGAGCATCGAGTTGATTGTCATTTTTCTGTTCCAGACTATCGTGCTGCCCTTGGCGATGCTTTTTCTGGGACGTTTTGCATTTACTTCAACCATGCGGATGTTGAAGGGGTTTCGTTCATCGGTGTGATTTAGGCCCCCTCTCACCCTAACCCTCTCCCCGATGGGGAGAGGGGATCCCACCGGCCGAATAGCCGATCGATGCGCTTCGCAAGCTCAACACATCCTACGGGGCCTCCTCGAAAGAGTAGGGGAGTTCAAGAATCTCCAGCTTGGCTCCATTCTCATCGTTGAGGCGCACTTCGCCGGCTTCGGCGTTTGCTACCTCGATCACTGCCAGGGCTTCGCAGGCGTCTTCTGCGATTGCGGCGCTCATGACAATTTTTCCACTCCCCTGTCCTGATTGGCTTTGCGGTGAGTAGAGATCTGCGCCGGCAGCAGGGCATTCGCCCTCGACAGCAACGTGATACATGCGGCGTTTGAGTTTTCCCAGATAGTGCATACGTGCGACAACTTCCTGACCTGTATAGCAGCCCTTGCTAAAGCTGACGCCATTCACCAGATGCATGTTGAGCATTTGCGGTACAAAGGCTTCGACAGTTGCCTCAAAAACCGTGGGCAGACCTGCGCGGATATCCAGCAGGCGCCACAGTTGATCAGTGGCCGGGGTTGTGATCTCGCTCAGATGCTGCCGGCGTTGCGTGATTGCCTTGGCAGAACCAATGAGCAGATAACGTGGCGCATCGGCGCCGATGCGCACGATGGTGGCGCCATCCTCTGCCGCGACGCAGTCATCCGCCTCTGCGGGCGTATCAGCGGCGGGCAGCGATGTGGCGCAGTCGCCATAGAGCCCAATGGTTTTCAGCTCATCAGAGGCGTCGCTGAGCGTCACTTTTGACATCAATACAAACATACCAAGACGCTGCAGTACAGGTGTGAGCCGCTCTCTGGGCATCAGCAGCAGAAAATCGCCACTGTGGGATATCACTCTCATCGTCGCGAGCAAACGTCCCTTTGGCGTGCAGTAGCCGCTCAGCTGGCTATGTTCCGATGTGACTTCTGTAATGTCGTTGGTGAGCTGTCCCTGCAAAAAATATTCGCTGTCATCCCCACTTGCCCGTATCAGGCCGAGATCAGAGAGGTTGAAGAGTTGGCAATTGTTCATGATGGATGTTTTTGTCTTTGAAATGTTGTTGCACCAAGCATGACGCAACAGCGAAGCTTGATCAAGTGATCAATTGCGGGGTTAGGGAACCTCTGAATAAGTCCATGGGATGGGGGTTCGGGGGAAGGGAAAAACGAACATCCATTGTAACTCATTGATAGTTAGTCCCTTCCCCCGTAGAAAAACTTGCGGGAACGCTCTGGTCGAGGCGCGAAGCGACTTGATCAGAGCTTCCTTAGGCGCTGTGTCGTCAACAATTCAACGCTTCCCGTGCTGCGTCTCTTCCCCTGGATGCGCTCTTCCACCAGTGATGATGGGAGCCTTCGTCATTGACTTTGTCGTGTGCGGTATAGAGTTGTTTGCCGGTTTCGCCGGTGGTCAGAAATCCCCAATCCCTGACTTTTGCACTGTGCATGAAAAAAGTCCATGCATGATGCTCGTGAGGCAGGATGACGCGGTGAAAATCGTCGCCGCTGAGGCGGTTGATCCGGCCTGCTCCGAGATGGCGCTCAACAATCTCGTCGTTGACCAGACGCTGCTCCATGTAACCTCCTGCCAGTATGATGCCGAGCGCACGTTTCCAGGGGTGATCATGCAGACCGCGATCCGGGTCGCTGGAGAGAAAACGATGGATATAGGCGCCGCCGCCTCCAGGTAGACGGAACAGGTGGTAGCGTTCCAGATAGGGTTCTCCCTGGTTTCCCCGGATGATGCGGCAGCGCAGCATGCCGGTTATTTTAAACAGCAGCTTGTCGATGAGGCGGGTTTTTTTACGCATGGGGTGACAGGGTGGTGAACAAGGGGAGTATGATACGCCATCCGAGTATCAAAACGTGAGCCCGATGGGTAGTTTTTCAGTCAATAATCTGGTGTTGTACAAAAGCCGTCCGGCGCGCATTACCGCCATCAGCGACAAGATCGATATCGAGTTCGGCAAGGGGAGAACCAGGAATAGCAAGCGTGTCAGGGAGAAGGATATCCAGTTCATTCACGCCGGGCCTGTGGCAGACCTGGAAGCGCTCGATGCCGGCGAGGCGGATCTTGAAGATGCGCTGGAGCTGCTTCAGGGAGAGTCAGTCGGCTTGTCCGATTTTGCCGAGCTCCTCTATGGGGGCGACACCCCGGCGACTTGCTGGTCTGCGTTGCGACTGCTGCATGAGGGTCTCTATTTTACCGGCAGCGTTGATGCCATTACTGCAAGGAGTGCTGACGAGATAGCTGCAGACAAGGCGGAGCGTGATCAAAAGGCGCAGCGCAAGGCGGCATGGGATGAGATGATCGCACGCCTGAAAGAGGGGCGCATGGATGAGGATGACCGCAAGCAACTGCAGGAGGTCGAAAAAGTGGCGCTGGGGCAGGGCAGCGGCAGCCGCATCATGAAGGCGCTCGGTCTCTCTGAAGATGAGCGGCATGCGCATCAGCTGCTGCTGAAAACCGGTTACTGGGAGCATGAATTCAACCTGCATCCACTGCGTGCAGGCGCCGCTCTGGAGGAGCCTCTTGCCGAGGTGCCGCAAGTTGAACATGAGGAACGGGTTGATCTGACCGCTCTGCCTGCTTTTGCCATCGATGATGAAGGCAGCACCGATCCGGATGACGCCATCTCGGTTCAGGGCGATCGTTTATGGGTGCACATCGCAGATGTTGCTGCACTGGCGCCTCCGGACTCTGCCCTGGACGTGGCTGCACGTGAACGCGGAGCCAATCTCTATCTTCCTGAAGCGCTGATCCCGATGTTTCCGCATGCTGTCACACATCAGCTGGGGCTTGGTTTGCAGCAGCAGACGCCTGTGTTGTCAGTGAGTTTCGAGGTGGGCGAGGATGGCCGCCTGTCGGATATCGAGATCCAGCCAGGCGTTGTCGAGGTGACGCGTCTGAGCTACGCCGAGGCGGATGCGCAGCTGCAAAACCGCTTTGCGGAAATGCTGGAAGTGACCGGGCGTTTTCGCCAGCGGCGTCATGAAAGCGGCGCCATTTCTCTGGATCTGCCGGAGGTGAGTGTACGCATCAGGGAGGAGGAGATCGTGATCCGTCCTCTTGAGCGCGGCGGTAGCAGGGAGCTGGTTGCCGAGGCGATGCTGGCGGCCGGAGAGGCCGTATCCCTGTTCGCGATCGAGCACGATATTCCGATTCCTTTTGCCAACCAGCCCCCTCCGGAAGAGGAGCTTCAACCTCAGGGCCTGGCCGCCAATTTCGCCTGTCGGCGCAAGTTCAAGCCTTCGCGCATGGCGACACAGGCGGAGCGGCATTCCGGGCTGGGGCTTGACTCCTATACGCGTGTGACCAGTCCCCTGCGACGCTATCCGGATCTGCTGACGCATCAGCAAATCAGAAGCTTTTTACATCAGCAGCCTTTACTGAGTCATGAGGAGATTACTGAGCGTATTGGCGCCTCGGCGGCGGCATCAGCTGTGATCAGACGTGCAGAACGCTTCTCTAATCAACACTGGAAGCTGGCGTGGCTGAAACGTCAGAAAAAGTGGCGTGGTGAAGCAGTCATTGTGGCGCTCGACGAGCGCAGGGCGACTCTGATCGTGCCGGAACTCGCACTGGAGTGCCGTTTGCGGCGCACATCCGGGATGGAGCTGGATCAAATCGTGCAAGTCGAACTGCAGTCTGTCGATTTTAGTGATCTGGATGTGCGTCTTCGTCTATCTGCATAGACATCATGGGTTATACTATGCAGGATTTGATTTGTTTGCATCACGATGCAAACAACACTGTTTTTTGAAGGAGATCTCCCCGGAATGCCACAAGATAAACCAAAAGTTCTGCAGGAATTTGAGTCCTACTGCGCAGAAGAGCGTGAACACCGCTTGAATGCGGGCGGTCAGTTTGATGTTGAGCTCTATGATGAGGCGGTCAAACTTTGCGTACGCCAGCTGATTCCATTGCTTGAGGGAGGTGAGCGCGCATGATCATTACCCGTCTCTACGCAAAAAATGTCCTTAAATATGGAACCCTGCTGCTGGAAGATTTGCCGCAACAGGGGGTGATCGGCATCAGCGGTCAAAACGAGTCAGGAAAAAGCAGCATAGGTGAAACAATCTGTTTTGCGCTGTTTGGACGCACCTGGTCTCTGGATGAGCGGAACCGCCAGAAAGTGATTCGCTGGGGTGAAAACCGCTGCCTGGTGATGCTGCGCTTTGTGGCTGCTGATGGCAAGGAGTATGAACTTACACGCCATCTTGATTCAGACGGCAACCATAGCGCCAGACTGTCGGTAGTCGGCGAAGATGAGCATGTCACCAAGGGTGCGGATGCTGTCAAGCTGCGGTTACAGCAGATTCTCGGCATCAAGTATGATGAATATATCGAATCTTTCTATCTTGCCCAGCGTGAACTGACGACCCCTCATCCCCACAGTGATGCGATCAAGAGCATGGCTGGCATTCTCACCCTGGAAAAAGCGCGTGATGAATTTGAACGTGAGATTGCCCATTTCCGAAAAGGGATGGTGAATGCCGATGCGCAGCATATCCAACTGCAGGAGGAGTTGGAAGATCTGGGTGTCATACCGGATTATTTGCATGAGATGGAGACGCAGCGCGCATCCATCGATGCAGCCTGTGATGCCTGCGAACAGCGTGGAGTAGAGCTGCAGGAGAAAACCGGATCCTATCTGGCAACGCTGAACGAATACCTGGCAGCGAAATCAACCAGAGGGAAATCACGTTTTTACGAGATGCTGCTGTTGTTGTCTGGATCGATGCTGGCCGCAATCTGGCTGATGATAACACTGCTGCCTGAACGTGCTGTCTCCGTGGTTCTGCATGATCTGCTGGCGAAAATCCCTTTCTGGAGTGATGCGTTTCTTCCCCTGCTTGTCTATCTCGCCGGCGCATTTGGTCTGATTGCCCTGCTGTTATGGAAAAGCGGTTCCTCGGCGGCTTCCAGGATGCGGCAGCTGGAATCCGGAAGCGGCGATTACCATCAACTGTTTGAAGAGATCGTTGAGCAGCGCGACAGTGGAGAAGACCTCAAGCTGCTGGGACTCAATGCTGACGATGTGGAACTGCAGATCGATGCGGCCCAGACATCGACACTGCTGTCGTGGCTGAAGCTGCACCAGGCCAACGACAAGGAGTTGCAGGCTGGCGCCAACCGTGAGACCGCCTGGCTCAACCAGGTGATCAATCATCAGGAGGAGAGACTCAAGGGGCTGGATGAGGAGATCTCCGGCGAGCATGATCGTGTCCACCGGGCAGAAGGCTTGCAGCATCAGCAAAACAGCTTTCAGCATACAGTTGAAGAAAACAGCCGGCTGATCAAGGTCAGGGCTCTCGCGATTCAACTGCTTGATGGCGCAATTGAGCGTGTTGCCAAAAAGTTCAATCGTGAATTACGTGACGGGGCGGGCAATATACTACCCGATCTGACCCAGGGAGAATACCAGCACATCAAGCTGGATGATGACCTGGATGTGCAGCTGTTCTCCTCCAAGAAGGGGGATTTCCTGGAATTTGATGAGGTTTCCAGCGGAACACAGCGCCAGGTACTGCTGGCGGTTCGACTCAGCATGTCACAGTCGCTCGCTGATGATGTTCTTAAAGGCGATCAGTTTCTGTTTCTGGATGAGCCCTTTGCATTCTTTGACCAGGAACGCACCTGCCAGGCGCTGCAGTCGATGACGACACTGGAGCATCTCCCGCAAATCTGGATTATTGCCCAGGAGTTTCCTGGAGATGCAGAGTTTGCCCGTCATGTCGACTGCAAACGGTTGGCTGTTGATCTCAGTTCCACCTAAGAGATCCTGGTTTCCATGTTCCCCCGTGGTAACCAATGAAGTTGTAGGGGGATGAGCGACAGCGCATACACCATGATTTTGGCGCCGAGGGATTGCCTGATGTGCATAACAAAAATATGCGTTCCCACGCTTCCGCATGGGAACAAGGGATTTGTGGTAAAATTCTGCGCTTTATTGTATCGGGAGGAGGATTAAATACGATGCCAATTTACGAATACTGTTGTGAAGAGTGCGGCCACGAAATGGAGGCAATGCAGAAAATCAGCGATGAAGCGCTGACCGAGTGCCCTGCCTGCGGCAAGTCAGCATTAAAGAAAACGCTCTCGGCGCCGGGATTCCGCCTCAAGGGCGGTGGCTGGTACGAGACGGATTTTAAAGGCGGAAAAAAGAAAAATGTGGCTGATTCCGGTTCCGATTCAGGTGAATCTTCAACCTCGAAATCCAGCCACTCCTGCGGCGGCGGTAAATGCGCTTGCAACTGAATCCCCCCTAACTCCCCCATTTTACAAAGGGGGGGGGTAAACTGTTACTATTTTCAAACCTTCCTATTCAAAGGGAAGTGAGTTGTTATTACCTCCAACACCATTTTAACAAAGGGGAATTAAACTGTTGCTGCCTCTCATCCCCCCTTTGAAAAAGGGTGGCTTGGGGGGGGGCTTTTAGTGTTTTTGCGGAACAGAATTTGATGCGTACTCATTATTGTGGACAACTAAATATTGAACATGTCGGTCAGACCGTGGAGCTGTGTGGATGGGTTCACCGGCGGCGCGATCATGGCGGGGTGATTTTTATCGACTTGCGTGATCGCGAGGGCCTGACACAGATCGTCTATGACCCTGACATCGAGGATGTCTTTGCGACTGCCGAGCATGTGCGCAATGAGTTTGTGCTGCGCATCAAGGGGCTGGTCAGGGAGCGTCCTGAAGGGACGGTGAATGCCGAGCTGCCAACGGGAGAGATCGAGATTCTGGGCAGGGAACTTGAAATTCTGAACCGTGCCGAGACACCCCCGATTCAGATGGATGAAGACCACGTCGGCGAAGATCTGCGCCTGCGATATCGCTATATCGATCTGCGTCGCGACGAGATGCAGAAGCACATGCAGTTGCGCTCGGCAGTGACCCGCCACCTGCATCACTTTCTCGATGATCAGGGTTTTCTCGATATCGAAACGCCGATGCTGACACGCGCCACGCCTGAAGGCGCGCGCGATTACCTGGTGCCAAGCCGCACCCACGACGGCAAATTTTTTGCGCTGCCGCAGTCGCCGCAGCTCTTCAAGCAGTTGCTGATGATGTCAGGCATGGACCGTTACTACCAGATTGTGCGCTGTTTCCGTGATGAGGACCTGCGCGCTGACCGCCAGCCTGAATTCACCCAGGTCGATGTGGAGATGTCCTTTGTCGATGAAGAGGAGATTATGGGGGTGATGGAGGAGATGATTCGCACACTCTTTGCCAGGGTGCTGGATGTTCAACTACCGAATCCGTTTCCTCGTATGCCCCATGCCGAGTCGATGCGCCGTTTTGGAAATGATCGCCCCGACCTGCGCTGTCCGCTCGAGCTGGTCGATGTCGCGGACCTGATGCAGGATGTGGAGTTCAAGGTATTCTCTGTTCCGGCCAATGACCACAATGGACGAGTCGCAGCACTGCGTCTGCCGCAGGGAAACTCGCTGTCACGCAAGGAAATCGACGACTATACTAAATTTGTCAGCATCTACGGGGCGAGAGGACTGGCCTATATCAAGGTTAATGATGCCTCTTCCGGACGTGACGGGCTGCAGTCGCCGATTCTGAAATTTCTGCCCGATGAAACCATCAGCGGCATCATGCAGCGCACGGGCGCAGAAGATGGAGATCTGATCTTCTTTGGCGCCGACAAGGCGAAGGTTGTCAATGAGGCGCTCGGTGCGCTGCGCGATAAACTGGGTGCTGATCGTGACTTGCTGCAGGGGGATTGGAAGCCTGTGTGGGTCGTCGATTTCCCGATGTTTGAATATGACGAGGGGAGTGAACGCTGGGATGCGCTGCATCACCCCTTTACCGCCCCCAAAGTTGAACAGGAGGAGTCCCTGCAGAGCGATCCGGGTTCCTCTCTGTCACGTGCTTATGACATCGTGCTGAATGGTTCCGAGATTGGCGGCGGATCGATTCGTATCCACAAGGAGGAGATCCAGCGGCAGGTACTGGGATTGCTGGGCATCGATGAACAGCAGGCTGAGGATAAATTCGGCTTTTTGCTGACAGCATTGAAGTACGGCTGTCCTCCTCACGGCGGGCTCGCCCTGGGGCTGGATCGGCTGGTGATGCTGATGGCTGGCGCCGACTCCATCCGTGACGTCATGGCCTTCCCCAAAACCCAGTCAGCCAGTTGCCTGTTGACCGGCGCGCCAACGGAGGTCTCAGCACAACAGCTGCGTGAATTGAACATCAAACTGCGCCAGACGCCAAAACCGGAGGTTGGCTAACCCCTCTCCCGTGGGAGAGGGCTGGGGTGAGGGATCTATTTTTTCACCACAGATGCACACAGATAAACACGGATAGAAGATATTAAGGAAGCTTTGATCAAGTTGCTCCGCGCCTCGACCAGAGCATTCCTGCAAGGTTTTCTACGGGGGAAGGGGTTATCTATCGATGGTTTACAATGGGCATCCGGATCGCCCTTCCCCCGAACTCCCATCCCAGAACCCCCATCCCATGGACTTATTCAGAGGTTCCTTAAATAAACTATCTGTGCTTAATGTAAGTTCTCAATAATTCCCGGCATTGTTTGAACCAGTATAGGATGTGCTGAGCTTGCGAAGCGCATCCCATGCAGATTCTTGTTCCTACCGCCCCCGGTTGGAACGGTGTAAAAACTGCTTCACATCCACTCTGTGACTTCGATCTCTACAGATTCATCGCCATTGGAGACCCACACCGCGCCATCCTGGATACTGTACTGCAGCTGCATGTGGCGATCTACCAGGCCGGTCAGTTGTCTGGTAGCATCTGCCTGAAGGTAGATCACTGATAGATTTCTGAAACGGTTGAGTTTGCCATTGATCTGCCGCCACCAGATGGGTGAACTCCTGTCACTGAAACAGTAGATGATGACCTTGCTGGAGCGTGCGCAGGCTTTTTTGATGCGTTTCTCATCCGGTTGCCCAAGGTCGATCCACACATCAATTTCGTCACTCAGGCTTTTTTGCCAGATATCCGGCTCATCCTCGGTGCTGAGTCCTTTGGTGAATCTCAGCTGATCATTGGCATTGAGGGCAAATGCCAGCAGCCGCACCATCATGCGTTCATCCGTCTCTGACGGATGACGGGCAATCGTAAAGCGGTGATCATGATAGTAGTGACGATCCATGTCGGCAATCTGCAGGGTCGTCTTGAAGATGGTTGCTTTAAGTGCCATACATTCGTCCTGCTGCATAGGATGTGCTGAGGATCGAAGCCCATCGATTTTGACAGATGCGCTTCGCAAGCGCAGCACATCCTATGTCCGATAGTTTGTTGTGAAACAAAGCAACGACTCTGATAATCATTCGTCACCGCTTCCCGAATCGACTCTCCTGCGTGTCAGTTTCAGTCTTCCATGTTTGGTTTTTCGATCGACGCGTTTTCTCTGGGAACTGCGGGTCGCTTTGGTGGCCCGTCGCTGTTTCTGTAGCCGGGTCGCACTGATGATCAACTCCCGCAGGCGCTCCAGCGCCTCCTCTTTGTTCTGCTCCTGACTGCGGCTCTGCTGCGACTTGATTACAATAACGCCCTCCCTGGTCAGGCGACTGTCTCTGAGTCCCAGCAGCCGCTGCTTGTAAAATTCCGGCAGGGAGGAGGCCTTGATATCAAAACGCAGATGGATGGCCGTGGAGACCTTGTTGACATTCTGTCCTCCGGCGCCGCGCGCGCGGATTGCGCTGATCTCAATTTCATGATCAGGGATGCTGACCTGACTGGATATGCGCAGCATGGAAAATGCTCAGGCGAGAAAAGCAATATTCTACCACTGCTGTTACCATGACTATCAATAATCACCCATCACCAATGCTATTGATGAATCCGACTCTCTACTATGTTCACGATCCCATGTGCAGCTGGTGCTGGGGGTTTGAAGCAGCGCGCAGGCAACTTTTTGGCAGATTGCCGCAAAATCTTCACGTCAGGCGGCTCCTCGGTGGTCTTGCTGCGGACACGGATCAGCCGATGTCTGATGAGATGCGTGCATATATTCAACACGCCTGGCATGCGATCGAACAAAAAATTGCTGGAAAACACTTCAATTTTGATTTTTGGTCAGCATGCCAGCCAAGGCGCGCCACCTGGCCTGCCTGTCGAGCGGTTATTGCAGCACGGCGGCAGGGCGAGGAGTACGACGAAAAGATGACCACGGCGATTCAGACCGCCTACTACACGCAGGCCAGAAATCCCTCCGACGATGCGACGTTGATTGAACTTGCAGACGAACTTGGGTTGAATCACACAGATTTCACTGCCGCCCTGAATAGTGATGAGACACAGCGGGAGCTGTTGTCAGAGATGGAGTTGACCACAGAGCTGGCAGCGCGAAGCTTTCCCTCACTGCTTTTGAAAATGAAAAATTCAGTGCGGACTATACCGATCAATTACGCAGAGAGTGATAAGATGTTCATGTTGATTACCCGGATACTTGACGAATGAATAAACACTATTTCCAGCTGCGCCTCAACAGCACCTATGAATCCAGTAAGAACAAGTTGCAGCACCTGCTGGTCGAGCATGTCGTCGATGGTGAGTGGCAGCCGCTGGTACTAAGCGAGCGGAGTCCCGGATTTTTGATCTATGCCTATTCGATTTTCACCTGTCAGCATCTTTTTATGCGCAACAACTGCGCCGAGAGGGGCATTGAGCTGGCATCCACCAGTGGTGAAATGGTGCTGGTTGCGGATGAAGCATGGAGGCTTGAACAGATGCATATCTCATTTGATGCGAAGCCATCCAGGGGAACAG
>Ga0209013_10003808_pt1 | contig 13304 bp, 15 predicted proteins | sample Cruoilmetagenom2_FD_187291 | JGI IMG/M metagenome (GOLD analysis project Ga0209013, IMG submission 187291) | Oil polluted marine microbial communities from Coal Oil Point, Santa Barbara, California, USA - Sample 2 (SPAdes) (version 2) | ecosystem: Environmental > Aquatic > Marine > Oil seeps ... | reverse complement strand
TAGAAAATGCAATAATTACAATTGCTACAAAAACGATAATAGAAAAAGGTTTTAATAATTTTGAAAATCTTATCGCTAATTGTGGCTTTTTACTTCGCAAAAACATTCCTAAAACTAAAGGAATACCCAATATTAATATAACTAATTTTACTAAATCTAATGGTTGTAATTTTACAGTTTGCAAAATTTGTGCTGTAGGCTCGTATAAATTACCATAAAATTGAAAATTAAAGGGTGTCATAAAAATTGCGAAAAAAGTAGCAAATGCAGTTAAACTCACAGATAATGCAGTATTGCCTTTGGCTAGATGAGTCATAAAGTTAGAGATATTTCCTCCAGGACAAGCAGCTACCATCATCATTCCTAAAGCAATACTTGGTAGTGGTTTTATTATTGTTACTAATAAAAATGTGAGTAATGGTAATAATATAAATTGCGATAAAACACCTACTAAAATTAACTTAGGTTGTTTTAATAAATTTTTAAAATCATCTATTGTTATAGATAAAGCTACACCAAACATAACTACAGCTAGTGCTATATTAAGGACCCAAAGGCCATTACTATCAAAATGTATTTGAACTTTGTCTAGTTCTTGCATAATTATTTAAGAAACCGTTGAGCCATTTTTCACTTTAACTTCAGGATTTAATAACATAACTTCTTTGTCATTTACTGCTCCAAGTACTAAACATTCACTCATAAAAGTTGCTATTTGTTTTTTAGGAAAATTAACAACAGCAACAATTTGTCTGTTTAATAAATCTTCCTTAGTATAAAACGCTGTTATTTGTGCAGATGATTTTTTAATACCAAGTTCACCAAAATCTATGGCTAATTGATAAGCAGGTAGTCTAGCCTCAGGAAAATCATTGACTTCTACTATGGTTCCTACTCGTAAATCTACTTTAGTAAAATCTTCAAAAGTTATTAGTTTGCTCATTTTTTAAAAATACGAATAATTACTATATTTAAACAAAACAATATACAATGTCCTTAACACCTTCAAATATGCTTGCGCTTGGTACACTTGCGCCACATTTTAATCTTTTAGATACAATAAGCGATAACTATGTTGACCTACAAGAAGTAAAGGGTGAAAAAGGAACAGTAATAATGTTTATTTGTAATCACTGTCCTTTTGTGGTACATGTAAATTCTGAATTGGTTTCCATAGCAAATTATTACTCTGAAAAGGGAGTTAAATTTATTGCTATTTCTAGTAATGATTCCTTAACCTATCCACAAGATGGACCTAGCAAAATGAAGACTCATGCAAATGAAGTTGGTTATCCTTTTCCTTATTTATATGATGAAAGTCAAAAGGTGGCAAAAGCTTATGATGCAGCTTGCACTCCAGACTTGTATGTGTTTGATAACGAACTAAGATTGATTTATCGTGGACAGTTAGACGATTCACGTCCTGGAAATGGGCTTCCTGTAACTGGGAACGATTTAAAATATGCTTTGGATTGCTTACTTAATAACAAAGAAAACTTAACAACACAAAAACCAAGTATTGGTTGTAATATTAAGTGGAAAGTTTAAACAAAAGTTAATTGCCAAAAACCAACATCTAGCCATTTATTAAATTTTAAACCCACTTGCTCAAAATGGGCGACTTCTTTAAAACCAAATTTTTTATGAAGTCTCACACTTGCTTCATTAGGCAAAGTCAAACCGCCAATTACAGTATGAAATTTTTGTTGTTTTAACTGTTTTAAAAGCTCGGTATATAGTTTGGTTCCTATTTGCTTTCCGTGTACATCATGTTTCACATATACTGTAGATTCAACAGTGTTATTATATGCAGGCTTTTGTCTCCATTTGCTTCCATAAGCATAACCTAAAATTTCGTTATCTTTTTCAAAAACAATAAAGGGAAACGCTTTACTAATTCGTTCTACTTTTTCTTTAAAAACTTTGAGCTTTAAAGGCTCAGTATCAAAAGTAACTATGGTGTATTGTACATAATAATTATATATATCTAATAATTGTTCAAAATCATTTATATGTACTTTTCTAATCATTAATTACCAATTATTTCGCTTGATTAAATTTTCGATATGCGCATAATGATGATTACTATGCCAAGCATATATACCAATATTATGCTTTAAAACCACTTCATCATTTGTTTCTGGATGTATAAAACTTTTATTTAAATCATCTTCAGTTAACGCCTTTAACAAATAAACTAATTTATAATGTATGGCTTTTATATGGTTGAGTGACATTTCTATTGAAGCTGTTTTAGCATCTTGCAATTCAGCCCAATCTTGCTCATTATATGCTTTTATAACTGGATTTTCTTCGGTTAAAGCCCATTTAAAACGAATATAACTGTGTTGATGACTATCTGATATGTGATGTATTACTTGACGAATTGTCCAGCCTTTAGGTCTGTATGCTGCATCTAATTGACTATCTAACAAATTCTTTACAAGATTCTCAAGTCGGCTTGGAAAGTGTTCCAAAATTGAAATCCAACTTTCAATTCGCTCCTTCGTAATATTATTTGGACAATCAAATTTGCCAATTGGGTATTTTAATTTTTCTAATTCTGACATGTCTAAATATAAAAAAAGCACTTCATTTGAAGTGCTAAATTTAATAAATAAACATTGTTTATCTCTAAGCTAATTATTTTTGGCTTTTTTATAAGCTTCAACATATTGTTTTGCTCTCTTATTCCCATTATTATACTCTAATGCTTTTTTATAATTATTAAAAGCATGTAAACTATCTCCATGTCTCAAATAAGCATCAGCTAAACTATCATAAACATTATCACTTTCAGGGTATAAGACAACATTCATTTTAAACACTTCAATAGCGTTTTCATATTCTTTTTTACGCAATAATTCGTAACCATGACTGTTAAAATCTCTTTCATTTATTAAAACACTTGTAGAATCTTGATTTTGAATTTCTAAATAGCCTAAAAGAGCTTTATCATATTCCTTATCATTAAAGTGCATGCTTGGTGTTTTAAAAGCATCTTCAACTTTTAAAAAGTCATAAGTGATTAAATCATTTTTGTCTTCAGATATAATAGATAAATAACGCTTTTTCGTTTCAGGATGCACAACAAAATGAAGCTTCTTGTACATATCAACAATAAAAAAAGTATTTTCATCAATAATTACAGGCTCTATTTTTTTTGCTCCTCTCCACTTTAAAAATAATTTTTTATTCTCATAAAATACCTCAATAACATCATCTTGATTATATAAATAACGTCCAGAAGTTTGTTGCATATATTCAGGAGTATAATCAATACGCTTAGAACAACTTGAAATAATTAATATAAAAAGGAAAGAAAATATTATAGCTTTAGTTTTACTCACAGAATTTCTATTGTTGCTATCGAGTTCGTGATTTTTCTTTGAAAAGTTCATTTTGGCTTGGTTGATTGGTTATATAAAAATATAAGCACAAAAAAAGTCTCATTATAAATGAGACGATTTATTTAAATTTTTGTTACTGTTTTGTGAACAAAACATATTCTAGCTATTTCACATCCATTAACTCTACATCAAAAATCAAAGTGGCATTTGGTGGTATAACTCCTCCAGCTCCAGCACTACCATAAGCCAAATCACCTGGAATAACAAAACGCGCTTTATCACCAACTTTTAACAATTGTATGCCTTCATCCCAGCCCGAAATAACTTGGCCTACACCTAAAGCAAAATCTATAGGTTGGTTACGTTTGTAAGAAGAATCGAATACTGTACCATCTGCTAATTGACCTTTATAATGGACTGAAACTGTTTTGCCTTTTTCGGCTTTACTACCTGTGCCTTCTTGCAAAATTTGATAACGTAACCCACTTCCAGTTTTATTAAAACCAGCAGCTAATTTCTCCATTTCTGCTTCTGCTACCTTTTTTGCTTGAGCTATTTTTATTTCACGAGCACCTTCAAAAGTTCTAAATGCTTCAATTGCATTAAATGCTTCAGCTTCTGCTCCTACTCTAACAATTTCAATACTTTCTATACTATCTCCCTGTGCAATGGCATCAACAACATCTTGTCCTTGAGCAACTTTTCCAAAAACTGTATGCTTATTATCTAACCAAGGTGTTTCAATATGTGTGATAAAAAACTGACTTCCGTTTGATGCAGGTCCTGAATTTGCCATTGATAATACTCCTGGTCCATCATGTCTTAAATCTGAGTGAAATTCATCATCAAATTTATATCCTGGATCTCCTGTTCCAGATCCTAGAGGACAACCACCTTGAATCATAAAATCTGGAATAACACGATGAAATTTTAATCCATCATAATAAGGTGTGCCTTGTGGTTTAACTGAATTTTCCATATTCCCTTCAGCTAAAGCAACAAAATTGCCAACAGTTCCAGGTGTTTTTTGGTATTCTAAAGCGACTAATATTTCGCCTTTACTTGTATTAAATTTTGCGTATAATCCGTCTTGCATTGTTCTATTATTTTTATGAAAGCGCAAAGATAAGAATGATTTACGATTAATGATTTACGATTTTACATTTTCTCTAAAAAGTTTAATTAAATTTGCGACAAATAAATATTAACACATGAAATTCTCTTTTAATAAAGTTTTTACCTCTATCGGAAATAAAAGTGCTATAGAAAAAACTCCTGAAGAAAATCCTACCGAAGATATTATAAACTCTATAAAAGATGAAGCTTTTGCTATTTCTAAAGAAAATGTAATTTTTACTGCTGTTAAAGAACTTGGTGGTTATTACTATTTAACAACTATTATTGTTGGTACTTTTAAAATTAAAACCAATAAAGGTGCCACACTAGCAATTAGTGGAATTAATTTTGAATTGGTATTAAAAACAGATATGGATGAATTTGAAACGGAATACTCTAATGTTTCAAATAGAAATATAACACGTATTGATTTTCAACTTGAAGATGATGATGTTTCAAAAATTGATAAATTATTAATCAATACCTTATTGCTCACTGCAAAAAAACATCAAATAAACTTTACTACTATTAAAGGCTAATTTGCTACTTCACTAATAAATTTAACACGATACAAACGTAATTCCTCATCATCGTAATCACCATCAAACTCATCAATAGCTTCATCAATTCCATCAGTTTCTGCTTCCATAAAATACTCATGAATTTCTTCTTGTTGGTCTTCATCAAGTATTTCGTCAATCCAATAAGAGATATTTAATTTTGTGCCAGAAAATACTATAGCTTCCATTTCTTTAATAAAATCTTTCATCTCCATGCCTTTTGCTGATGCAATATCATCTAAAGGTAATTTTCTATCAATATTTTGAATAATATATAATTTTAAAGCAGAATTTGAACCTGTAGATTTTACAACCATATCTTGCAGTCGTTCAATCTCATTTTCTTCAACATAATCGCTTATAAGCTCTACAAAATCTGCTCCATATTTTTTAGCCTTTCCTTCGCCAACACCATGAACATTTGCAAGTTCCTCTAACGAAATTGGGTATTTAAGTGTCATATCTTCTAATGAAGGGTCTTGAAAAATTACAAATGGTGGTACGCCTAGCTTTTTTGCATTTTGCTTACGTAAATCCTTAAGTATCTTCATTAAATCTTCATCTGCTGCAACACCTCCACCTTTAGCATTTGTTATAATTCCATCATCACTTCCCTCATCAAAGACATGGTCTTCGGTCATCATAAACGATTTAGGATTATTAATAAATAACTTCCCTTCTTCTCTTACTTTTAAAACACCATAAGTTTCAATATCCTTTTTTAATAAGCAAGCTACAAGTGCTTGACGAATTAATGCCATCCAAAATTTATCGCTTTTTTTATTTCCTATTCCAAAAAATGATTGGGTATCTGTTTTATGCGATTTTATTAGTGCATTCTCTTTACCAATAATAACATTAACCAAATCTTTACTTTTATAGGTCTCGTGTGTTTTAGAAACAACTTCTAACATATCTCGAACTTCATCTTTTGCCTCGACTTGCTTTTTAGGATTACGCATATTGTCGTCCATATCGCCACCTTCCCCAGTTTCATTATCGAACTCTTCCCCAAAATAGTGTAAAATAAATTTTCGCCTTGATATTGAAGTTTCGGCAAAAGCAACAACTTCCTGAAGTAATGCATGACCAATTTCTTGTTCTGCAACTGGTTTTCCAGACATAAATTTTTCTAACTTCTCAATATCTTTATAAGCATAATATGCTAAACAATGTCCTTCTCCTCCATCACGCCCAGCACGACCTGTTTCTTGATAATAACTTTCTATGCTTTTAGGAATATCGTGATGAACCACAAAACGTACATCAGGTTTATCTATTCCCATACCAAAAGCAATAGTTGCAACAACGACATCGGCATCTTCCATTAAAAACATATCTTGATGCTTTACTCTTGTTTTTGCATCTAATCCTGCATGATATGGCACAGCTTTAACTCCATTTACTTGAAGCACTTGTGCTAATTCTTCAACTCGTTTTCTACTTAAACAATATACTATCCCAGATTTACTTTCATTTTGCTTTACAAATCGAATAATATCTGCATCTACATTTTTTGTTTTTGGTCGAACTTCATAATATAAATTTGGTCGGTTAAATGATGCTTTAAAAGTATTTGCATCCGTAATTCCCAAATTCTTTAAAATATCTTCTTGTACTTTAGGTGTAGCGGTAGCCGTAAGACCAATCATTGGGATATCATCTCCAATTCGCTTAATAATATGTCTTAAATTTCTATACTCTGGTCTAAAATCGTGTCCCCATTCACTTATGCAATGGGCTTCATCTATTGCCATAAATGAAATTTTAACCGATCTTAAAAATTCTACATTTTCTTCTTTTGTTAACGACTCAGGTGCAACATAAAGCAATTTAGTTATCCCATCGGTAATATCTTGTTTAACTTGCTTTACTTCTGTTTTATTAAGCGAAGAATTTAAAACATGAGCGATACCCTCTTCTTTAGAAACACCTCTTATAGCATCTACTTGATTTTTCATTAATGCAATTAAGGGAGAAACTACAATTGCAGTACCTTCATTCATTAACGCTGGAAGCTGATAACATAATGATTTTCCACCTCCAGTTGGCATAATAACAAAGGTGTTCTTTTTAGCCATTACACTATCAATTACTACTTCTTGTAATCCTTTAAAAGTGCTAAACCCAAAATATTTTTTTAGTGCAGTTTGCAATTCGTTTTCAACAATATTCATTAATCCCTCAATTAATCATTTTAAGTTAATCTAAAATACGTAAAAAGAAAATATAATTATTTAATTTAAATCGTATTAATTGAACTCCCATTAATTTTTTTTGTTTTTTTGTAGTAACATTTAAAGATAGTAAAATCTTTAAATGCATCAAACCTAAAATAATAAATTTTGAGTAATACTAATTCTATTATTAAAATTGCTAAAGAGACTATCAATATTGAGAGTAAATCTATTGCCAATCTCTCAAGTTTAATAAATGAAGATTTTGCAAATGCAACTCAACTAATTTACGAATCTAAAGGAAGAGTGATTATTACTGGTATTGGTAAAAGTGCCATTATAGCAAATAAGATTGTTGCTACTTTAAATTCTACTGGCACACCTTCGGTTTTTATGCATGCTGCTGATGCCATACATGGTGATTTGGGTTTAATACTAGAAGACGATGTTGTAATATGTTTATCTAAAAGTGGTAATACTCCCGAAATTAAAGTTTTAGTCCCACTTATAAAGAATGGTCCAAATAAAATGATTGCCATTACAGGAAATATTGATTCGTTTCTTGGTCAACAAGCCGATTTTGTTTTAAATACTTATGTAGAAAAAGAGGCTTGTCCCAATAATCTTGCACCAACAACAAGTACTACAGCACAATTAGTGATTGGCGATGCATTAGCTGTTTGCTTATTAGAATTGCGTGGATTTTCGAGTAAAGATTTTGCGAAATATCATCCAGGTGGTGCTTTAGGAAAAAAATTATACTTACGAGTGAGTGATTTATCTTCGGTAAACCAAAAACCTGCTGTAAGCACTTCAACACCTATTAAAGATGTTATTATAGAAATTTCTGAAAAAATGCTTGGTGTTACATCTGTAATAGAAAACGGTAAAATTATTGGTATTATTACAGATGGCGATTTGCGTCGTATGCTAAGTAAAACAGACGATTTTACTAACCTTTCTGCAAAAGATATTATGAGTAAAAATCCGAAGCTCATTCAAAATAATGCAATGGCAGTTGATGCTATGGAACTTATGGAAACAAATGGTATATCTCAATTACTTGTAGAAGAAAATGGCTTATACGCTGGCGTTGTGCATTTACATGACTTAATTAAAGAAGGCATTCTATAATGACAGAAAAGAACACAAATGAAATGTCATTTTTAGATCATCTTGAAGATTTAAGGTGGCATTTAATAAGAGCTACATTAGCTATTATAATTGCTGCTACTGTTGCTTTTTTATTTAAGGGTTTTATTTTTGATGTCATTATTTTTGGTCCTAAAAGAATGACTTTTCCAACCTATCAGTTTTTATGTAAAGCTGCCAATTTTATTAATGTAGAAACAAGCTTTTGTGGAGATTCTCTACCATTTATTATACAAAGTAGAACTATGGCTGGACAGTTTTCAGCACATATTTGGACATCCATTACTGCAGGGTTTGTAATTGCTTTTCCTTATGTTATTTATCAATTTTGGAGTTTCGTTAGTCCAGGAATGCACAAAAGTGAACGAAAATATTCTCGGGGATTTATTATTGTATCATCTTTCTTGTTTTTTCTAGGTGTAATTTTTGGTTATTACATCGTAAGCCCTTTATCTATTAACTTTTTAGGATCTTATACTGTTTCAGGAGAAGTTGATAATCAAATAGATATAGGCTCTTACATAGGCTTAGTAAGAGCATCAGTCTTAGCATCTGGTTTAGTTTTTGAATTACCCATAATCATCTACTTTTTAACTAAAATTGGTTTAGTAACTCCTGAATTCTTAAAAAAATACAGAAAGTATGCTTTGGTAATAGTATTAATCTTATCTGCAATTATTACACCTCCAGACATTGCTAGTCAAATTATCGTTGCTATACCAATATTAATATTATATCAAGTAAGTATTTATATTTCAAAAATAGTAGTTAGAAATCAAAAGCGAAAGGAAAAACAGCATGTCTGATTTAGTAACAGAATTTAACGATTATCGCGAGAAAATGAATGACAAAATTCTTGGCGATAATAATAAAATAATAAAGCGAATTTTTAATTTAGACACTAATGCATACAAAGCAGGCGTGCTTGATGTTAAAACAAAAGAGCTTTTAGGATTGGTTGCTTCTGCTGTGCTACGTTGTGACGATTGCATAAAATATCATCTAGAAAATTGTTACAAAGAAGGCTTAAAAAAAGAAGAAGTTGTTGAAGCTATAAGTATTGCAACTTTAGTTGGCGGCACTATTGTAATCCCACATCTACGTAGAGCCTATGAATTTTGGGAAGCACTGGAACAACAAGGTTAAACTTTTAATAAAAAAAGAAGGTATCGCTTTTAGTGAATATGATTTCACTATTTTTAGCGTTCATTTGTTGATATATGATTTTAAGAGCTGAAAATTTAATGAAGTCCTACAGTGGACGAAAAGTTGTAAAAGAGGTTTCTCTTGAAGTTAATCAAGGTGAAATTGTAGGTCTTCTAGGCCCAAATGGTGCTGGAAAAACAACTTCCTTTTATATGATTGTTGGCCTAATTAAACCTAATGGTGGAAAAATCTTTCTCGATAATACCGAAATTACTAAATATCCAATGTACAAACGTGCACAAAACGGAATTGGATATCTCGCTCAAGAGGCTTCTGTATTTAGAAAATTAAGTATTGAAGATAATATTTTGAGTGTATTACAAATGACCAAATTGAGTAAAAAAGAACAGCTCGATAAAATGGAATCTTTAATTGAAGAATTTGGATTAGGACATATACGTAAAAACAGAGGAGATTTACTCTCTGGTGGCGAACGTCGTCGTACGGAAATTGCACGTGCTTTAGCAACCGATCCACATTTTATATTATTAGATGAACCTTTTGCTGGTGTTGACCCTGTTGCTGTTGAAGATATACAACGTATTGTAGCTAAACTCACCAAAAAAAACATTGGTATTTTAATTACAGACCACAATGTACAAGAAACACTTGCCATTACTGATAGAACTTATTTAATGTTTGAAGGTAGTATTCTTAAAGCAGGAAAACCTGAAGAACTTGCTGAAGACGAAATGGTTCGTAAAGTGTATCTAGGGCAAAATTTTGAACTACGCAAGAAGAAATTAGAGTTTTAATAGTTCAGTGCAATTCTATTAACCCAAGGCTATTCCCATTAATTATCAAAATAATTTAACGCAATAGTTTAATAAGGCTTTTAATAATCTTAAATACCAATAGTGACAAAATACCAACGCCTAATCCAATTACAAAATCTCTAACAAAACCTGGCCAAGTTTCTAAAAAATGATGTAAATATTCAATATTATGAACAAAAATTCCACCAGCTACTAGTAACAATGCAATTGTACCAATTACCGAAAGTGATTTAATAATTAATGGCAAGGCATTAACTAATACATTACCAATAAAATTTAATACATCCTTTTTGCCATTACTCATTCTTACTAATCGAAGTCCTAAGTCATCCATTCTTACAATTACTGCAACTATACCGTAAACTCCAATGGTTGCAATAATAGCAACAATACTAACAACCAAAAATTGAAATAACAGTGATTCATCTACAACTGTCCCTAAGGCGATAATTACAATTTCTATAGATAGTATAAAATCTGTCAGAATTGCAGACTTAATTTTCTTTTTTTCTAGTTCCAAAATAGAAGCTTCGGATAATGACTCATGACTTACTTCATATGTTTTATGCTCATGTGGCACAAAGTATTCATAAATCTTTTCAGCGCCTTCAAATGCTAAATAGACTCCTCCTAAAACCAGTATTACAGTTACAGCCCAAGGCAAAAAAGCACTCAGTAAAAATGCTACAGGTAGAATAATTAATTTATTAAGAAAAGATCCTTTTGTAATTGCCCATAACACAGGTAACTCTCTTGAAGAAACAAATCCCGAAGCTTTTTCAGCATTAACAGCCAAATCATCACCAAGTATTCCAGCTGTTTTTTTGGTAGTAATTTTGCTCATTACAACAACATCATCCATAAGAACTGAGATATCGTCAAGTAGTGCAAAAAATCCTGATGCCATATAAATGGTTTATTAAGTAGTTATTTTGATATTAAAGACATCAAAATGTAGAGAATTATTATTAATGGAATTCCTGCAAATTTGAAAATAATAAGCAAAATAATAGCAAGAATAATCAAAAGATATCTTGAAGCGTTCTCTTTAAAGCTCCACGTTTTAAATTTTAATGCAATAAGTTTAATATTTGCATTTAATAAAAAAACGCTTAATAAAGTTACAATAATTAAAAACCATTTATTAAGGATTATGGCATTCATCATATCGTTATTTTGAAACTCCATAATTAATGGTAATGACAATATTAACAATGCATTTGCAGGAGTAGGCAAACCTATAAAAGAGTCTGTTTGATTATTATCTATATTAAAATTCGCTAAACGATATGCAGAAGCTAAAGTAATAAGCAAACCTAAATAAGGCAAATAAACACTAAAACTAGAAATGTTGGAATTACCTAGTTTAAATAAATAAAACATGACTAAGCCTGGCACTAAACCACTAGTTACCATATCTGCCAAAGAATCAAGTTGCAAACCTAACTCACCTTCTACTTTAAATTTCCTTGCCAATAAACCATCAAAAAAATCGAAGAAAATTCCAAGAAAGACGAACAATGCAGTTAGCGTCATATTGCCATTTATTGCAAAAATAACAGCAATGCTTCCGCATAATAAATTTAATAGCGTAATAAAATTTGGAATGTGTCTTTTCAAAAGGTCAATACATTTAATTTCTATAAAAATAACAAACTATAATCAGCTCCTCAAAACTAAGCACAATATCTATAAAAAATTAGAGTTTATTAGGTGAATTACGCATATTTGTATAAAATTTTAGTTTTTGAAAAAGTATTTATTCATTTTACTACTGCTTTGTGTATCCTTTAATTATGCACAAACTACCAGAAAGTATTCCAATGAATTTATGAATATTGGTGTTGATGCGGCGGCATTAGGTATGAGTAATGCTGTAGTAGCTAATATTTCTGATGTGAATTCTGGATATTGGAATCCTGCTGGTTTAGTGCATCTTGAAGATAACCAAATAGCATTAATGCATTCTAGCTATTTTGCCAATATAGCCAACTATAACTATGCTGCTTTTGCAATGCCAATTGATACAAGAAGTAGCATGGGAATATCTATAATTAGGTTTGGTGTTGACGATATTTTAGATACTACGCAACTTATAGACGATCAAGGAAATATCAATTACGATAGAATAAATTTATTCTCGGCTGTAGATTATGGCATTACTTTTTCTTATGCGAGAAAACTCCCAGTTGAAGGATTAAATTATGGAGTAAATGCAAAAGTAATTAGACGTATTATTGGAGATTTTGCTTCATCTTGGGGTTTTGGTTTAGATTTAGGTATTCAGTTTGAAACTACTAACGAATGGAAATTTGGTATTATGGCTAGAGATATTACGACTACATTTAACTCTTGGTCTATTGATGAAGATAAACTTGCAGACATTCAAAATGCAATTGATGGCCAAAATCAAGAAGTCCCAGAAGGCACAGAGATAACGTTACCAAAACTACAGATTGGCATCTCTAAATTATACACATTTCACTACGATTATACACTACGCACAGAGTTTGACCTTAATATAAGATTTGCTGAAACTAACGATGTTATTTCTACTTCGTTTGCAAGTATTAATCCTGCTCTTGGTTTTGAATTTGGTTATACAGATCTTGTATTTTTACGTGCTGGTTTAGGTAATTTTCAAAATGAATTACAAATAGACAATACTGAAGACCTAACATTCCAGCCAAGTTTTGGTGTTGGATTTAAATATAATGGTATCGAAATTGATTACGCTTTTACCGATATTGGCGACCAAAGCGTGGCATTGTATTCTAATGTATTTTCTTTAAAGTTAGATTTTAGTTTTTTTAGATAGTGTATGTATAAACAACTCCTACCCTTATTTTTATTAATATTTCTTCCTTTTTGCATAGAAGCACAGCAGCAAAAACTATCTAACGAAGCAGAAATAAGTGTACTTACCATAGGTCCTGGAACATCTTTAAACGATGCTTTTGGACATAA
>Ga0209013_10003807_pt1 | contig 13305 bp, 10 predicted proteins | sample Cruoilmetagenom2_FD_187291 | JGI IMG/M metagenome (GOLD analysis project Ga0209013, IMG submission 187291) | Oil polluted marine microbial communities from Coal Oil Point, Santa Barbara, California, USA - Sample 2 (SPAdes) (version 2) | ecosystem: Environmental > Aquatic > Marine > Oil seeps ... | reverse complement strand
AAGAGATCTGATATTTTTTGATTTAATAAAAACCTCGCCATCAAAATCTTTGATGATCCCTGAGAGAATTTTAAGTAATGTTGTTTTCCCTGCTCCATTGGGGCCGATCACAATTGTGAGCTTTTTCTCTTTTATATTAAGTTCTATATTCTTCAGGATATGTTTTTTACGTACAAATGAAAGACCCTTAATTCTGATCATTTTTTTACGGGATCTTTATTATTCTCCCGAAAATAATTACATTTATCATTTATTGAACAAAGATGGCATGAAGGGCTTACGGGTTTACAGATTGTCTGACCGAATCCGACCAGGGTTTGATTTAAGCTGTTCCAGGCCTCTTCAGGAAATAATTCCATTAATTCTGTTTCAACTATCACTGGTTTATCTCCAGCGGCCCATCCCAGCCGTTTAGAGATCCTGAATACGTGAATATCCACTGAGATAGAAGGGATCCCGAATGCAAGTGACCGTACGAGGTTTGCAGTTTTCCTGCCGACTCCTGGTAACGATGTCAATTGCTCAAGATCTGAAGGGACATCTTTCTCAGAGCTTTGCATTATTTCCGAAATAGTGATTATATTTTTTGCTTTCTGTCTGAAAAATCCGACAGGGTATATTAGTTGAGAGATCTTTTTCTCTCCAAGGGATAACAATTTTCCCGGTGTATCAGCGGCAGCGAAAAGTCTTTCTGAGGCAACCATTGTAACTCCATCTTTTGTTCTGGAACTCAGCAGGACCGAAATAAGGATCCGGAGGGGAGTTGACCTGATACTTTTCTCAAAGGCCAGGACGGGTGGATTGAGAGGGACGGTAAGCTTTTTTATGGACCTTAATATATCCAGACGTTCATCAAGTGAGCTCATTTATACTATAATTTTTTACCATTAATGAAGATTTCATTTGTGATCTCAACACTTGATTTTAGGGTTGCAGATACGCCGCAATATCTCTCTTCAGAAAGAGTTACAGCTTTTTTCACTTTCTCAAACGGAATATCATTCCCTTTGAGTTCATAGGTGACTTTGATAGTTTTAAATTTTTTCGGATGTTCTTCTGTAAGAGTGGCTTGAGTTGACACTTCAAAAGAATCTACTTCAACTCTCATTTTTTTGAGAATTGAGATAACATCCATACCTGTACATCCGGCAAGTGATATCAGTGTAAGTCCCTTAGGCATGGGGCCCAGATTTTCTCCTCCCACCTTCTCATCTGCATCTATTATCAGGTCAAATCCATCTAATTTACCTGTAAATGACATACCATCATTCCATATAACTTTACCTTCCATAGTTTTCTCCTAAAATAGATCTATTATTAAAAACCGAATAAAAGTAATAATCCACCGGCAGTTAAACCGAAAAGGAAATTAAAGACCTTTATCTTAATTGTATCGTTGACCGAAAAACTCAGCAGTGGCAGTGAACCGTGACCATCCTGAACAATTGAGTTTGTAAGCAATACTGAGAAAGGTATCATTCCCTGGCTGAAAAGGCTTACAAAGAGCAAATTCGGCCCTGAGATGGGGAGAATCCCAACAAAGGCTCCAAGAACAAGTAGCAAATGTTTATTGTGGGTCAAGACCTCTTTCATATTAAATACATTGTCAAGAGCAGATATGAAGAAGATTGATAGAAAAAGCCATATAACAAGTTTCAGAATATGTTTTTTAATAATATGGTTAAAGATGTGATCAGAGAAGAAGTGTTTAAGATCAGGTTTTTCATGATCCTCCTCTTCATGGATAATGATACACTTTTCACATAGCTTTATCTTGAATATTTTTTTATAAAAAACAGCGAGATATCCACCGACAATTCCAAGAAAAAATAAAGTGCCAAATAGAAAAGCGAGTGTTGAAAAGGTTATTTCGGATCCTTCCTTCATTGCCATTCCGATCAGGACAAAAGCCTCATCACCCGAAGTTGCTATCAGAGCACTATTGATTGCACCGAATCCTATTATTCCGGACATATAGAATGAGTCCACAACAAAAGTTCCGACACATCCCGGAAAACTTCCGAAAACTGAAGCCAGGAAAATCTGTGAAAACCTCCCTTTTCCAAAAAATTTTTTTAGTTTGTCGTTAAAAACAATTTCAATGTATTCAACTATGATCATCAGGGTTAGTATTATTGCTGATATTTTCAAAGTTTCGAAGAATGATTCTTTGAGTATTTCAATTAACATGACTTAATTATAGATGTTTTCTATATCTGATTCAAGAAAAGATTTATAGTTCCGGAGAGTATCAAATATTATTTAGTTAAATTATAATTTTAAATCGGAGAAAATATGGGTCTATTTAAAATTGAAAATGCACGTGTCAACAATGTAACAGATCTCTTCAGGGACGTTCTTTCAAACAAAGCAGGTAAGAAAGAAATACTAAAACTCAATGAAGATATAAACAAAGTGAATCCAATAGAAGTGATATCAATCGTTGAGAATATTATTGAAGATAGCAATGATATCAAAGTCACTAAAAATAAACTTTCAAAAATTCTCAATATACTGCATACAGGAATTAAGAATTTTCCATTGAAATATCCTTCATACAATTTCTTTCTGAGAGATATGATGAATGAAAATTCATCATTAAGGGAAAAACTCGGATCTTTAAAAAAGAGGATGAAAGAAATAAATGAATCCGGTGGATTCGCTGAGTTAAGTAAACGTGAACTTAACGATTTCTTAAACTCCCTTCTGGAGCTTGAAGATATAGAAAATCACTATTTAAAAAAAGAGAATATTTTTTTCCCGTATCTGGAAAAAAATGGCGGAGGCCTGAGGTGTCTCCAGATAATGTGGTCAATTCATGATGATGTTAGAAAGAACCTTGAAACTATAAAAAAAATAAGGGATGCGAAAGGTAAAAGTTTAGAGGGATTAATTGAATCAATAGGAGAGCTTTTTTTCTCGATATACGCAGTTATTTTCAGAGAAGAGTACATTTTATATCCCGCTGCATCGGAGATACTTGAAGAATATCTGTGGGGTGTGATGTATGATGAAAGTTTTGATGTCGGTTTCTCCTTTATTGAACCACCAATAAGGGTGGTTGGCAGGGTGATTCCTGATTTTAGCAGTAATAATAATTCTGTAGATACAGGCAGTGGAAAGGTGAACCTTGAGATACTTAAGCTGATATTGAACTCACTCCCACTGGATATAACATTTGTTGATGAGAATGATAAAGTAGTATATTTTTCCCAGCCGCATAACAGGATTTTCCCCCGGTCAAAAGGAATCATCGGAAGAGAAGTTCAAAACTGCCATCCTCCTGAAAGTATGGACAGAGTTAATTCTATTCTTGATTCATTTAAAAAAGGAATTTCCTCTGTGGAATCGTTCAGAATATTTTTGAAAGACAGATACATACTAATTGAATATTTTGCTATTAGAGATAGTAATGACAGATATAGAGGGACTCTGGAAGTTACTTCAGATATTACGGAGATCATTAAACTTAAAGGTGAGAAGAGATTGTAATAATTTTAAATGATAACAATAATATCCGGAATTATTGTTTTTTTCCGTATGAATATTATTAGGATAATACGTTATACTTATTTGGAGAATCTATGAATTACTTTGGGAGATCACCAGCTTTTAAATTTATTACTGTATTCCTTATCTTAATATTCTTTCAGTCCGATCTTTATGTCTTTGCAGAAGATCTTCTATATCAGGATGAAATAGACTCTTCTGTATTGTTGTTTAATGAAGGTTTTTACGCGGATCTTATCGTCAAAAGTGAAAAACTCCTTTCGGAAATAGGGGAGGAGCATGTTGTTATAAGGGGTAAATTATTTTTACTGTTAGGAGCCGCATACGAGATGTCCGGGAAGAAGGATAAAGCTATTGAGAATTATCTCCTTGGTGATCTTCTTTTGGACAAACCTGAAGTAGAAGGGATCGATCTGAACTCTTTGGGCGTTTTCAGCAATACAATCTACGGTAAAGTAATTAACGGGCGAAGGGTGTACGAAAAGGTGGGGAAGAGAAAAAGGAAGAAAAAATTCCCATACCTTGCAATTGCCGGCGCTGTGGCGATTGTTGCCGCTGTTCTGATCATGTTTAAAAAAAAAACAAAGGAAGAGCCTGATGATCTAAGCGGAGACCTGGCTGCAGAAGTTCTGGGAGAGATAGAGTGGATTGATGTTCCTTCAGGTGAATTTCAAATGGGAGATAATCTTGGAACAGGTGATCAGGATGAGAGGCCTGTCCATTCAGTTTATCTTGATTCATATAAAATATCCAAATACGAGATTACCTATTCCCAGTTTTCCAGGTTCAGCAGGGTTAACTACAATTTAAGGGCCAGCTTCTCCGGAAAGGGAGAAGAATATCCTGTTACTGGAATTAGTCAGGTAGAGGCATCGCACTTCTGTACATGGCTTGCAGAGAAGAATCAGCAAAGTATCAGTTTGCCAACAGAAGCACAATGGGAAAAAGCTGCCAGAGGAACCGATCAGCGGACCTATCCCTGGGGAGATCAATCCCCTGAATGTGGATGGACTAACTACAATAATTGTTCCGGAAATACCAGCATAATCGGAGCCTTCCCAGGTGATATTTCCTATTATGGCGTAATGGACATGGGAGGAAATGTGAAGGAGTGGGTACGGGACAGATATCTTGAGGATTATTACTCAATCTCTCCATATTCCAATCCAACCAATGCCGATTTTAACGATTCTGATGAAGGGATCCTCAGAGGAGGGAGCTATTCTGAAAGTGAGTGTCGTTCAACAGACAGATATTCAGTTTATCCCTCTTATGGAAGAGATAATTATGGATTCAGGATCGTAATGCTTAATTAGGACCAAAAAATATTCGCGAGGTGCCTGAAATGAATGTAAGGTCAAAGAATTTAATGAAGACAATTGCAATTATATTAGTATTGCTTGTCTTTCAAAGCGGAATGGAATTAAACAGCGCAGGCAGTAGTTATGAAAGAAAGCTCATTCTACTGATAGAGAGATATAAACAGAAGATATACCGGGAAATAGTACCTGAAATTGAACGGATTCTCGGTGAGATCGGAGAAGAAAACAGTAAAATTCGGGGAGAATTTTTTATTCTTCTGGGAGCAGCTTATGAAAAGTTAAAAAATAAAGACGGGGCTGTTGAAAACTACCTGCTTGGGGATATGCTTCTTGATCAACCAGTATTGGAAGGGATCGATTTTAGCAGGATGGAAATATATCAATCAACTTTTCACGGGAAGATCATAAACGGAAGAAGGGTTTTCGAAAAGGTGGGGAAGAGAAAAAGAAAGAAAAAATTTCCATATTTTGCGATCCTGGGTGCTGTGGTTATTGCTGTTACTGTATTCCTGTTAATGAAAAAAAAGACAAAAAAAGATCCGGAGAATTTTGAAAAAGACGAGGCAATTGGTATTTTTAATAGCATGGAATGGGTCGAAATCCCGGCCGGAGAATTCCTGATGGGGGATAATTGCGGGACTGGTGAAGCAGATGAGTCCCCTGTTCATAAGGTCTATCTTGACTCCTACAAAATATCAAAGTATGAAGTTACTTTAGAGCAATGGGGCAGGTTCAGGCATGTTAAACCCCATGAATGGAGCGATTATTTTAAAGGTGAGGGCAACAATCATCCTGTAACACAAGTCAGGCATTTTGAAGTAGTTATATTTTGTAACTGGATTCGAGAGATGACCGGGAAAAATGTAATGCTGCCTACAGAAGCTCAGTGGGAAAAGGCAGCGAGAGGAACAGATCAGCGTATTTACCCATGGGGAAATAATCAACCTGAATGTGGACAAATAAATTACAATAATTGTATCGGGATCACTTCACCGGTAGGAAGCAATTCCGGTGACATATCATACTATGGAGTAATGGATATGGGGGGTAATGTTACTGAATGGATACGTGATATATATGAAGCTGATTATTATTCGGTCTCGCCATATATGAATCCTTCCGGGCCGGAGGAATCTTATGGTTCAATTTACAAAGTATTGAGGGGGGGGGATTTTCAATCAGGGGACATCAGAGCTTCTGACCGGGCCTCACAATATCAATCAAGGTACAGAGATTATATAGGAATCAGATTAGTCCTGATCGAATAAATATGAGTCGCTTTTCAAATATATTATATTGTCAGGTGTTTATTTAGAGGGTTGTTAAAATTTGGAAATAATAGCAAAAAATGTTAATATTTAACCTGGTTTTGAGATACAGTATCCTTTCTAATTCTGCTATTTCCGCTTAAACCAACTATTTTAAAATACTTCAAACGTGAGGAATTAATGAGACTTGTTAAAAATTCGATCTTACTGAAAGGAATTGTTCTTTTTCTTTGCTTTGTTATGGTTCAGAGCGGGTTCCAACTTCAAGCATTAGAAACTGATCATAATGAAGAATTAAATACTCTGGTAAATAAATTCAAAAATAGTGAATATGATATTGTTATAGAAAAGCTGGAACAGCTTTTGAATGAGATCGGAGAAGATCAGGGACAGATCAGGGGGAAATTTTTTCTCCTCCTAGGTGCTTCTTATGAAAAAAAGGGAATAAAAGATAAAGCAGTTGAGAACTATCTCCTTGGTGATCTTCTCCTTGATAGCCCTGCAATTGAAGGGATAGACCTGAAGTCACTTGAAGTGTTTAACAATACCATTTACGGAAAAGTAATAAACGGGAAGAGGGTGTTTGAAAAGGTTGGTAAAAGAAAAAGAAAGAAAAGATTCCCTTATCTTGCAATTCTGGGTGCCGCTGCACTCGTAACTGCAGTTTTTATACTTATGAAGAAAAAATCGGGTGAAGAACCTGCAAACCTTAAAGAGCAATATGCAAGATCAGTTTTTGATCAGATAGAGTGGATAGAGATTCCTGCAGGTGAGTTTTTAATGGGTGATAACAGAGGGCTGGGAAGTAGTGATGAATCTCCAGCTCATCTTGTATATCTTGATTCTTATAAAATATCAAAATATGAAATTACTTATGACCAGTTTTCTGATTTTGCATATGTAAATCCTTTTAACAGAACCTACCATGAGGGGAGAGGTGATAATTATCCTGTGACAGGTGTTGATCATGAGAATGCTTCTCAATTTTGTCTGTGGCTGGGTACATATACAAATACTTCAATTAATCTCCCTACGGAAGCTCAATGGGAAAAAGCGGCAAGAGGGACGGATAATAGAATATATCCATGGGGTAATGCTGCACCTGGATGCTCAATAGTGAATTACAATAATTGTAACAACGGCTCCAATAGAATTGATCAATTTACACAGGACAGGTCTTATTACGGTGTTATGCATATGGGAGGCAATGTTTCCGAAATGATAAGGGATTCTTATGCTGCTGATTATTATTCTGTTTCACCTTATTCAAATCCGACAGGCCCTACCTATGGAGATTCAAATATCAAAGTTCTCAGAGGAGCAAATTGGAGTTCTTCTGATCCCAGAGCGACTAAAAGAAGCTCAGAGGTCTGGTATAGAAGGAATAATACGATAGGCTTCCGAATCGTTTTAATAGATTAGATCTGTCTTGCATTAATAATTCCTATTAAGGGTAAGGATTAGTTGGACCATATTCTCTCATTTTAAAAAAATAGAAGCAAGTAATCGCAACACTATTTGTCCAATACAGGAAGAGAATAAATGGACAAATATATACGAATAAACATAAAAGTATTGATAATATTTTTATTAATAATGGTAAATTTTCTCCCTGGTAATACGAAGAAAGGGAATTCAATTTCATATCTTCAGAACTACCTCAGAATCGCTTCTGAAAACAATCCGGGGCTGAAAGCTGCTTTTTATGAATGGAAAGCTGAATTAGAAAGAGTATTACAGGTGAAATCTCTCCCTGATCCCAATTTTAATTTCGCATATTTTATAAGTGAAGTTGAAACCAAAGTCGGGGCACAACGGATGAAAGTTGGCCTTATGCAGAAGTTCCCGTGGTTCGGTAAGTTAAAGTTGAAAGGGAAAATAGCTTTTGAGAGATCTCAGGCCTTGAAAAATAGTTTTGAAAAATTAAAAACTGAAATTTTTTACAAAGTTAAAAAACTATATTATGACTATTATTTTGCGTCTAAATCCATCGAGATTTTAAAAGAAAATCTTTTACTGATGAATTCAGTAAGTAAGCAGATCAGAACCTCATATTCCACCGGAACTGCATCATATTTAAATCTGATCAGGATCCAAATAGAGCTGGAAAAACTTTTCGACAGAATAAAGAGTTTAGGGAATAAACTTCCCTCCATCAGAGTTGCATTAAATTTAATTCTTGATCGCCCGATTACAGAAGAGATCAATATTAATTCGAATATAAATGAGATAGGATTTAATCTTGACAGTTCAAAACTTTTAAATCAATTGCGAATACACAATCCTGAACTAAAACAGATCGATCATTTAGCGAAGAGTAATAAGGCAAATGTTAAACTAAAAAAGAAGAATTATTATCCGGATATATCCATCGGAGCGGATTATATATTTACAGATGATTCAATAGTTCCTGGTATTATTGATAGCGGGAAAGATCCTTTCCTCTTAAAAGTAGGATTAAACCTCCCCTTAAGATTAAAAAAAATAAATTCATCCATAAGGGAAGCTAAACTAAAATTAGAAGCAATAAAATATAAGAGAGCGGATAAAGAGAACAAGCTGATATCAGATCTTGAAACGACCTTGTTTCACTTTAATGACTCGATAAGAATTGTAAACTTGTATAAAGATTCGTTAATCCCGAAAGCGAAACAGGCTTTTGAAGTATTAAAAGCTGCTTTTTCTACGGGAAAAGTCAGTTTCATTGATTTTGTTGATATTCAGAGAACATTGCTGGATTTTGAATTGTTACTTGAGAGATCCAAAACAAAATCTTATCAAAGTCTTGCTTTAATAGAGAGATTAACCGGCACTAAAATAAAAAACATTAATAATGGGATTAATTAGATCGGAGTAAATAAGAATGAAAAATTTTAAAAAAATTATTGCAAGAGTTAAATATAAAGAGAACAGCTGGTTGCTTTTATGTACTATCTTTCTCGGGGTTATAATAGGTCTCATATTCAGTGGTATTGGTGGGGGATCCGAGGATCACATTCCAGTAAAAAATAGTTTGATCTCAGGTGATCACGATCACTCTGAAGGGAAGATATGGACATGTTCAATGCATCCTCAAATAAAGCAACCTAAATTTGGAAAATGCCCGATTTGCGGGATGGACCTGATCCCTGTAGAAACCGGAGAAAACGAAACTGGCGAAAGAGAACTGAAATTATCGCCTAACGCTATAAAACTGGCTGAAATCAGAACCGGAGAAGTGCAAAGAAGATCTGCAACTTCCGAAATCAGATTGTCCGGAAAGGTAGAATATGATGAACGGAGAGTAAAATACATCACCTCTAGAGTTGCAGGCAGAATTGACAATATTTTTGTAAAATTCACAGGCACCGGTATCAGAAAAGGAGATCGTCTAGTCCGTTTGTACAGCCCGGATCTGATTACAGCTCAGCAGGAACTGATCCAGGCAGTACACTATTCTAATGGAAAAAAAAATGATGGATTCGTTAATGTTGTCAAAGAAAAACTCCGATTGTTGGGATTAACGGATAAGCAGATCTCAGGGATAGCTTCCTCCGGAAAACCCAATAACCATCTTACTATCTATTCTCCTCTAACCGGCATTGTGATCCATAAAAATGCAGCGAAAGGAATCTATGTAAAAACGGGAAGCAGGATTTATACTATTGCTGATCTGTCAAAAGTTTGGATCATTCTTGATGCCTATGAGTCAGACCTGTCCCGCATCAGAGAAGGGCAGTTCATCAGGTTTGAAACTGAGGCATATCCAGGAAAAACATTCAGTAGTCAGATTACGTTTATTGATCCTGTAATCAATCCCCGGACACGAACAGCCAGAATCAGAGCTGATATTGATAATGAAGAAAGGTTGCTCAAGCCGGACATGTTTGTGAGAGCTGTTGTAGAATCAAGAATGCCTCTGACGGACGAAGAACCTGATTATCTGGTAGTGCCAGCATCAGCTCCACTCATAACAGGGAAAAGAGCTGTTGTCTATATGAAGGTCAAAGGAAGTCAGGGTCTATTCGCCGGACGAGAAATTGTTCTCGGGGCCAAAGTTGGTGATTTCTATATTGTTAAAGAAGGTTTGAACGAGGGAGACGAGGTAGTTATCAACGGAGCATTTAAGATTGACAGTGATCTTCAGATCCAGGCAAAACCCAGCATGATGAATCCTTCAGGAGGCCGCACGGTCACCGGTCATGATCATATTGGGTATTCAAAAAAAGAAAGCAAAAAAGACGACTCTGAGAAGTGATAATCATGAATGATTCAGTAAAACCAAAATCATTACTTGATAAGATCATCTATTTTTGCCTTAATAATAAACTGATCGTATCTCTCTTTGTGGTGGGTATTCTATTGTGGGGACTGATGGTCGCTCCTTTTGATTGGAAAACTGGGATGATCCCCAGAGATCCTGTACCGGTTGATGCTATTCCAGATATTGGTGAAAATCAGCAGATCGTATTTACCAAGTGGGTGGGGAGATCACCTCAGGATGTAGAGGATCAGATCAGTTATCCTCTGACTGTTTCCTTATTGGGAGTTCCCGGAGTAAAAAATGTGAGAAGTTATTCTATGTTCGGATTCTCTTCAGTATACGTCATTTTCAAGGAGAATATTGATTTTTACTGGTCACGGTCGAGAATACTCGAAAAACTCAATTCATTACCATCAGGTACACTTCCCGAAGGGGTTCAGCCGGCCCTGGGGCCTGATTCAACGGCATTGGGCCAGATATTCTGGTATACCCTGGAAGGGAGAGATAAAAAAGGGAATACAACCGGAGGATGGGACCTTCATGAATTGAGAACCATTCAGGACTGGTATGTTCGCTATGCATTATTGTCTGCCGATGGTATCAGTGAAGTTGCATCTGTCGGGGGTCACGTAAAAGAATATCAGATTGATGTGGATCCTGATTTAATGCGTGCGTATGGAGTTGGTCTGCATGAAGTTTTTGAAGCGATTAAAATGGCCAATGTTGATGTTGGTGCCAGAACGATTGAGATAAATAAAGCAGAATATATGATCCGGGGCTTGGGATTTATAAAAAAAATTGAAGATATTGAGAACAGTGTAATAAAGGTCAATAACAATGTCCCGATCTATGTTAAAACTATAGGGAAAGTTAAGCTGGGCCCTGCTTTAAGAAGAGGTGCTCTCGATAAAGAAGGATCTGAAGTGGTTGGGGGTGTGGTTGTTGTAAGATATGGCGAAAATCCACTTGCTGCTATAAAAAATCTAAAAGAAAAAATAGAGGAGATCACTCCCGGATTACCTAAACGGGAGCTTGAAGACGGGACGATCAGTCAGGTTGAAATTGTTCCATTCTATGACAGAACCGGGCTTATTAATGAAACTCTGGATACCCTGAATACAGCTTTAACCGAAGAGATCCTGGTGACGATAATTGTTGTAATTCTTATGCTTCTTAACTTGAGAAGTTCTATATTAATTTCAGGATTATTACCATTGGCTGTTCTAATGTCATTTATTGCCATGAAGTACTTAGGGGTTGATGCAAATATTGTTGCCCTTTCCGGAATTGCCATTGCGATAGGTACCATGGTGGACATGGGAATTGTGTTTGTTGAAAATATCGTCAAACATCTGGATAAGGCGAAGCCCGAAGATAACCGATTACATGTAATATATAAAGCCGCAAGTGAAGTGGGGGGTGCAGTTCTCACTGCTGTCACAACTACGATAATCAGTTTTTTGCCGGTTTTCACTATGGTCGCTGCCGAGGGGAAATTATTTAGACCTCTTGCGTTAACAAAAACATTTGCTCTGATATCTTCCATTATCGTAGCCATCATCATTATTCCGCCTGCGGCTCATTTGATCTTCAGAGACCGGAAAAAGAAAAATTCAGACAAACGTTTTATCTACGGCGCTGTTCTGGCTGCAGGTTTGGTGATTTCTGTATTTATCTCATGGTGGATCGGCCTTGTAGTCATAATGGTAGGTACTTACAGGATCCTTGAGAATAAGATCTCATTTAAAATTAATGATCTGATAAAAAGGTCCGTAAATTATCTGGCAGTTATAGCCGTAGGGATAATTTTAACCAGATATTGGGTGCCATTGGGCCCAGAGAAAGGATATATCAGCAATTTTATCTTTGTTATGATCCTGATCGGGGGAGTTTTATCCCTTTTTTCTTTATTTTTAAAATATTATCCACGGATCTTAAATTGGACATTACAACATCGGAAGGTTTTTTTCTCACTGGTCGGATCAATTATATTATTCGGATTAATGGCATGGCTTGGATTTAATACATTCTTTGGTTGGATGCCGAATTTCATTTTAAAATCAATACCTGTTAGCTATATTTCCCATAAGTTCCCTGGATTCGGAAAAGAGTTTATGCCACCGCTGGATGAAGGTGCTTATTTATATATGCCGACAACCATGCCCCATGCTTCAATAGGAGAGGTGCTGGATATACTAAAAAAACAGGATATAGGATTCTCAAATATTCCTGAGATCGATACAGCAGTAGGAAAACTCGGAAGAGCGGATACACCACTTGATCCGGCTCCGATATCCATGATAGAGACAGTTCTGAACTATAAATCTAAGTATCTCTCAGATGAATCAGCAAAACGACTCCAGTTTAAGTATGACAAAACTGAGATAGATTTTTTCAGAGATGAACAGGGAAACAAACTGAATGCGCCTGATGGTTTTCCATATAAGGTGAAAGGAAAATTCATCAGAGATTCTGAAGGCAAACTCATCCGGGATAGGGGGGGGAGCGCTTTCCCTCAATGGCGGCAACCTCTTGATCCGGATCTTAATCCTGACAGGAAAAAATGGGAAGGAGTAACCTCTCCAACCGATATATGGGATCAGATTCTGATCGCAGGTAAAATTCCGGGGACAACATCGGCCCCGAAGTTACAGCCAATTTCTGCGAGAATTGTAATGCTCCAGAGCGGGATGCGGGCACCGATGGGGATAAAAGTGAAAGGCCCGAGCCTGGATGTAATAGAAAAGGTCGGAATTCAACTGGAAAAATTTCTCAAAGAAGTCCCTTCTGTAGAGACAACTACAGTTATTGCTGACCGGATAATCGGAAAGCCTTATCTGGAAATAGAAATAAACAGAAGAACTCAAAACAAAAGAAAGGATGAAGATATGCTGACTGAATTATGGTGATCCAAACATAGACGTCATATTGAGATGGTCAAGAGATTTTCCTGGTATACTAG
>Ga0209013_10003806_pt1 | contig 13309 bp, 13 predicted proteins | sample Cruoilmetagenom2_FD_187291 | JGI IMG/M metagenome (GOLD analysis project Ga0209013, IMG submission 187291) | Oil polluted marine microbial communities from Coal Oil Point, Santa Barbara, California, USA - Sample 2 (SPAdes) (version 2) | ecosystem: Environmental > Aquatic > Marine > Oil seeps ... | reverse complement strand
AAAGGAAAAGTTGTTGCTCGTTTTGAGCCAGATGCTTCTATGATTGATATCCAAGATGCTATTAAAGCATTACTTTAATCAAGCATTATATAAAAAGTCAATACATATTGGGCTTTCTTTAACATCACTAAATACCTAATCTAAATCTAGCCTATTTGTGATACGGTTCACCGTAATGTATCTAAATGAGGTTTTTATAATTTTAATTCTCAAATAAAAAGCAAGAAAGGTACTTACCCTCCTTGCTTTTTTTATAATTCTTTATTTATATATATTAACCCTGGCAAGTCTCTCAGTGTGTAACATGTAACACACCGAGCTACTTTGCACCTCGCTTCCCCATGATTTGTATAAAAATGGTGGAGACCCAGGGAGTTGCCGAATTCAGGACTTTCTTAATCTATTAGGCTGACGTTGTGCATCATTTAATATTAACATTGTGTTGCCGTCACATAATTCGAAGAGTTCATTTATCCATCTTATGTTATCAGGATTTACAGGATTGTCAACCTCTGCTCCAAATAAATATCGCTTTTCATCTTTTATAATTCCAAATTTTAATGCTGCTGAGTTTGGTCTTCTATATAAACCAACAAGCTGTGGAGCTCCTCCACATTGGGGGTCTTTTATGTTAAATAAAGTATCACAAAAACAATGAAAAACATTTCTAGATGTATCTTGATTATCCCCCACTTTATACCTACTATAGTTATCGTTAAATTCATTTTTCCCACTACCTATAGCTAAAAGTAAACCTGATTTTTCAGGAAATGAGATTTCTTTTTCATCCCAACCATTTTCACGATTCCAACTAATCAGGTTACAGAGGAACTTTTTATTATCATAAGGCTCCCGAGATATATGTATTATTTGTAATGTATCTTTAGTTATATTTTTTTCTCCATTAGGATATTTAGAGAAAGCACGTTTAAGGGTTTCTTTAATCGCTTCGAACTTTTCTTTACATGTGGAATTTTCATTAAATAACAGCCCATTATCAGCCATTTCAGTTATCTGAGAAAGGACTATAGATGGAAATAAAACATCACCACAGTATCCTAGAATATCTGGATAATTATTGAAAGCAAAAACCTTTCTAGCATAATCAAAGTACTCTCCATTTCCCCAACTGATTCTACTATCACTAGTTAAGTAGGCTGACCCCGGTCCTTTTGTATCAATTCCTACCCATGCAACGAGGAGCGTCATAACTTCACCTCCAATGATTTTAAACTGAGCTTCTAGGCGGCATCCCATCGACATCAATCATAATACTAAATACCATATTATCCAATTCCTCCATTCACTAATTGGATGAACCCTGTACTTTTAATTCACATAATGAGATTAGGAAAAATTGCTTTTAGTTCATTTAAAATTTCATTTCCCATTTGATTTAAAGAAACCTTTTTTGCGTATTCACCATGACTTTTTCCATTCAAATCAGCCTTCTTTCCTCCCAAGCCAATAAACTGCTCCGATGGCTTAAAGTGCAGACCTACTACTGGTACTCCCAACTGATGATAAAAGCCAATCTGATACTGTGCATCAGGAAAATCTTTTATTGGCTTGGCATTATTAAAGCTAAATTCCTTTCCTAAAACGAGTCTGGAACAGTGCTCTTTTCCTAACACAATAATCAATGAGGGACTTAGAAAATCTAATGTATCTCGAACGAAATCCATTGCAAATTGTGATTCAAGCAGATTATCTTTTGAGCTTATTCTACCCATCTGACTTCTAGTAGGAACAGGGAAAAAATCCGTATGTACTACTCTTTTCTTGTTATAATTTGAATATAATGAGCCGCCCATACCATTTAGAAAACCTTCCAATTTAGCTCCATTCTTCTTGCCAAACCAATTGCGATATGTTGTATCTCTTTCGAAATAGGAGTTATACATTTCTATTGTTGATTCTAATTGTTTATCGTTTTTTTCATATTCTTCTAAAGTAACTCCCTCTTCCCTCACATAAAAGCGTGATTTTTCTGCTAATAACAAAGTTCCACCTTCACCAAGAAATTCCTTTGAAGAAGGGTTTGTTGCAATGGTTACCCAATTATTAGGCGAGATGTTTCCAAACCACACAACAGGAGTCGCTCTATCTATTACTTCATGTGCAATTGGTGTTTGAGATAACTCTTCTTGATAATATATTGCCCGCTTTAAAAGAGATTTTGCACTCTCCACTTTTAATGGAGAGAGCTGGTTTATCAATTCATTCATGGTATTTCCTCCTTTATCATGTCACATTCAAAAAGGGCGTAGTGAAGTTGGATTACCCTCCCACACAAAATATAATACTATTTTATCATTTTTTTATTAACATAAGTAAAACAAAAGTTGCTATTCGTTTTTAATCTTTACCACATTTAAAATTATTAGACCATTCAAAATCCAGGGATTTAAATTGAAAACAAAATTAAAAAAGGTGCAGATAAGTCATCATTTGACGACTTATCTGCACCATGTTGAGTAAAGTAATTTACTACTGAATTATTCAATTGGATATGAATACTTTCGATTTTACGTTGATCGTTTATGGTGATTTCTTTCACCAATAACGTAATCAAATGTTTTTGCTGTTCATGTGTTATTGCTCGTTTGAATGCTTTATGAAAATTACCCATCACCTCTTGAATCAGTTGCTCATTAATCGTATGAATCTGTACCGATTGCATCCGAAGCTTAATCGGTTGTAAACGTAGCTCAATCTGATTAATTAACTCGTTAACCTTCACCAGCCGTTGCTGCAACTCTTCCCTTGTGATGAGATCGTCCTCGTACATCTCGATCGATTTTTCCTTCTTACGTTGTAGTTGCTGGAGCTCTTTGTTGAGCGCTTCAAACTCTTGTTTGAGCGGTTGACCTCTATCAGAACGTTTGTTGTTGACAGTTGCAACGATGTCATGGACAAGTCCCTCGTTTGTGAGTAGCTCTTGGAGCCGTCCAAAAATGTAAGTCTCTGCCTTGTCTGCTCGTATCGTGTTCGAGCGGCAGACTGACGTCCCTTTGTTCTTCCACGCTCCGCAAGCGTAGTATTCGATCGTTTTCTTTGTTCCGTCTTTTAGTGTGTTGACCGTACGGCTGACAACCATGCCAGCTCCACATTGTGGGCAACGCAGTACCCCAGTGAACGGAAACGTGCCACCGTGGACTCGGTTTGGCTTACACGATCGTTCTTTTAGAATTTGTTGCGCCTTCTCCCAAGTCTCCTGCAAAATGATAGGTTCATGTTCTCCTTGTTGAATGATTGGATTAGGATTAATATCTCCTCTACGTTTATCCGTCCAGTTGCGTCTAACATCATAGCGAATCATTCCTACATAAACAGGATTTTCTAAGATAGTTTTAACTGTACTGATAGAAAATGAATATCCTTTTTTACCTCTATATCCTTCTTTATTAATTTGATTTGCAATGGACTTATAACCATTACCCGCCACATACAATTCAAATATTCTACGCACAATCCGTGCTTCTTTATCATTAATGGCCAACTTTGTATGCTTGCGTTTGTCACCTTGCTCGGTTATATCTTTGAGATCGTACCCTAATACTATTCCTCCGTTCCATTTACCTGCACGGGCTCTTGCTAACATACCCATCTTCACATTTTCTGAAATGGTGTTACGCTCAAATTCTGCAATAGCAGCCATCATATGAAACTGCAACTTACCTGATGAAGTTTCAGTTTCATGATTTTCCGTAAAGGAACGAAAACTTATATAGTTTTGATTAAACATCTCGACTATTTTTAATAAGTCTAAAATATTTCGTGCTAAACGATTTGTTTTCCAAACTATTACTACATCAAACAGTTTATTTTTAGCATCTTCTAGTAACTGTTTAAGCGCAGGTCTTTTTTGAATGGATTTACCGCTTATCCCACGATCTGCATACACTTGATGAACAATGTATCCCTTATCTTTACACCAATTGACTAGCACACGTTCCTGTTCATCAATTGAATAACCTTCCTCTGCCTGTTCAGTAGTTGAAACACGAGCATATATTGCTACTCGTTTAATTGCTGTTGCATTATTATTAAGAATCGGTTGACCCTGCATCGTCATTTCGTGTTGCTGCATGCTGTTGCTATTCATCTGACTTTTCCTCCGTTTCAACTGTATGAATTAAATAGCTCTCGCACATCTCTGCAAGTAAATCTATAAATAACATCGATTACACCTCTTTAATAGCAATTAATATTGGCGAACAGTAGTTGCTTACTGTTCGCACTCAAATAGTTACATCTCATCAATATCAACTAATTCTGGTTCTCTGTTTTCATTAAATGACTTTGATTTTTTTGTACCTTTTCTTGGCTGTGTTTGAACTTCACCTGGTCTTAATACGGTGTGAATAAACGCACCATCTAGTTTTATGCCATAGGTGCTTACACCATTTTTACTACTTTCAATACCTTTTATAACTCTTCGTATACCATATTTACTTTGCTTTGCATCCTTCTCTTTAATTAGAACACCAATACTATCAAGTTCACGTAGCACCACAGAATAATCAGTGAATCCTTTTTCCACCAACATTTGCTTAAATACAGATGGAAGAATAAAAACCTCTGTCTCCTGCTTTGTTTTATTGATGTTAATTCTTCCCCAGATGGTTTGCGTTTCACTAACATCATTATTATTAATATAGAAGTGCTTTCGATTCATAAGTAACCATTCTCGAATTAGTTCAAGTACTTTTGGACCAATTTCACGTTCCTCGATGGATTCCAATTCTTGTTGCACTAACAATTCCTTTATTTCATCCACATTTAAATTTAAATCGAATGTTTCATTTAATAACTTTGCAGTCATTGTAATTAAGGCAAACTTTTTACCGATTCGATTTTTAAATTTTGAGTGAGGTATAGCATCCTCCATTACAGCAGTTTCGTTCTCCCAAGCTTTTTGAATTTCCTTTGGGAGATATTCCAATAATTTTTCAATAAAAGGTTCTACACCATGACCATAATTTTTGGAAAGCTCTCTTACTAGTACATTCGAATGTTTCGCACTTTTCGTCCATTGTAAGTTTTTCAATTCAAATATTCTTGCACGAATGCCCTCATTTTGATTCGTTTGATCCAATAATGAACCTTCGCCCGTTGTTATAATAGTAGTTGCCCATTCTGAACGGGCTCTCGGCATACTATTTTTATCTAAACGAGATTTACTAATATTTTGCGCCCATGTATATAGTACATTCGCTAGCTTTTGACTTCCTATTAAAGAAAGAGAAGTTTCATCACATACAATTGGTACACCATTATTATTAGCCATCAAACTTGTAAGAGCATTATCTGTTCCATTAAAGCTTTGAATCAATGAACGAGCTCCTTCTTTAGGATCACCAAAGCCCGATACTGCCACATTAGCCGCTGTTGTTTTACCAGTCGTACTGTTTCCAGCTAGATGAAAAATCATAGAATCTGTGTGCCATTTTAGTTTGCGATTGATGTACCCCACCAAAATGGCAGAAAAGCCTAGGCATAAAGCTAATTCCATCTCTGGATGACCTACAACTACTTTTTTAAGCACATCTAACCATCTCTTATAAGAACCTGACTTATTAATATTGAATTCACCAATATAATCGGATTTCTCTTTAGAGTTTGCTGAATATAATTGTTGATGTGCATAATAAACTTTTCGTTTATGGTTAGTCCAACCTAATTGTCGATGTTGCAGACTTATCGGTGTCGCCGCTTCTGCTTCAATCAAATAATTTATAATACGTTTTGTTTTCCAAGTTGCAACATCTGCCCCTTTCTTTAACAAAACGGTGAAATTACGTTCAGTAGCATCCGTTCGATGAATAATATCTTTTTGCCAGCCATCATTATATTCAAATCGTATCTCCCAAAATAATTCTCCAGTATCTATTACTCGATATACAGCTACTAAATCGATAGGTCTACTTAACCAAACCCATGTTTCTATACCTGTTTCTTCATCCGTGTATCTTTGATATACACCTTTCGAAGTGCATTTATAATTTCGTGTTTCAATGATTACACTCATAATCTTTCATACCTTAAACTAGTTTTACATATAGGATTTCTCGAACTTTATTTTCGAAATATCCTTCTGCAAATGATTTACTAGTAATATCGGTAAAATTGACTCCAAAATGATTAATGATTTCATCTACTAATTTGGTATTGTAAATAGTAATTTTATTTTTAGTCTGCTTAACTGCCAGCTTGTTAATACTAAGCCCCTCAGCATTAAAAATCATAAGGTGCTCATCCTTGTATCCTATATAAATTTCATTTGGATAACCCAACTTTTCATTAGTTGCCTTATTAATAACGAATCTCGTACCATTTTCAGATTTAACAATAGAAACGTATGACGATCCTCGTGCCGAGATATCCTTAAATGTCTGTGTTTCTTTTGTAACGAAATCTAGTAAATCGTCTAGATTTTCACTATTCTTATTAATATCTAGACCAGCTTGTTTGGTTACTGAAATTTGTCCATTGTCTAATAGATTATTGTTTTTGACTTGTGTGTCCTGCGTTGTTCCATTTTTTTGTTCGTTCATTTAAATCACTCCTGAAATTTTTTATTAAGTAGCGCTGACTTAATTGACTTCAGTTTAAATGATTTAAAAGAAAAGCAATCCCCACCTTTGTTTACTAGATACAAAAGGGGGATTGCTATTAAAGTAACGTTTCTATTCTTTCTTCAAGACTGTTTAAATATGTTTCTAGTTCTATTTGTAATTCATGAAAAATATCAACACGCTGTTCTAAAGTTAAATTAGGATACTTTTCTTCATCGAAAATCACACTATACCGTTGCTGAATTGGTATTGGTGATTGAAGCGTTTCATTTATAATTTCTTCTGCTTTTAATTCATTGATACCTAATTCTGACGTAATCTTCTTGGAGATATTTAAACCATTCATACTGTTAATCTGATAACCAATTAGTTTATTAATTACTTTTCTCATTTGGAGAACTTCTTTTAGCTGCTCGTCGTTAAAGCCGTTTTGTTTCAATTCTTTTTTGTTTAGTTTGTGAATGGGTGTTTTCTTTAAATTGAAATCTAGTACCTCAAGTACAAATTTTTTCGACATTAATGGGAACTGGTACTGCTTACCTACTTTAAAAATACTAGGTTCAATGCCATATGCTTTAAGTATTTTTTTAAATTTTTTCTGTTCCCGTTCAATTGTTTTCTCATAATTGGTTTTGTTATCTTTATCCCCATCTTCTAAGTGCACTGTTAAGTAGTGCTCACCTAATCTCTCTTGAATAATTTCTCTTAATGTTATTTTCTCCATTCAGTATTACACACTCCTTTAATTACAATCATTCCCCCTTTCCCCCTGAATTTCAAGCATTAATGATAAAACGATAAAAAAAGAATGTAGCCTTTTCAGCCACATTCTAAAAATTGTTTTACTTATTTTCATTAATAATTTCTCTTGCTATTTCTGTTGCAACTGCTACAACAACCGCACCAATTACTTTTTCCCACATATGAGATCATCTCCTTAATCAATTCCTGCTAAATCTTTTAAATATGCAAAGCGATGCACTAGTGTTTGTCGACTGTCATTACTGATTACACCTTAGATACGTTGCATCTATGATTAAACCTCGCACAATAAAGGCTCATAGTTAATAAACCATTTTACGTATTTGTGATACTCTGCTATTTCTTCATCTACAATTATTATATAGATTCCCCCTCTGTAAAAATCCTCAGTACTTTTCGAAAAACCAAGTCACCATTTTTCATGATTGCTTGTAAGCACCATTCTGGACTGCTTGGATAGAAGCTAACTGCACCAACCCATACATTGTTCTGTTCATCATCGACAATCATAATCTCGTAAACAAGTGTTTCTGGAAGCTCATCAAATAGTTCCCTTGGAACAAAGAAATCCTCTACTTCATCCATTCCTAATTCTGTTGCTTCTATCCCAATATCATTTGCTTCTATTTCTACATCAAAATCATTTTGTAACGTGTCCACGAACCACTGAAGTTCTCTTGATTGATTACTTTCCATTAAAGGTATCCCTTCTCTTTCAGTGATATAAAAGTGTCTTCTCCAATGATCAGATGGTCCATCACATCAATGCCAATAATGCTTCCTGCTTCTACTAATCGTTTGGTGACATCAATGTCTTCTTGACTTGGTTCTGGTCTACCGGATGGATGATTATGTGCCACTATGATGGAAGCAGAGTTGGATAAAATGGCTGTTTTCATAACTTCTCTTGGGTGTACGATACTCGCATTCAAACTACCGATGTGACACACATTAATCGCAGTTGGTTGATTCTTCACATCCAAACACATGACCACAAAATATTCTCGGTCCAATTCTCCTAGAAACTGTTTGAACAGCTTATAACCATCTTGTGGACTTCGTATACTACGATCCTTATATAGTAGACTTGTTTCTTTCACCAATCTGAGCGATACAATATCTACACGTTTTGCAGGCATTCGTTTTTCTTCCTCCTTCACCATTAATAACTCCAATTGTTTAACTGCAATCATTTGATACTTCTCCATATAAACTCCTCCAATTAAAATAGCCCTACTTATACGAATAGAAGTAGGGCGTTCTTTTTTGTATTCAGGATTATAATAACTAATTCAAACAAATGAGAAGATTAACTTTCATACATCACCTAAAATTGATTCATGAGCTATTAGCTAGCTGCCAGGCTTCGGATACGCTTTTCTTTCTACATGAGGCTTGTTTATTTTACTGGCTTATCTTATGATGTTTACTATTTTGAAGATTACATATAAACACTCCTTTACATAATAAAAAGCCTGAAAATGATAATCCATCCTTCAGGCTTTAAAATATTTATTTCTAAGAGATAATATATATTTAGGTTCCAGTTTAAGACGCTCGCGTAAATAAACATAGTTGAAATATATATTATTTCTATGTCCCCTCATTAACGAAGAGCTCTACCATCTGTACCTTTTTTAATTAGATAACTTTCATCCGCAGTTAAGATATCATGCTCAATCTCTACCACAGCTAAGTATCCTTCTGGCATATCATAATTTGCTCTCTTCCAAGTATCAAAGTATGGACTTAATTCACGGAAGTCCCAACACGATCTGTTAGGTAATCGTACATTTCTCGTGAAGGTAAAATTAAAATTCCACCAATTAATTTTTCATTTAGCATACCAACAATCATTTTATTAATTTGCTCGATGTGACAAAGCAATATTACCTGTTTCCCATTCAACAGCAAAGTGTTTTTCGCCTACTGGTAAAACGGCATCAATTGGACCTGGACGAGAATTTGTAACCCCTACATCTAATAATTTATATTCTAAAAACCAACCGTGTTCTTGTTGATGCATCAGGTAAGAATTCTTGTTTAGCCCCATTAGACTTTTTCCCAGCACACAAGTAGAAAGCCCCTGAATTAACAGGATGCTGCATGTTCTCGATCTATTAAATAACGTGATCCTTAATTGCTTTTATTTCTTTTGTATTATGTTCTTTGTCGATTAAAACTTTTACACGTTTAACTTTCATTTGTCTCACTCCTTGTTTTTCAGGTTTACAAAAAGAATTGCAATCTAGATTACAAACAAGCACCCTATATTACACATTATTCTGTCAAATAATAATTTCAAGCATTCATAACAAAGTTTATGTACAATTAGATTTAACATATCGGAGGAATAAAAAAATGAGAGAAGAATTATTTTCAATACTACAATTAAATGATCGCAACCAAATAAAATTATTTGCAAAAAAAATTGATATGAACATGGCTAACCTGTCATATTTTAACGATAATTACATTTATCCTGATCCAGAAACAATCAGTAAAATTCTAGTCCATTATCCGGATATATCTGAATTAGAATTAAAAATTCGCCTTGGACATATTGACTCAAGCGTATTAGATTACTTACAAAATAACATTAAAGAAATATCCTCCAGTTTCCAATATTCTAACTCAGAAAAATTTCTGAATAGGAAGCTTCCAGAACCAGACTTTACTACATCACTTGGTAAACTTTTTAATGCGGACTGTATAGATACTATGAAAAACATGCCAGATAATTCCGTTGATCTTATTTTTGCAGACCCACCTTTTAACTTAAATAAAACATACGAATCTGGTATCAATGATAAACTTAGTAAAGTAGAATATCTGAATTGGACTGAACAATGGATAACTGAATGTATTAGAATCTTAAAAGATGGTGGCTCTTTCTTTATTTGGAACTTGCCATCTTGGAATACTTATTCTGCTGAGGTTTTAAATAAGTATTTAACTTTAAGACACTGGATTGCTGTAGATATTAAATACAGTCTACCAATAGCAAATAAACTTTATCCCTCGCATTATTCTCTACTCTACTATGTAAAAGGGAACAAACCTACAACATTCAATCAAGAGCGTTTACCATTAGAAATTTGTTACCATTGTGGTGGCGATATTAAAGACTATGGGGGATATAAAAAGAAACTGAATATTGAAGGGATGAGCCTCACAGATGTATGGAAAGACATTTCTCCAGTAAGACACAAAAAATATAAGAATCGTGATAGTAATGAGTTACCATTAAATCTTCTAGAACGTATAATTAGTTTATCGACAAATGAAGGAGATCTAGTCTTTGATCCATTTGGCGGTAGTGGAACTACTTTTGTAGTAAGCGAAGTTCTGAAAAGAAAATGGATTGGGACAGAAGTAGGTCCTATAGACATTATTCAAGATCGTTTTGAAGATCTAGCTTTTCCGAAACGTTTAATCAATGATATTCAGAATTCCAAAAATACATTATTTACTGAGGAAATGAAAAAAAATCGACGTAAAAATGGGCATTGGTTACCTGAAAATCTATAAGGAAAATGCATCACTATGAAATTTCTTCCTAGTGATGCATTTTCAATTCTTTTACTATACTGCTATGCTACAAATATAACCTCGTCTATTTTTATGCTTTGATAAATGTATTTAATTCTTTCATCTTATTCACATCTTCAATTGTAGTTATAATTATTTTATCACTATCCGAAGAGTTTGCCTCAATCCATTCCTTAAATCCTGATACGTTATATAACTGGCTAGTATATGTTATTCCGTAACTACTATGATTTAATTCAAGTATTAGTTCTTTTTGATTTCCATAAGTAAGCCTAAACAAAAATCTTTCGTTTCTATCTGATTCACCCTTTCGGTAGTGGTGAATGTTAGAAACCACACCAACTTCATGAACTTCCGGATCAAACATTTTATCTATCCAGAAACTAAAACCATTTTCAGCTATTTCATTTCCACTTATCTTATTATCAAAATTAAATAGTTTCGCTTTTAATCTATTTTTTCCTTGAAGCTTTGTTTCAATTAGGCTATCTATACTGATTACGACTTCAGCATTAACTTTAGCCCCTTGCAGCCTTTCAAAAATCCCCTTTGAATGGGCGAAGTTTTTAAAGATATTTGCAATATTATTTCCATATTGATCAATAATACTCACGAGAAAGGCTAATTTTTTTTCAACTAACTCTTCAAAATTTGCAGCTGCTAAAAATTCTTCACAGCCATTAGTATATTTTTGGATTTTTTCAGTACCAATTTCTTCAAATATGGAACAAGCCAAAAATTCCCTACCATATATTAATATCGCTTCTTGCTCATCTTCTACTCTAATTTTAACTTTGTTCATAGCGGCTATAATTTCTCTATATATTTGTACTGTATTCCATACATAGAAGCTTGTGACGCTTGGGTTAAATAACTTTTTGTAGCGACTATGATTAATGTCGCTCCAAATCTTTCCAGGTTCTCTGTGAGCAAGAGTAGCCGCATCAATATCACTTGCACATGATAAAGCTATCGTACTTTCCTCAAGGTCAAAATTTGTCTCATCAATAACTACTTCCTCAGATCTCATTATGTGGTAATAAACACCTTCCACTACCAGCTCCCTAGATATACGCTTCTGTTGTTCATCTAGTGACACAAAATCTCTATTTTGAATTTTGTTTTGTCTATTGTTGTTTTTCGTTACATTTTCGGCAAATTTTTCATCTAAATCTTGATCTTCATCAGATACATTTTTTAAGGATATTATTCTTACAAATACTTTAACTTTATTGAGTGTGTCACTTTCGTCCTCTAACACTGCATACTTACCAATGGTACCTACCGTCTGCGCACCATTAACAATAAAGGCACTACGACAATCAAAGATGCCGTAATCTCTATTTTCTCCATTAATTTTTCGTTTGGCTACATCATCACAAACTATGGTTATTCCATTATTGTAGTACCAAAAGTTTTCTGGATCAGCATCTATTGTTTTTCTTATCTCTTCATTTATATCTGAATCACCCAATAGCTTTCTTATATTTCTAGTAAACAATCTATTCCCATATAGTTTCCACCAACTAGAAATCTGAGCGGCATCAACTTGTCCATAAAATGCTTTTTTGGGTTCGGAACGCTTCCCCCACTCAGTCAAGATGACATTATCTAGATTGATTGGTTCACTAACTGTTGCATCTACTAATGAGGCGTGTAAACGAGTTTGGTTCATTATTTCTACAAAAGTGCCCTCACTAGAGTCATTTTGCTTCTGGAGAAGCTCATCAAAACACACTCTTGCATCTTCTGAAAGTCTGACTGCAGTATAGGCTAGAACTATTTTTATTTTTATTTTTGGATTTAGTAAATACTCTTTAATAGCATCTTTTCTACTATTGACTTTCTCATTGAATTTATGAAACTTTAAACTAATTAGATCTTCGACACCATCAATGAATTTTTTTATTTCTCCTAGGTCAGGCTCTGAATCTCCAAGGTGATTCCACTTTGACTGTACTAAATACAATTCTTCAAAATTTGGATCATAGTAAATAGCATCAATTCCGTTATCTTTTGACCCATCAGTGATAGAAGCAGCAAATTGGTCTTTCTCGCCTTCACATAAACACTGAATTGAATATGCCGCCAAAGACCTAGTTAGAAAATAATTTTCTACGTTATCTCCCTTAGCATCTCTTAAATCAATAAGCCCAGAATACTCTCTTTCTAACCTACTCTTTATTTGATTAACTTGCATTGTACCCATAAATATTCCCCCAATTTACGACAATAGTTGACTAAATTCTATCATATTGACTATATTTATGTGCGGGAATTTTGGTTTATTTTTGTAAAAATCAAAAAAACCTCATTTACTTATGGTACGGTTCATTTTTCATAATTCTAAAAGCACGATAAATCTGCTCCACCAACACCAACTTCATCAATTGGTGAGGCAAGGTCATTTTACT
>Ga0209013_10003805_pt1 | contig 13309 bp, 11 predicted proteins | sample Cruoilmetagenom2_FD_187291 | JGI IMG/M metagenome (GOLD analysis project Ga0209013, IMG submission 187291) | Oil polluted marine microbial communities from Coal Oil Point, Santa Barbara, California, USA - Sample 2 (SPAdes) (version 2) | ecosystem: Environmental > Aquatic > Marine > Oil seeps ... | reverse complement strand
ATCCTAAGTTAAGCCCTTGGAAAAGTAGAGAACCAAAAGCTCTGCTTTTGAGTGAATCACTTTGTGTGTTCACCCAGTGTTATATCAAACGAAAGTAGTCTGGACGAAATCGGACACGTTGAATAGGGAATTAAACAAAACTTATAGAGTTTTATAAGGTTTTGGCAACGGCGAAATGATAAAACAATATTTAAAACACAATATATTAATAACTGATGGAGCTATGGGAACTTATTATTATGAGGTTTCTGGCGAAGAATCTTCCATGTCAGAGTGGGCTAATGAAACGAATAAAGAAATAATTAAAAATATTCACAAAGAATATATTGATGCAGGCGCTAAACTTATTAGAACGAATACTTTTTCTATTAATACAAATTCTATGGGAATAAGTAAGGAAAAAGTAAAACAATTAATAAAGAAAGCTTATACGATAGCTTTAGAAGCTATAGGGGATAAAGAAATATTTATAGGAGCTGATATTGGGCCTATTCAAAGGAAAGACGAAGAATCTGAATTTGAGAATATAGTAGATGAGTATAAATTTATAGTTGATACATTTACCCAGTGTGGTGCTAATATATTTATATTTGAAACTTTAAGTGATATAGAAGGATTACAAGAGGTATGTGAGTATATAAAGCAAAAAAGCAAAGAAAACTTTATATTAACTCAATTTGCTGTAGATAGTACTGGGCATACAAGAATAGGAATACCAACAGAACGGGTAGTATCTATTGTGAAAAATATAAAAGAAATAGATGCATATGGGTTTAATTGTGGTGTGGGACCTACTCATATGCGTAAAATAATAGAAAGAACTAATATTGAAGAACAAGACATAGTAAGTGCATTACCTAATGCAAGTTATCCTGATATTATAAAAGACAGAACGGTATATCAAGGAAGTCCTAGATATTTTGCACAAATTATAAAAGATATAAAAAATAGCGGAGTAAAAATATTAGGTGGGTGTTGTGGTACAACGCCAAGACATATAAAATCTATAGCTTTATTGCTTGAAACAAAAACTCTTTCAAAAATAACAATAAGAGATAGAAAGAAAGAGAATATTACGAAAGAAAAATTTGTACGAAATCAATTTTTGGAAAAATCACGCAACAATGAATTTGTAAATATGGTAGAAATAGATCCTCCATATGGTGTGTGCGTAGATAAAATAATGTCTTCATCTAAAATACTAAAAGATGCAGGGGTTGATTTAATAACGATTGCAGATTCACCACTGGGCAAACCTCGAATAGATTCTATGACAGTAGCGGCAAAGATAAAAAGAGAAATAGGAATAGAAGCTATGCCTCATATTTGCTGTAGAGATAAAAACACGATTGCTTTAAAAGCCTGCTTACTAGGAGGCTATGTTGAAGGAATAAGAAATATATTAGTCATAACGGGAGATCAAGTTCCAAGTTTTAATAGAGGGGAAACAAAAGGCGTATTTAATTACAATTCGGTAAAATTAATGAAGTTAATAAATGAAATGAATGAAGATACATTTGATAAACAATATATAGTAGGGGGAGCCTTAAACTTAAATGTTGTAAATAAAGATGCTGAAATAAAAAGAATGAATAAAAAAATACAAGCTGGAGCAACATTTTTTTTAACTCAACCCATATATGAAAATGAAACTATTGATTATTTATCTAAAATTAAAAAAGATAAAAATGTAAAAATATTTGGAGGGATACTTCCTTTAGTAAGTTATAGAAATGCTTTATTTTTAAACAATGAGGTACCTGGTATAAATATACCGCAAAAGTATATTGATAAATTTGATGAAAATATGACAAGGGATGAAGGAGAAAAAATAGGAATAGAAATAGCTGTTGAAATAAGAGATAAGATTATGCCATATGTTGATGGTATATATTACATGGCACCTTTTAATAGAGCTGAGATGATTAGAAAAATAATACAATATAGGTAGGTGGAAGATATGAGTGTTTTGAAATTTATTGAAGAAAATATACTTGTTTTAGATGGAGCTAGCGGTACACAGATGCAAAAAATGGGAATGCCTGAAGGGGTATGTCCTGAAGCGTGGGCAATAGAAAATGAGGATATATTAAGAAAAATTCAGAGGGAATATGTTGATGCTGGTTCTAATGTAGTTTATACATTTACTTTTGGCGCGAATAGGTTTAAATTAGATGAATATGGGTTAGATCATAAGGTTGTAGAAATGAATAAAAAACTAGCTAAGATATCTAAAGAGGCGGTAGGGGATAAGGCGTACGTGGCAGGAGATTTAGCCCCAACAGGACAGTACATAGAACCTTTAGGGGTAATAAGTTTTGAAGATATGATTGATAATTATAAAGAACAAGTCAAAGGATTATTAGAAGGTGGAGTAGATTTTTTTGTTATAGAAACAATGATGGATATCCAAGAAGCTAGAGCTGCTTTAATTGCAGTAAAAGAAAGTTGTAATTTAAGTGTGTTTGTAAGTATGACATTTCAAGAAAATCATAGAACTTTAACAGGTACAGATCCGGTAACAGCACTTGTTACGTTACAAAGTTTAGGAGCGGATGCAGTAGGATGTAACTGCTCAACAGGACCAGAAGATATGGCGAAAATAATTAAAGAAATGAAACCATATGCAAAAGTACCGTTACTTGCAAAACCAAATGCAGGTCTTCCAAAACTTATTAATGGAAAAACAGTATTTGATATGGGTTCAGATGAATTTAGTAGTTATGTGGATGTTTTAGTTGAAGCTGGAGCAAATATAATAGGAGGTTGTTGCGGGACGACTCCTGTTTATATATCTAAAATAGCAGACAAAGTTAAAAACATAAAAGTAAATAATGTAAATGAAGAAAATGAGCGAAATAAACCAAATAATTGTTCTAAAAGTATAATAACATCAATAAGAGATTATGTAGAAATATCATTTAATAAGCCATTAACAATAGTTGGTGAAAGAATTAATCCAACAGGGAAAAAACAAATGCAGAAGCAATTAAAAGAAAATAATTTAGAAATAGTCAAAAATATGGCTTTGGACCAAAAAATAAAAGGGGCTCATATATTAGATATAAATGTAGGTATGAATGGAATAGATGAAAAAGATACAATGATTAACGTTGTCAAAGAATTAAGTATGATAGGTGAATTGCCACTTTGTATTGACTCATCTAAACCAGAAGTCATTGAAGCGGCTTTAAGAATATATCCAGGAAGAGCATTAGTTAATTCTATTTCATTAGAAGAAGAGAAAATTAGTAAATTATTGCCTATAGCAAAAAAATATGGAGCTATGTTTGTGCTATTACCTTTAAGTGATAGTGGGTTACCTAAAAATATAGAGCATAAACATGACATAATAAAGCAAATATATAATAAAGCCCTACAGTTGGGGTTCTATAAAGAAGATATAGTGGTAGATGGGTTAGTAATGACTGTTTCTTCAAAACAAGAAGGTGCAATGGAAACATTACGAACAATAGAGTGGTGTACAAATGAGTTAAAAGTTAAAACAATAGTAGGGTTATCTAATGTATCATTTGGGCTTCCGCAGAGAAAATATGTAAATGCGGCATTTCTTGCAATGGCAATGGGTAAAGGGTTGACGATGGCAATAGCAAACCCTTCTGAAGAACTTCTGATGAGTATGAAATTTGCATCTGATGTATTAGTTAATAAAGATATAAGTAGTAAAGAGTACGTAAAAAGATTTGGAAATCAAGAAGAAATTAGAGAAGAAAATAAAAGTGGAAATAAAGAAGGAAACAAGCCCCAAGACGAGAGAAAAAATAATGGTATATATGAGGCTATAATAAAAGGGAATAAAGATCATATAGTGGAATTGATAAAGGAGAAGATTGACAAAGGGGTCCTATGTGATAGGATTGTAGAAGAAATGATGATACCTGCAATAACAAAAGTTGGAGATTTATTTGAAAAACAAATATATTTTTTGCCTCAATTAATATTAAGTGCCGAAACAATGAAAAAGGGATTTGATTATTTAGAACCATTATTACAAGAACAAAAAACAAATAGCAAAGCTAAAGATAAGGTGATTTTAGCCACTGTTAAAGGTGATATACATGATATTGGTAAAAATATAGTAGGGCTAATGCTTAAAAATCATGGCTTTGAAGTAATTGATCTTGGAAAGGATGTTAGTAAAGAACAAATTTGCGGTTCTATAAAAGAAACTGGGGCAAAAATAATAGGACTATCGGCTTTGATGACTACAACAATGGTATATATGAAAGAAATTATAGAGTGTATTAAACAGAATGGATTGGATGTAAAAGTAATAATAGGCGGGGCTGTTATTACAGAAAATTATGCAAAAGAAATAGGAGCGGATGGTTATTCAAAAGATGCTAACGAAGCTGTCAAAGTAGTTAAATCCATTTTATCCGATAGCTAAGTGCCACTAAACTTCCACTGAAGCCAAGAACTTTGTTTATACTTGAAAAATTAGTATAGAATTGTTAATATAAAAGATAGTCATTTTCAAAAAAAAGATGACTAGTTTATTATGTATTGTGTCTAAGAAAAAAGTGTGAGAGGTGGTACGTAAATGGCAGATGTTGTTCAATCAGTAGATAGAGCTTTGGGTATACTAGAGTTATTATCAAAAAACGAGCAAGGCTTGTATATAAAAGATATTAGTTTAGAACTTGATTTACATAAAAGTACTGTTCATAGATTACTCGGAACGTTAATATATAAAGGGTATGTTAAGCAAAATGAATCAAGTAGTAAGTACTATGTAACAATGAAATTATTTCAGTTAGGAAGTAGAAAAGTAGAAAATATAGATCTTATAGAAATTGCTAGGCCTTATTTAAATAAAATAGCCCAAATAAGTGGAGAAGTAGTTCATCTAGTTATTAGAGATGGGAAATATATAGTATACGTTGATAAGGTAGAAGGAAATCAAACTATAAGGATGCATTCAAAAATAGGAAGAAGAAGTTATATGTATTGTACTGGGGTTGGAAAAGCAATAATGTCGACTCTACAACAAGAGGAAGTAAAAAAAATATGGGAAGGGTCTAGAATAAAAAAATATACAAAGTATACAATAGAAAACTTAAGTGACATGGAAGAAGAATTAGGACATATAAAAAATGTTGGGTATGCTATTGATAACGAAGAAAATGAATTAGGCGTTAGGTGTTGTGCAGTGCCAATAATTGATTATAAACAAGTTTCTTCAGCAGCTTTAAGTGTATCTGGCCCTACAAGTAGAATGAGTGATGAAAAAATAAAAGAGTTTTCAGAAACATTAATTACATATGCAGCTGAAATATCTAAACAACTAGGATATAGGGGATAGTACAAAAATAGATAGGGTAAATATACTCTATCTATTTTTGTGGAATAGAAGAGTTTGTTTTAGTTATTTTTCATAAAAAAATGCTTGAAAATTATATATTATTTTATGGTTTTTGAGCAAATGGGAGAATAACGTAATAAGGTGAAGTAAATAAAAGTGTGAGAGAGATAATTGATGATGGTGTCAATTGATGAATTTCATTATGTTTCGTATAATGAAAATATAAAATAAATTATGAAACGTGGTTTCATATTATGAAACGAAAATAATAGGAGGTTTATCATGATCCCAAAAATAGAAACTTTAAACAGAATTACAGAAGTAGGTATAGTAGCAGTAGTTAGAGCAGAAAGCGAAGAGCAAGCTTTTAAAATAGCTGAAGCTTGTATTAAAGGTGGAATTCCAGCGATAGAAGTAACTTTTACAGTTCCAGGAGCAGCTAAAGTTATTGAAGCGCTTAAAAATAAATTTACAAAAGAAGAATTAATAATAGGTGCGGGAACAGTTCTTGATAGTGAAACAGCTAGAATAGCTATTTTAGCAGGATCAGAATACATAGTAAGTTCATCATTTGATGAATCAACATGTAAATTATGTAACAGATATCAAATACCATACATGCCAGGATGTATTACACCAAAAGAAATGGTTGTAGCAATGGAAGCTGGAGCAGATGTAATAAAAGTATTCCCAGGAAATTTAGTTGGATCAGATTACATTAAAGCAGTAAAAGGACCAATGCCTCAAGCAGTTCTTATGCCAACAGGTGGCGTTAGCTTAGCAAATGTTGATCAATGGATTAAAAATGGTTGCGTAGCAGTTGGAGTAGGTGGAGAGTTAACAGCTGGTGCAAAAACAGGAAATTACGAACAAATAACAGAGGTAGCAAAACAATTTATTGCGAAAATAAAAGAAGCTAGACAATAGATAGAATTAGAGAGGAGAATATAAAATGGCTAAAAAAGTAGTTACTATGGGAGAGATAATGTTAAGATTATCAACTCCAGGGCATAAAAGATTTTCACAGGCAGATTCATTTGATGTAGTGTATGGTGGAGGAGAAGCTAACGTAGCTGTTTCTTGTGCTAACTATGGTTTGGATGCATATTTTGTATCAAAATTACCAAATAACCCTATCGGACAAGCAGCTGTAAATCATTTAAGAGAATATGGCGTTAACACGGACTATATTACTCGTGGTGGAGATAGAGTGGGTATATACTACTTAGAAACAGGTGCATCAATGCGTCCATCTAAAGTTGTATATGATAGAGCGAACTCAAGTATAGCAGAAGCTACAATAGCAGATTTTGATTTTGACGAAATATTTAAAGATGCAGATTGGTTCCACTTCAGTGGAATAACACCTGCTATTAGTGAAATAGCTACAGAAGTTACAAGAGAAGCTTTAAAAGCAGCTAAAAAACATGGCGTAACAGTTAGTGTAGACTTAAACTACCGTAAAAAACTTTGGAGCCCAGAAAGAGCTAAAGAAGTAATGACGGACTTAATGCAATATGTTGATGTTTGTATTGGTAATGAAGAAGATGCTGAAAAAGTATTAGGATTCAAACCAGGTGAATCAGATGTAACAAAAGGTGAGTTAGAATTAGACGGATACAAAGATATATTTAAACAAATGAAGGATACTTTTGGATTTAAATATGTCGTATCAACACTTAGAGAAAGTCATTCAGCTTCAGATAACGGTTGGTCAGCACTTATGTATGATGGTGATGAATTCCATCATTCAAAAAAATATGATGTACGTATTGTAGATAGAGTTGGTGGCGGAGATTCATTTGCTGGTGGATTAATCTATGGATTAGTATCAGGAAAAGACTTTAAAGACGCACTTGAATTTGCAGTAGCAGCATCAGCATTAAAACACACTATTTCAGGAGACTTTAACCTTGTAGACGTTGAAGAAGTTGAAACTTTAGCAGGCGGAGATGCTTCAGGTAGAGTTCAAAGATAGAAAGTAATATAGAACCTAAATTGTGAAAAAAAGATATTTTTATTGGGAACAATGTTTTTGATGTTTAAAACGATAAAGTGTTGGTTAAAAATTATCTAAGGCACGTAAAAATAGAAATCATCTAAAAGTTAGTTTTAGGTGATTTCTATTTTTATTTAATGAAAATTATTTGAAGTAATATTATTTTTTGATATTGACTTGATAACTGATACTATGGTATTATAAAAGTGGAATTAAAGTCTTAAAAAAATGAAACTTTCAGAAGGGGTAATTATGGCTACTATAGATGATATTGTGAAAAGAGCAGGAGTTTCTAGAAGTACTGTATGCAGGTTTTTAAACGGAAGCAATGTAAGAACAGATGCAAAAAAAACTATTATTGAAGCTATGGAACAATTGAATTATAAAAAGCAAGAGATACATAAGTATCAAAATATTGAAATTGAAATTAGTATTGCTACCAACTTTGAGTCTTTTCAAGGATTTTCACAAATAGTTGAATCAATTACCCATGAAGCAGATGAAAAAGAAGTTAAAGTAAATATTGTTAAAAGAACTAAAGAACAAATGGAATCAGTATATGAAAATTGGGATAACTCGAATTCTAAAGGAGTAATAGTTGTAGGTAAAAATAAAGAAGATACTATTTATGAGGCCAACATGCTTAGTAAATATAATATTCCACATATTTTTGTTAACAGAATATTTGATGAGCCTAATTTTAATTATGTTTCAGTAGATTTGGGAAAGGGTGCATATGACATCGTTGACTATCTTATAAAAAAAGGTCACAAAGAAATTGCTGTAATAGGTTGTCCTGATAAATCTCAAGTTGATTTTGAAAAGCTAAAAGGATATAAAAAAGCGTATGAAGCTAATAACATAAAGTGGAATGATGAGCTTTATTATGAATTAGAGGATATGAAAGATTGGGAAAATACAGTTAAAGAAATATTAACTAAAGAAAAAAAACCAACTGCATATTTTTCTTTATGTGATTCATATGCTATAAAGTTTATAAAAATAGCTAGAACTATGGAAGTAAAGATTCCAAAAGATATTGCTTTAGTTGGAATGGATAACATTGACATGAGTGAATATACTAGTCCTGCAATAACAACAGTTGCTACTCCTTTTGATAAAATGGGAAGGGTTGCTGTAGAGAATCTAGTGAAACTCATATTAGATGAGGAAATATCTAGCATAAGAACAATACTTAAGCACAAGATTATTGAAAGAGAAAGTTGTTAGACGAAAAAATCGTCTTATACTATATATAATTTAAAAAAATAGGAGGAAACAAAATGGAAATACGTTACGCTTCACACCCAGCAGATGTAAAAGGATATGATACTGAGGTATTAAGAGATGAATTTTTAATTCAAGAGCTATTTAATGCAGACGATAATAAAATGGTTTATTCTCATGTAGATAGAATTATTACTGGTGGAATAATGCCTGTTAATGAAACTGTTAACTTAGAAAAAAATGTTGATTGTGCAAAAGATTTAGGTGTTGAAACTTTCTTACAAAGACGAGAACTCGGAATGATTAATGTAGGTGGAAAAGGTACAGTTACAGTTGATGGCGAAAAATACGATTTAGAGCCAAGAGATGGATTATACATTGGTATGGGCAATAAAAATGTTGAATTTTCAAGTGCAGATGCAGCGAGTCCTGCTAAATTTTATTTAAACAGTACGCCAGCTCATCAAACGTATCCAACAGTTAAAATATCTATAAATGATACAACACCAATTCATTTAGGAACACAAGAAGAATCAAATACAAGAACAATATATCAATATGTACATCCAAATGTACTTGAAAGTTGTCAATTACTTATGGGAATGACAGTTTTAGAGCCAAATAATACATGGAATACAATGCCTTGTCATACACATGATAGAAGAATGGAAGTATATTTTTATTTTGATATGGATGAAGATTCAAGAGTGTTCCATCTTATGGGAGAGCCTTCAGAAACAAGACATATTGTTATGAAAAATGAAGATGCTGTTATTTCACCAAGTTGGTCAATTCACTCAGGTGTTGGTACAAAGAACTATACATTTATATGGGGAATGGCTGGAGAGAACCAAACATTTACTGATATGGATGCAGTGCAAATGAAAGATTTATTCTAATATTATAAAAAAAGGATGGTACTTAATATGAACTTAAATCAATTTAGTGTAGAAGGTAAAGTAGCAATCGTAACAGGATGTAAAACAGGACTTGGTCAAGGTATGGCACTTGCACTTGCAGAAGCTGGAGCAGATATAGTAGGTGTAGATTATCTAGAAGTAAGTGAAACAAAAGAAAAAGTAGAAGCTTTAGGAAGAAAATTCTTAGGAATTCAAGCAAACCTTATGAAAAAAGAAGTATTGCAAGGAATTGTTGATAAGACAATAGAAACTTTCGGAAAAGTAGATATTTTAGTAAATAATGCAGGAATAATAAGAAGAGAAGATGCAATCGACTTTACAGAAAAAGATTGGGATGACGTTATGGATATAAACGCTAAAACAGTTTTCTTCTTAAGTCAAGCAGTAGCAAAAAAATTCATCGAACAAGGTGAAGGTGGAAAAATAGTAAACATAGCATCAATGCTTTCATTTCAAGGTGGCGTAAGAGTACCTTCATACACTGCAAGTAAAAGTGCTGTAATGGGTATAACAAAATTAATGGCTAATGAGTGGGCTAAACATAACATTAATGTAAATGCTATAGCACCTGGATATATGGCAACAGATAACACTGCACCACTCCGAGCAGATAAAGCAAGAAGTGCAGCAATACTCGAGCGTATACCAGCAGATAGATGGGGATTGCCTAGTGATTTAGGTGGACCAGTCGTATTCTTATCATCAGCAGCAGCAAATTATGTAAACGGATATACACTAGCGGTTGATGGTGGTTGGTTAGCAAGATAGTTTAATAAACAGATATAAACGAGGGGGCGGTTCTTCTATTAGGAGGAATCGTCCCCTGTCTTTTACTTTTTTTGTAGAATTTAAAATATAGTTATGGTATAATAGTATATTGAAGAAGTACCGTAAATGAAAGTAGGTGAAGGAATATTGAACTATAATTCCCAAGTAGATATTACAAAAACTATTAGAATTATTGAAGGTTTAAAAAGTGAGTTATTAACAAATGTTGCGCAGTTATACGGGAATATGGCTGATGGGAGAGCAATTGAAAAAGAAGAAAATCTTAATGTAATCACAGATATGGTGACAATTATTTATTTACTTGCATGGAAAATGGGTATTTCGTATGAAGAAGTGGACAAAAAGTTGTTAGACAAAATAGATTTAAGCATTTTAGAAGAGAAGGATGAAGAATGGGTAAAGCAGTTAATAACTTTATCTGATTATTTTGAAAAAAGAAACATCAGATAATATAATAGGGAGACAAGATGAAAAGAAGAAAAATAGGTTGGAGGTTGGACTCTTATATAAAAATATATTACTTGTTTTTAGTTTTATTTTTCATAGAAGTGATTTTTGGCTTTGTTTTTAATTCAACTTTTGGTATTGTTTCAGTAATAATTTTTGTCATTACAGCTGCGATAACTTTTGTAGTGAGAAGCATTAACAAAAAAAATATTGTGAAATATATAGAAGAGTATGGAATGAGAATAAGTGACGTTCAGAAAAATTTTTTAACCAACTTAATAATCCCGTATGCTTTAGTAGATATTAATGGAACGATACGTTGGGTTAACAAAGCGTTTGAAAATATACTTGATAATAAAAAGATGATTAATAAAAATATTCATGCTTTTTTTACAGACATAAATGTAGAACAATTTCCTAAAGATGAAAGCTATTTTGAAAAGGATATATTGCACAATGAAAAATATTATACAGTACGTACTAGTTTTATTGAGATGAAATTTGGAGATGAAGAGAATTTTGAAGTAGAAGAAAGTTTTACATCTCATATGTACGCTCTTAGTTTCTTTGATATAACAAAACTGGTAGAGTTAAAACAAGAAAATATGGACCAAAGAACAGTCGTTGCACTTATGTTTATAGATAATTTCGAGGAAGTTATGCAAAGTGTAGATGAAGTTCGAAGACCTTTACTAGAAGGTATGATATATAGAAAACTTGCTGACGTAGCTATTGGACTCGAAGGAATAGTTAGAAGGTTAGAAAGAGACAAATTCATATGTTTGTTTCCTAATAAAAACCTTAAAATCTTCAAAGATAATAAGTTTGAAATACTTGATGATATTAGAAAAATTAAAATTGGAAACGAATTACCACCTACTTTAAGTATAGGGGTAGGGGTTCATGCTGAAAACTTAAATCAATCTTTAGAATATGCTAGAGCTGCTATTGATTTATCATTAGGAAGAGGTGGGGATCAAGCGGTAATAAAAAATAAAGATAAGTATTCTTTTTATGGTGGAAAGACAAAAGGTGTAGAAAAAAGCACAAGAGTAAAAGCTAGGATTAAAGCGTATGCTTTTCGTGAATTAATAGAAGATGCTGATAGAGTCTTGATAATGGGTCATAAAAATGCAGATTTAGATGCTTTAGGTGCAGCTATTGGCGTTTATTGTGGTGTTAAAGCTTTAGAAAAACCAGCTCATATTGTTTTAAATAGTAATAGTTTTTCAGCCAGGAATTTATATGAAACTATATTGTCAGAGAAGGAATACAATAATCAAATATTCTTAGATAATATTGAAGCGATAGGATTAACAGGTGAAAAAACATTATTAGTAGTTGTTGATGTAAATAGATCAGATATGGTAGAATGCCCTGAATTAATAGAGTTAAGTAAAAATATAGCGGTTTTTGATCATCATAGAACAAGTGTAGATTATATTAAAGATGCAGTCATTAGCTATGTAGAACCTTATGCATCATCTACAAGTGAAATGATAACTGAAATATTACAATACATGGTAGAAAAAATAAAACTATTACCTATAGAAGCTGATGCTTTATTTGCAGGGATAGCACTAGATACAAAAAATTTTACTGTGAAAACAGGTGTTAGGACTTTTGAAGCTGCAGCCTTTTTAAGAAGGCATGGAGCAGATAGTATAAGAGTTAAAGAGTTGTTTAAAAGTGATATGGACTCATACAAAGCTAAAGCTGCAACTGTAAAAGAAGCAGAGATATTTTATGATAAAGTAGCTATATCAGTATGTCCTGGTGATGTCAAAAATCTATCGGTTGTAGTTGCACAAGCGGCAGATGATTTGCTAAATATAAAAGGGATAGAAGCTTCTTTTGTAATGAGTGAACTTGATGATAAAATACTTATGAGTGCAAGATCTAATGGGAATATTAATGTACAGTTAGTCATGGAAAAGCTGGGAGGCGGAGGGCATTTAACAGTCGCAGCCACTCAGTTGTATGGTGAAAGTATAGTAAGTGCAAAAGAAAAGTTAATTTTAGTTTTAAATGAATATGAAAAAGGAGGACAATAAAATGGAAATTATATTATTGGAAGATGTAAAAAAAGTAGGTAAAAAAGGTGATTTAGTAAACATAAGTGAAGGATATGCTAGAAACTTTATATTACCAAAAAAACTTGGTACAGTTGCTACAAATGCAGCTAAAAATGAAATTAAATTAAAGGCTAAATCAGATGAAAAGAAAATTGAAAATCAACTTCAAGAGGCAAAAAAATTAGGTGAAGAACTAAAACAAAAAGGTATAGAGTTAAAAGTTAAATCTGGTGATGGTGGAAGATTATTTGGATCCGTAACGAGTAAAGAAATAGCAAAAGCAATTGGGGAACAATTGAATATAAAAATAGATAAGAAAAAAATCCAATTAAGTGATCCTATTAAAACTTTAGGTAATCATACATTAACGATAAAGATACATCCAAAAGTAACAGGTGAAATAACTGTCAAAGTAATTGCAGGGAAATAGGAAGGGGATAGTATGGATCAGGTTAATATTAAAAGGATACCTCCCCATAGTATTGAGGCAGAGCAATCTGTTTTAGGGTCTATGTTATTAGATAGG
>Ga0209013_10003804_pt1 | contig 13310 bp, 12 predicted proteins | sample Cruoilmetagenom2_FD_187291 | JGI IMG/M metagenome (GOLD analysis project Ga0209013, IMG submission 187291) | Oil polluted marine microbial communities from Coal Oil Point, Santa Barbara, California, USA - Sample 2 (SPAdes) (version 2) | ecosystem: Environmental > Aquatic > Marine > Oil seeps ... | reverse complement strand
CGGTTGAGGCAAACTCGAGAATATTGACCAACCGACGCACTTCCACCCGCTGACCCCCTCGGCGCGCAACGGCAGCGAGACTGCAATTCCTTCGGGGATGTTGTGTATGGCGATGGCGATGGCGATGATTACACCCAGGCTGGCATCCCCGGATCCGAATGCCACCCCTATCGCCAGTCCTTCAGGGAAGCTGTGGAAGAACATCGTCCCCAGAATCAATGCAATGCGGTTCCCTCCAGCGCCGCTCACCCCACTGATTGTAAAGTCGTGGTGCGCTATCCGCCGTGAGGCTAGACCGAAGATCAGGGCGCCAGCGAGCATACCAGCAGCCACGATGCTGAATCCGCCATCCTCGATCCCCGGGTAGATCAGGTTAAAAACAGACGCCGCGAGCATCATCCCTCCGGCGACTGCCCACGCCAGGTGGGCAAGCCGGGTAGGAAAACGGCGCACAAAGACGAAGGGCAGCCCGCCAAGCCCTGTCGCCAACGCGGTGATCACCGCTGCCCAGAACGCATTTAATAGAGATGTCTCCATTTCAGTCCGCCTGTTTTTTCCTTACTTGCGCCTATACACACAATGCCCTTTAGTGCTCCGGTGTGATTTTGTGATTCGATTACCGCTCTTATCTTGCAATAAAGTATGCCTCTGTCAAGTGCCGAGCGCAATCTACTTTGGTGACTTTGGCTTATTTCGATCGAGGAGGCTAACGGGTCCAGCCCAGAGCGCACATCAACGCAGCGTAAGACTAACGGGGCAATGGTCCGAGCCGAAGACATCGGGATGTATCTCGGCAGAGACGACTTTTTCTGAGAGGTCTGCGCTAATAAAGAAGTAATCCAGCCGCCAACCTACGTTACGCTCGCGCGCCCTACCCCAATAAGCCCACCAGCTATACGCTGTACGCTCGGGGTGCTGTTGGCGGAAGGTATCAATGTAGCCTTGCTCGACGACTGCGTCGATCCACTCCCGCTCGATGGGCAGGAAACCGGTTGATTTCTGGTTCTGCTTGGGGCGAGCCAGGTCGATCTCGCGGTGAGCCGTGTTTATATCCCCACAGAATATTACGCTGCGGCCTTTGGCTCGCAGCGCGTTGCAGGTCGCGAGCAACGCTTTTTTATACGCCATTTTGAACGGGACCCGACTGTGATCGCGGGAGCCATTTGGAACATAGGTCGTCAGCAGGACAAAGTCGTCGAAGTCCGCTACGATGGTTCGGCCCTCGCGGTCAAATTCCTCTTGCCCAAGACCCATCTGCACGCTCAGCGGTTCAGTGCGTGTGTAGAGGGCAACCCCACTGTAGCCCTTGCGCTCCGCCGATGACCAATAAGAACGGTATCCCTCTGGCTCGAGCAGCTCAGGATCCAACTGCTCAGGGTGGGCTTTTGTCTCCTGTAGACAAATAACATCGGGGCGAGTCATGGTCACCCACTTCAAGAACCCTTTTTTCTGCGCCGCGCGTATGCCGTTGACATTCCAAGAAAAAAGAAGCATTATGGCCTATCTCGATCTCTTTCTTCCCAGCAAGTTCCGCGCTCAGCAGGGAGCGTCCACCCTTCTTGTGGAACAAGAAAAAATCGACGTCCCTCCAACGGGAGAACTATGCAAAGGCTTTGTGCTGGGCATTGCTCACAGAGTCCATCGCTCCTCAGTTCCACTAACCGCTCTGACCTCACCAGCGTTTCAAGCATTCCCTCAACGACCGCGAGGTCCTTGCCGAACGTACCTGCCAGTTCACGGCTCGATAGAGGGCGTCCTTCACGATCAAATTCCGTCAGGATTTGCGCCAGAATAGATGTTTTCTGTGCCCCACTCATGTCAAACCCAACAAACGCCCCAGTTGAAAGACAAGCGTTGACACGAGCCAAGCCATCCCGGTCTGGCTTACCGCGGAGAAAAGAGCCCATCGCCCGCCGAATTCGGCGCGGATCGCCCCCAGTGTGGCCACGCAGGGCGTGTAAAGCGAGACGAATACGATGAACGCCAGGGCGGAAAGAGGCGTGAAAGAGCTTTGTAAAGAATAACTGAGCGCCGTACCTCCTTCTTCTCTCTCTCCTTCGCCTCCGAATAGCTGAAGCCCGGGAGTGAGGGCATCTAATAACCGCGCTCCAGCGCGAATAGTAGCCTCAAAAAAACCTTTTCCGATATCTATCAGATCCCGAAGCGGATCGATCTCGCTTTCTGTTACTGTCTCTACGTTCTCATCAAGATAGATTTGTGTCATCGTCGCGATCACAAGCTCTTTGGCGACCATTCCCGTTAGAAGCGATCCTGAAGCCTCCCAGGTCCCAAAACCTGCTGGTTCCAGCACAGGTGCGACAAAACCACTGACTTGCCCAAATGCACTCTGCTCCAATCCGGGTGCTTTCGGCGGAACGTTAAGAAGCAGCCATACAACCATGGATGCAGCCAGGATCAGTGTCCCTGCATTGCGCAGAAATTCGCCCGTTCTTAGCGAGACGTGTATCCACAAATTGCTCAGTCTTGGCAGGCGATAAGAAGGCAGTTCCATCAGGAAAGAAGTTTCTTCAGAAGACCGAAGTAGCGTCCGTGAGTAGAAAAATCCCAACAAGCCCGCCATGGCAATTCCGAGCGCATATAAACCCCAAATGATCCAATCCGAGCTTCGACCAAAGAAAGCCATCCCAAACACAACATACACCGGCAGCCGCGCGGAGCACGACATGAAGGGTACCAGCAGCGCAGTGAGCAAGCGTTCGCGGCGGCTCTCGAGCGTACGCGTGGCATAAATACCCGGGACCGCGCAGCCAAAGCCAAGAATTAATGGCACGAAGCTCTTTCCGTTTAATCCCAAAAACGAGAGGAAGCGATTCATCACAAACGCAACTCGCGCCAAATATCCGCTATCCTCGAGCAAGCCAATAAAGAAAAACAGGACTACGAGACCGGGAATAAAGACCAACACACCGCCAACACCAGCGATCGCCCCATCCAAGATCAGCCCACGCAACCAGGCGGAGGCGCCAATTGAAGAAAGCAAGGCTCCCGCCCAGTTTGTAATCGGTCCTGAAATAACCGCGTCGATCCACTTCAAGTACGGCTCTGAGACATTCACAACTAGGCTGAAGACCAGGTACATCACGATCATAAATATCGGAATTCCCAGCCACGGATGTGTGACAACTCGGTCTACCCGCTCTGCGCGCGTACGGGTAGGTTCCTTTGGGCGTGTGAGTGACTGTTCCACGATCCTGCCCACACGCTCATAGCGTCTGTCAGCAATGGCAATATCCAGCCCTTCAGGGATCCGCTCCTCCAGCCGTTTCCGGATCGAAAGAACCTGTGCCAGTACAACACTGGAATCTTCGACGCCGAGAAAATGCTCGAGAAGGTCTACCTCCCCTTCGAGCATCTTTACGGCAAGCCAGCGCGGTTTAATTTGATCCGGAAGCATGAAGCGCTCTTCGATGAGCGCTCTCAGGTTCTCAATTTCAGGCTCGATCACAGGTCCATAATCGATCTGAAAAACAGATTTAGAATCGGGGTTGGTCATACAATAAGGTCCGGTGTTCGTTTTTTTGATTGTTGTTTCGAATAAAGCAGTATCTCCTCTTTTAATTCTTCAATGCCCTTGCCTCGAGCGGCTACCATCCTGATCACCGGGACACCGCCCAACCCGGCTGACAATTCGTCGCTATCAATCTCGAAACCAATCGTGTCCGCCATATCGGTCATATTTAAAGCTACAATCACTGGAAGCTGCAGCTCAAGGATCTGTACTACAAGATATAAGTTCCGCTCCAGGTTTGAGGCATCTACGACGACAACAACGACGTCTGCTTGTCCTTCAAGTAAAAAATCGCGCGCCACAATCTCCTCTTCGGAATACGCCGCAAGGCTATACGTCCCCGGAAGGTCCACAACCTCTATCCACATGTTAGCGTGTTTGTACCAACCGCTTTTACGTTCGATCGTTTTGCCAGGCCAGTTCCCGGTATGCTGTCGCGAACCGGTGAGTCGATTAAATACTGTGGTTTTTCCGGCATTCGGGTTCCCCGCCAAAGCAATTATCAGATCCGTATTACGTCTCATCTTCATCTCTACCGGATTGCATCGGGTCAACGTCATCGAGTGAAGTGTTTCTCCCCCTTCGAGATCGCCCGCTTCTCCGTCCGCGACCTTTGGGGCCGCCCCCACGCCCCCAGCGGCGCCAACCCCTCCGCCAATGTAAAAACTCAGGCATCGGCTCCAGCGGGGTGACGAATAATTGATGAGCCACCCTGCGATCAACCGCCAACTGTGACCCGCGCACCCGCAGCAACAGCGGTTGCCCGGGATCCGACCGAACAACCGTGATCTCAGTGCCCGGGTTGATTCCCATTTCTGCCAAGCGCCGAGACCGGCGACAATGGCGTGCAAATCCAACCATGCGCACGCGTCCACCCGACGGCACTTCGCTGAGCGGTCTATTTTTATATTTGCGTTCTGTTTCTGTGCTCAATACTCACTCCGTTTCGTTATCGTGCAATAACTCAATAAGAATATGCTCTGCCACCTCACGGCCCAGAACCTGCTTCTCTCCATCCATCAAGACCGAGCGCGGTCCATCATACGGAGCGATCTCCTCGACACGAACGAGGCTGCCAGGTCGGACTGCACGAGCATCAAGATAGTCCAATATCTCACCATCCTCCTCGCGGATACACAGGACGACTCCCTCCTGCCCGACGTCGAGATCAGAAAGCGGTGTCGTCTCCCTAACTTCAAGAACGCCCTGCGCTGGCGGTATGGGGTTGCCATGTGGGCAATAAGAAGGGAAGCCAAGGTGCTTGTCTAATGCATCCGTCAGCACATCCTCGCTAACATGCTCTAACTGGCAGGCAAAATCATGGACCTGCTTCCAGGGAAGCCCGAGATGCTCCGCCAGAAAACATTCCCATAATCGGTGCCGCCGCAGGATGCCTTCCGCCCGCTTCCGCCCTTCAGTCGTCAGCCGCACACCCTTGTATGGTGTGTGCTCTAGCAATCCGCGGTCCTGAAGCCTGTGCACCATCTCGCTCGCGGAAACCGTCGAGATGCGGAGCTGCTCAGCGATATTTGTAACCGGAACGAGATCCCCGTGACGAGAAATCTCGGCGATTGTCTTTAAATACATCTCCTCGCTCTCGGCAAATCTGTGCAATTCTTTCATACTGTGTCCCCTGACCAATAATCTGCGTACCCCTAAAACAGGGAATCTAATAATTAGGATACCCTTATATTAACTCAAAAGGCCGCCCTGACAATATGACGGGTGTCATATGCCAAAAGCGACGTCTATCACGGCACAAATGTCCGCAAAATCATCCCTGGGGGGAGTTACCTAAAGCCTCTCTCCAGATTCTAGTTAAAGAGATGCGTCTTCGTCCATCTCCGCTGCCCGCGCAAAAAAACATCCGAACAGGGGCTGAGTTCTTCTTCTAAAACCTAGGGGCTTGGGGGATGGGTCAGGTCTACCGGGGTGGGAGTCGGCTCAATTACGAAACCGGTCCTGCCGTGGAAAGTCAGAAAATTTACCCTGCCGGGGAGGAGCAGGAATTGAGCTGTAAACGGCCGACCCACAAAATCAATTCTGACCTCATAAGGACCTGCGGGCAGGTCACTGATCACAAAATTCTCGTCGTAATAATCGTCCGGGTGTACTGTACCCTCGGCATAGGTCCATACGTCCCAGCGCTGGTCTGTTTCAAGAGATCGAATCTGGACCAACTGCTCGCGAAGATCCCCGCCAAAGGAATTCTCTATGCGACCCGCAAGGACTCCCCATCCTTCTGGAGGAACCATCCACAACTCGGGATTGCGAGTGCTGAAGTAGCGATTCTCTCCCAGTCGAACTTCAAAATGAAGATGAGGGCCTGTTGCGTGTCCTGTTTCACCTACCGTGCCCAGCAAATCTCCCGTCCTCACGCGTTCCCCGCTCCAGACCGAGATCGACCCTAAGTGGGCATATACAGTGTAGAGTTGCTGTCCCTGATAACCGAAGTCGTGCCGGACTGCTATTGCAAGGCCGTACGGGTCCGTGGGATCTTCAAGCCCGCGGTACAGGCCATACCCGGCCCAGACCACCTCTCCAGGACCAGCCGCCAATACATGTGTGCCCCGCGCTGCGCCCATATCAACCCCTGTATGCATGCTCTCCGCGCCGAATAATGTGCTGCCGTATCGGTATTGCGCGTTCGGCCAATTGACCTCCCCCGAAGGGATGGGACGGCCAAAGAAAAAATGGTCTTGCGGTTGTACGGCCCAGGGGACAGGGTACGGTGGGGGACGCCATGTTACTTCGGGTTCTGGAGCTGTCGTCGGGAAGACCAGAGGCCGCGGCGCGGCGGGGATAGGGGCTTCCCGTCGGGCTCCTTCGGCGCTCTGTGGGGTCACCAGTAACTCAACCGCAAGCGTCGCGGTTGGCGTAACGCTCAGCTCAGGGTTACCCATCTCGGCCGCCGATACATCAGGAGACATGCAGGCGCCCAATAGCACCCCTACAAATAGGGTGATGAAACCATCACGGAACATCATTCTGTGCTTCATTCGGATACTTACCTTAACGACAGTTCACTAACTAAACCCACCACTACATCTTGCTTCACTGGCGAGATTATCCCAATAGGAATCCTGGCATAGCGGTCCTAGCTCGATACTCGACGCTTGATACCGTCCGTCGCCATCGATTCATACGAGAATCATGCAAGAACAATGCCACACTAGGGAGTAGGTTCGGCTGTCTCTTATGAACAAGTTGGATTGATATTTCATAAATTCGCGGGCGGTGAAGATGGAGGTTACTCTCCCTCAGCTCCCATGTGATGAAATCGGTTGTTTGCTCATCTTCTTGACCATGATCTTCCGCGCTGATATGATCACGCGCCGGAGGCCTTCAGAAAATGCGCACGCGGGATATTTACCCTGAACCAGATCGCCAACCCCCCTTCGCCAGACGAATCAACATCATCCTGGTGAGTGTGTTCCTCGTTATTACGGCGAGCTGCGCAACGGGTTCAACCCCAGAAACTCTTTCCCCTGGCACCGCTTCTGGAGATGAGACTGCATCCGTAGAGAAAGCAACCCCAGATACCTTAAGCACGGTAAATCCTGAAATACTACCTTCCTTCAACCCTCCCGGTGAGACCAGCGATATTTACCGTAAAGCCGATCTGCACACAATCATCCCCGACCGACCACGATTCGATGTCCTTACATATCTGGTTCAGGAAGGCGACACCCTATTCGGCATCGCTGAAAAATATGGCCTTAAAGCAGAGTCTATCCTATGGGGAAACTGGTACACACTCGAACAAGATCCGCATACGCTAAAGCCAGGTCAGGAACTCAATATCCCGCCCATCGATGGCGTCCTCTACTCCTGGTCGGAGGGCGATAATATCTCAAAGGTCGCGGGTTCTTTTCATGCCGAACCAGAGGCGATCATCGAGTGGCCCGGGAATCACGTCCCCTTTGACGTGGACTTCGCCAATCCGGACATCGAGGATGGCTCGCTTATCCTTATAACCGGTGGGCGCCGCGATGCTCCAACCTGGCAGATGATCACCATCACTCGCGCCAACCCGGCTGCGGCCAGTATCTTAGGGCCGGGATTCTGCGGCTCCGTGTCCAGCGGTCCGATTGGGACGGGCGTGTTCGATTGGCCGACTTCCTCCCGATGGATCTCGGGTTATAACTACATTCCTGGCGTTCATGAAGCGATTGACATTGGAGGCGCCATCGGACACGGCATTTTCGCCTCCGATAACGGTGTCGTAGTTTATTCGGGTTGGAATAATTATGGCTATGGCTACGTGGTTGTGATCGACCACGGCAACGGCTGGCAGACCCTCTATGCCCACCTTGATACGATCAACGTCGGCTGCGGTCAAGCTGTCTTTAAGGGCGGCACAATCGGCACGATGGGAGTCACTGGAAACTCATCTGGCCCCCACTTGCATTTCGAAATGCGCAGCGAGGTCTGGGGTCGGGTAAACCCACACAATTTCCTGCCGTGAGCGGCTGATCTCAATTTATTCGAGATGAATATTGTGGGGCGCAAATATAGGCGCCTCACTTTGGATTCTCGCAAGGGACATGATGGCGAACTTTCTATTCGCATGTGCGGGTGCTGGAGAAGAGTGATTGGCACCAAATTCCTGGCACAATCTCGGGAAACATTTCGATCAGAGAAGGACACTAAGCAAGATGCCGTCGAAGCGCGTGGCTAATAATCAAGAACACATTGGGAACAGGGGGTGCAAATGAGGATCAAAAGCAGTACAGTGTTGGCATTCAAAGAAAGGTATTCTTACATGGGTTTACGTCAACTCTTCCTCTTCGACCCCGCTGTGATCTACTTGAATCACGGCTCCTTTGGTGCGTGCCCAAGACCTGTCTTCCAGGCTTATCAAGAATGGCAGCGCCAACTCGAGCGCCACCCGGTGGAATTTCTCGACCGAAGGGCGCCTGGATTAATGGCTGAAGCACGTGCAGCTCTGGCCGAATACGTCGGCTGTGGGGTGGATGACCTGGTGTACTTCCCTAACCCCACAGCAGCGATCAACATGATTGCACGCAGCCTAAAACTTGGTGCGGGTGACGAGATCCTCGCCACGGACCACGAATACGGCGCTGTGGACCGGACCTGGCGCTTTATCTGCAATCGGCGAGGTGCTCGCTATGTCAGGCGCACAATCCCGCTGCCAATTCCAGAAGATGAAGCCTTTGTTGAATATTTCTGGTCCGGCGTCAACGACCACACCCGCGTGATATTCATCAGCCATATCACCAGTCCAACGGCCATCAAATTTCCTGCAAAGGAGATTTGCTCGCTGGCGCGCGAGGCCGGAATCTTAACCATTATCGACGGAGCCCATGCCCCAGGTCAGATTCCTCTCCGCCTAGCAGAGCTCGGCGCCGACCTTTACACAGGCGCCTGCCATAAGTGGCTCTGCGCACCAAAGGGAGCATCCTTCCTGTACGCTCGCCCGGAAGTGAAGGATACCCTCGAACCTCTGGTGGTTAGCTGGGGTTGGGGGGTAGAACAACCTAGCGCATCACGGTTCATCGACTACCACGAATGGCAGGGCACACGTGATATAGCGGCCTTCCTGTCCGTTCCTGCTGCGATCGAATTTCAACACAAATATCGGTGGGACGAGGTCCGCCGTCGCTGCATTGAACTTGCTGCGGAGACAAGGGATCGTCTACTTGAAATTTTCGGAACTGCCAGATTGACTCAATATCAGGGGTGGGCGTTGCAAATGGCTGCGGTTGAGCTTCCAGCGCCCAATCACGACATCCAACGCCGATTGCGTGAGGAGCACAACATCGAGGTCCTTGTCCATCAATGGCATAATCGGTCGTTTATGCGTTTTTCCTTCCAGGGCTACAACGACCGTGCTGATGCCGATTCGCTGATTGATGCGGTTCAGACGCTTTACGCCTGATTATCCTCCCTGTTTAGTTAAACACCTTCTAAGATGACCGTTCTTTGGTTAGCATCCATCCTGTTTGCCAATATTGTCATCTCCGTGGACAATCCCGTCTACTTCTGCCAATGAAGAAACTTACGCTCGATTGGACATTGATTACCCTCACTGGTGTGGCTTTTGCCTTAGCAGTCATCGCCTGGTGGAAGGGTGGTCAAGATCTCGCTCTAGAGGGGCTGCGCCAGGGCTTTCAAACCCTCGTGTCAGTCACGCCGATGCTGCTCGCGGCTTTCTTGACCGCAGGGTTAACGAACGTTCTCATCTCACAGGAGCTGGTGGAGCGCTGGCTCGCGTCCAGTGCGGGCTGGCGCGGCATCCTGATTGGCTGCATCGGCGGAGCATTGATCCCCGGCGGGCCCTACGTTTATTACCCAATAGCAGGCAGCCTACTGCAATCCGGCGCGGGGTTGGGCGTGCTGGTGGCCTTCGTCACCGCCAAAAATCTTTGGTCGATATCGCGGCTTCCCTACGAATTCGCACTCTTGGGACCACACCTGACGCTCGTGCGCTATGCCCTGACGTTGATCTTCCCACCGCTGCTCGGCTACCTCGCCGAAATCCTGTTCGGGAACACCATCGAGCGCATCCGCGAGGCTGTCCAGTGATCGAGTCCACCGTCATCCTGATCTTGATCGCGCTTGGCCTTCTAATTATCGCCTGGCGCCGTCACGACGGCAGCCATGTAAAGGGGGCGCAAGTCGGGTGGGAAACCTTGAAGCGCACAATGCCGCTGCTGATTGTCGCCTTCATCATCGTCGGCTACGTAAACGCCCTCGAACCTCAGTCCCTGGTCCAAAACTGGATCGGCCCCGGAACAGGGCTGCAAGGCGTTCTGATCGGGACATCCGCCGGCGTGTTCCTCCCCGGCGGGCCGTACGTGGTCTTTCCTCTCATCGCCGTCCTCTTTCAATCCGGTGCCGGACTGGGACCGACGCTGGCGATGATCACCTCCTGGGCGGCCATCGCCTTGCTTACCGTATCCTTCGAGCTCCCTTTTATGGGCTGGCGCTTCACCGTGATCCGACTCGGACTCGGCCTGCCCGTCCCCATCCTGGTTGGATTAGTGGGGATACTGCTTGCCGGGTGAAGTGTAAATAATTCTCTACTCCATCATAGGTTGGTTTTCTTGTGCTCCTTTACAGTATCTTGCTTGGCGATGGCTCCTGTATCCTCAGTAAGGGCAAAAAAGAAATATGGCACAGTTTCATCGCACCTGCCCACGCTATAGCCGCCGCAGCCCCCTGGAAGAATTTAACCTGCCAGCAACACAGGTTTTCCACATATACCTGAGTACCACCACGGCGCTGTAACATCAAGCGTAATAATCCGTTATTCATTATAGGAACAGCCTCTGGTGATTCGCCAGCGGCCATTTATGCTCTTATCAACAGCGATCATTTCTGATCGCGAAGGAGAACGCAGAAATGACCGGTAAAAAGATCTTTCAAGCAGTAATCGTTCTTATGCTCTTGCTGGGTACGCCTGTTGCCGCCTTCGCTGATGGTCTACCCGTCGGCGTGACGACGACCGTGACTTGCGATAAGGTTGACTTTGACATCGACCTCCCGGACGGCTTTGGACCCTACACAATCAGGCTCGAATTCGGCGACACGGAGGATTTCGAGGCCATCGAACAGCCCGCCGGGTTGCTTAAAGTACCTCACTTCTATCCCTCCGCAGGCGAGTATGCGTGGACACTCATTGTCGCCGGCAGCGGCAATGTCCTTGGAAAAGCGGAAGGCACAGTTACCATCGATGGGCTCACCGTCACCCTGGGCAGCACCCCTTCCCCGCCGCTCTTGACCATCGACGGGGGAGAGGCGTCGATCGAATTCGAAGCTACAGTCGTTGGTGGGGAAGAACCCTATTTCTACACCTGGGACCTCGATGAGGACGGTTTGCCGGATGCGGGTTTGAGTGGAGAAAAGTCCCCTTACACATACACTGCAGGAGGCAACTACGAAGCCGCTGTATCCGTCACCGACAGCGGCACCTGCGGTTTCTCCTCCACAGCTACACTCACAGTCGTTGTAGTAGATCCAGAGTCCGACCCACAGGACGCCTGCCACCCCACTGCGCAAAAAATCGCCGAGGCCGTCAGTGTAATTTTCTTCGATGCTCGAGCCGAGCAGACCTACACTTGCGAGGATATTTTCAATATCTTCGAAGGTTCATTGACAGGCAACCATACCGGTTTCGGCCGTTTGTGGCATGCCTATCAACTGACCCAAACGATCCCTGATCTTACCTGGGAGGAGATCCGCGATTGGGGTCTGGGTGACTCCAGTTGGGGCGCTCTGACCCAGCTTAATCGCTTCGCTGATACGTTGGATGAATATGGCATTCGCGAGCTCTTTGACCTCGTCGTGAACGGCGACAACACCGTGGGCGAAATCCGCACCGCAGCTCGTGCTGCCGTTCGTTATGAAGCCGATTTCGAAGACGCTCTCCTGCGCATTAGCGAAGGTGCCAACCCTGGCGAACTCGGTCAATTCTACAAGCTTGCGGCCGAGATGGGCGTCGAGCCGGCCATGCTGGATCAATATCTCGGCGATGGGTCGTCGCTCTCCGAGCTACGCCACGCGGCTAAGATGTCTGAGCGCACCGAGACCGATTGGACCGAGATTATTGATGCCAAGAGCTCCGGTCACAGCTGGGGCGAGATCGGCCATGCTGACAAACTGGCTGGTGATGGAATCTCAGCGGCGGATATCCTCGCCATCGGTGTCCAGGAATTCCGCGCCGATCAGCGCGAACTAGACCGGACTCAACGTGACGATGAACGAGCGCAGCGCGAGGCGGAGCGAAACGATAGAACCGCTGAGCGATATGCCGAGCAATACGGAATTTCGGCTGGAGAGGTGTTGGCAATCTTGAATGGAGAAGATTGTGATGGTAGTTGGGGCTGCACTCGCAAGAAACTGCGTGGAGAATATCAGTCACAAGCCTCCAGTGACCGTGACATGCGAACAGCCGAACAAATCGCATCCAAGTATGATGGAATCTCGGCGGACATGGTAATGACAGAGTTTAAAAAGTTGGGTCAAGATTGGAACCGTGTTCGGGCATACTACCGCAACCTGAATAAGAATGTGCCCAAAAACAACAAGAATAAGTAATTCTCCTCGGTAGTGAAAATCAATCTGCGGGAGGGTTAAATCAACCTCCCGCAGATTCTAATTATACAGCTTAAGAAAAAGTGTAGCCGAGGGCACGCGCTCCATGGGTTGCGCCAGCGCAGTGCAGACCCGATAGAGGCGATTGTGTTTCCGTGCCTGCTGTGTGAAAGAGCACCGAAGGAATATTATTCAACCCGCACCGCGCTCATCGGGCAGGCCTGTGCGCATATACCGCAGCCCAAGCACATGCTGGGGAATGGGTCTGGCATCTCGAACGGGGCTTCCTGGCGCAAGACATTGTTTGGACAGGCGAGGGCTGCCTGGCATATCCCCTGCTCACAGGCTTTTGGATTGCACTTGCTATAGTCAATCAGGCTCATCGGTTTCGGCATAATCGTTTGTTTGTACTTCCTTCGTCGCGTGCGCTAGTTTCTCTTCAAGATCATCCATATCACCCCCTAATTCGCCAAGCATTTCACCCAGAGTTACGCCCACGCCCGGCTATCTGAGCGGCTTCAAGCCCGGCAGGGCCGCCATCGAGACGATCGTCACGATGCGCTCCGCCTCTGCTGCCTCATCCTTTAGATGCGGTTCCCTCTGGAATGTCGCGTACCCTGGGTAGCATGTCGCCGCGCTTTGGTGATCATGAGGAATAAAACCATGCCCTAAGGCAAATGAAAAACAACCTGCGGGAGGTTGAAGTATTACCCCTCCCGCA
>Ga0209013_10003803_pt1 | contig 13312 bp, 12 predicted proteins | sample Cruoilmetagenom2_FD_187291 | JGI IMG/M metagenome (GOLD analysis project Ga0209013, IMG submission 187291) | Oil polluted marine microbial communities from Coal Oil Point, Santa Barbara, California, USA - Sample 2 (SPAdes) (version 2) | ecosystem: Environmental > Aquatic > Marine > Oil seeps ... | reverse complement strand
TGAAGATTTTAATATAAGTAAAATATTAGAAACAAGGGAAATAGAGAAAAATAGATTATACTTTAGGATGGAATTTGATAATTTAATATGTGCATCAATGAAAATAAAGCAAATAAAAAATAAAAGCGTAGAAACCCAAACTACTAATGTATGTATTAATAATATTGGGGGAGGAGGATTAAAATTTATATCAAGATTAAAGTTACCAATAGATGCAACTATCACATTAGAATTTAAAATTAAAACCCTGGGTCAGATCCTTATATTATATGGGCATATTGTAAGAATAAATAAGTTGGAAGAAAATGCATATGAATATGGCGTGCAATTTAGCATAGATGATAAACAACGTAGTGATTTAATAATAATGCTTAATAAAATAGAAATTTTAAAATTTAAGAAAAAAGAAATATATGATACTAATTTTTGTACAAAAAAAAATTATATCAAATGTATAAGTTAAGGCACGTTAAAAAAAATAAATAAGTCAATTTAACTCGATCTTTTGCTCATTTACTGCGGCGCCAAAACTCGTTATAGTACCGCTATTACCTCGATTTGGCGCCTTGTAAATAAACAAAATCTCTTCGTTAAATTGGTTTATTATTTATTTTAATGTGCCTAAAATACTAGATAATAACTGTAATAGTAGATAAAGTTTATAAAATCTTTGAATATTAACGGTTTTTTTGATATTATGGATATATACTAATAAACATTAATTTTTAGCACTTGTCAGGAATAATCAGGATATTTTAAAAGGAGTTGAACTTATGAAAAAAGCAAAAATGATTTGTAGTTGTATAGTTTTAAGTTTGGTTTTAGCCGCTTGTGGTCAAAGTACAGAAGAAAAACATGCATCTAGGAAAATAATCCAAGATGTTCAAGAAGTAATTGAAATAGATGCCCAAGAAGATTCTGAAAAAGAAGAAGTTGAAATAGAAGAAATAGAAGAAATAGAAGAAAAAGAAATAGAAGAAAAAGAAGAGATTGAAGAAGAAGTTAAAGAAGAACCAAAAGAACAACCTAAAGAAGAAATCACATCGGAGCTGCTTTCTAATGAAAAAAAAGGATGGAGTTTCAAAAGAAATTCAGAGCATAGGCCTATAATTGCTTATACGGATTTTGATGTTAGGGAGTATGGTGGGTATTACCTGGGAAATACTGGTGAAAAAGTAATTTATTTAACTTTTGATAATGGGTATGAAAATGGTTATACACCTACAATACTTGATACATTAAAGGAAAATGATGTAAAGGCTATATTTTTTGTAACTAAATCATATATAAAGTATGAACCAGAATTAGTTAAAAGAATGAAAGATGAAGGACATTTAGTCGGCAATCATTCAGTTACTCATCCAAGTTTTCCAGAAATATCAGATGAACAAGTAGCAGAAGAGATATTAGATACAGAAAGCTATATGGAAGAAATGACAGGATATAAAATGGATACTTTTTTTAGACCACCAATGGGTGAGTATAGTGAAAGAACTCTAAAATTAACAAATGATCTTGGATATAAGAGTATATTTTGGAGCTTAACTTATAAAGATTGGGATGTTAAGAACCAACTAGGAAAGCAATATGCATATGACCATGTTATAAATAATATTCATCCAGGAGCTATACCATTATTACATGCAGTATCATCATCTAATACAGAAGCATTAGATGACATAATAAAAGAAATTAAAAAAGAAGGATATAGTTTTGGTTCATTATATGATTTGAAATAATACATAGGTAGATGTTAGGGGGGTTAGATGAACGTTATAAAAGCTATATTTGCAAATATAATTGGATTTGATTTAATTATTATAATATTGGGGTTAGTTAACATTTTTGGAGTCTATAGATTGTTAAATGAAACAGTAGAAGAAATAAAAAATAATATTAATCCAGTTAAATATTATTCTGTAGAAAAATTATATGAACATTTTAAGGTTAAAAAAAATAGTAGTAAGATTGATTTGCACATGTTAGAAAAACTAAATGATAGAGAAAATAGGTTATACAATATTTTCATATCTATAACAACTATTTTCCCTTTAATGGGGATACTAGGTACTGTTTTATCATTAATGAAAATGGCTAGTTTTTCTATAGCGGAGGTAACAAGTAATTTTCTATTAGCTCTTACATCTACTTTTTGGGGACTAGTATTTGCTATAGTGTGTAAAGTTTTTGAGGGGATGATATCTAGTAAAGTGGAGTTTAATGAAAAACATATGAACATTTTATTGAAACTTGATAATATTGGAGAAAGCCATGAAAAAAACATCAATAATTGAATTAAATGCATTGTTAGATGTAATACTATTATTAATGTTTGTATTCATACTCAATATGAACACATCAAACACTGAAACAATTGAAGAAGTTAATCAGTTAAAGGCTAAAAACGAACAATTACTGAAAGAAAACAAAAAAATAAGTCATGATTATAATGATTTAATTGGTGAAGATAACAAGTTAAAACTACTAGTACAGGAACAAAGTGAAAGCTTAAAAGAAGTAGAAAATATGAGGGTGGCTTATAATATAGAAAAACAATCACTTGATAATATTGCCAAAGGAATATCTAGATTTTTAGAATTAGATGATGGAGAAATGAAAACATTGTTGACTACTTCTAAAGATATGGATGATAAAAATCTAATGGAACAGTTAAGCAAGATGATAAATGAAAAAGATATTATAAAACAGCTAGAGAAATATGAAACTATATCAAAAAAGTTCTTTTATGTTGAGGTCGAAATAGCTACGGACAAAAATAGGTTATACATAAATAAACAAGCTACAAATGTATATATTACAAAACAAGAAATAAATGATTCTAAATTACTTATCAATAAAAAAGAACAAATAAAAGATGAAATAGAAAAAGAAATAAATAATAGAAATGGCGGATACTCGATGATATTAGTTTCACTTGGTATAGCGGACGAAGAAGTATATCAATATGCTTATGAAGCGGCATGGGACTCAATCAAAGAATTAGAAAATAAGTATGGAACACAGAAGTTCTTTAAAACTGAATTGTCTTACGTTGATTAAGAAAAAATGGAAACATGATGAACTGTCGTTCAGATGTGCTAATTTTCTAAATCAACACAGTACGTTGATTTAGAAAATCATGCATGGGAGGTGATGTCAATGCCAAAGAAAAAAAATAAATCAACAAATATAATGTTTATAGTTATATTAATGACAATATTAATTATGACTTTATATAATATGAATGGTGGAGTAATTGATATAAAAGGTGGAATATCAAAAATTACAGGGAAGGCAACTTCAAATCAAGAAGTTACAGTAAAAGTAAGTGAAGAGAAAATATATCTAGATGATAAAGAAATAGATATAGAGAAATTAAATGAAAAATTAAATAATTATAATAAAGACGAAGTTGTCATTAAGTTAATAGATTTTAATGGGAAACGAACAGTATATTCTAATGTATTAGAGCAATTACATGAAAAAAACTTTATAGTGATAGAAAAAAAAGAATAAAGCATAGGAGTAAACCTATTGCTTTATTCTTTTTCTTCTAGGCACGAGCAAATAATAAACTAGTCAATTTAACAGTCTATTTTGCTTATTTACTTCGTTAGTAAAACTCGCTAGAGCCCCACTATTGCTTCGTTTTACTGCCTTGCAAATAAACAAAATAACTCTGTTAAACCTGCCTTATTTATTATTTGCTCGTGCCTTATCATAAGCATCAGTTATAAGTGTTTGGATTACTGCCGCAAAAGGTACTGATAATACCATACCCATAGCACCAAATAAACCCCCACCTATTGTTACACATGCAACAATCCAAAAAGGCTTTAGGCCTACATAATTACCAAGTATTTTTGGGCTGACAAATATGTTGTCTATTTGTTGAGCTACTAAAATTATAATGAATACTCCCAAAGCTTCGGCAACGCCTGCGAAAAGAGCAAAAATAATACATGGTATAGCACCTATAAAAGGTCCGATATAAGGGATTAAATTGGTAATACCAATAATTAAGCCTATAAGTGGAGCATAAGGAATATTTAAAGGTGATACAAGGTTAACTATAAGTATAGATATAGAGGTAATAAATCCGAGTATAATACAAGTGATAATTTTACCTATTAAAAAATCTTTTACAGCCCTATCAGTTAAATTCATAACTTTAAGCATTCTTTTTGAGGATGATTTGCTAAAGAATGTTGTAATATAGCTTTCTGTTTTGCGTCCTAATGTATCAGAATCTTGTAATGCATAAAAAGACATAAATAGCGCAATAAAAAGCATTGCTATAGAGCTAATTGTTTTTGTAACTGAATTAAATAAAACACCTGAAAACTGTAAAGCATATGATACTAAGTTAGAAATAATATCTTCTAATTTATTAAGTAAATCCATCTCAGCATCTTTACTTAATAAAGTATCTAATTTAAGTTTATTAATTGAATCATTAGCTATTTCTGTGATTGATTCGCTTTTTAAAGTAGAAATCAAAGCGTTAACACTGTTTCTAACCGAAGGAACTATAAGTACAATAGCAAGTGCTAGAAGAGCAAATATTATAGCATAACAAAGCAATATACTAGCAGATCTTTTAAGCTTGAATTTATTTTGTATCCTGTTAACTAGTGGATTTAATAAATAGATTATTATACAAGCTATAAAAAAAGATTTGAGAGAATTGAATAACCATGGCAAGGTACCATCGCTAAAAATAAATTTTGCAAGTAAAAACATGAGGATAATAAAGGGGATATATTTATATGGATTAAAACGATCATCTTTCATAATGTGACTCCTTTCAATTGAATACATACATAATACCATAAAATTCTAATTTAACAGTAAAGTTTTAATGTAAAATGTTGAAATTATTATAATCTTTTAAATATACTTGATTTTTTCGAATTTTTAATGTAAAATGTGCTTGTTAAAACTAAATAAGAAATATTACTCGTATAAATTTAGTAATTGGTCTAAATGTATCTACCAAACTGCCATAACAGTTATAGGCTACGGGTGTTTTATAAAATATTATACGACTATATTATTATTTTATGCATATACACATAGTGTATATGTGATTTAATGATAATATACATGTGATAAAGCATATAAAACCCCGCCAGTTTATTTTGGTGGGGTTTATTTTATTATAACAAACAAATATGAAAGAGGGAAATACTTTGAAATTACTAGAAGAAAGAATATTAAAAGATGGACGTATGGTTGGGGAAGAAATATTAAAGGTTGATTCCTTTTTAAATCATCAACTAGACATTGAATTATTTTATGAAATGGGTAGAGAACTAAAAGAAAAGTTTAAAGATAAAAAAATAAATAAAATACTTACAATAGAAGCATCAGGAATAGCAATAGCATCAATAGCTGCAATGCATTTTAAAGTACCTGTTGTGTTTGCCAAAAAAACAGAATCAAGAAATTTAGATAAAGAAACATATGAAAGTAAAGTGTACTCTTTTACAAAACAAAAAGAATATACCATAAGAGTTTCAAAAAGATATATGAACGAGAATGACAGAGTATTGATTATAGATGATTTTTTAGCAAATGGCAAAGCAGTACAAGGCCTTATAGATATAATAAATCAAGCAGGGGCTAAGTTAGAAGGAGTAGGTATTGCTATAGAAAAAGGATTTCAAGATGGTGGAAAAATACTTAGACAACAAAATATTCAGGTGGAATCTCTTGCAATAATTGAAGAATTAAAGCAAGGTCAAATAAAATTTAAAAGATATGAGGAGAACTAAGATGAAAAAAATATTATCAATTATATTAGTATTAGCACTATCTTTATCTGTATTAAGCGGATGTGGAAAAACAACAAGTGATGATGCTTATAGTAATAAAGAGGAAGTAAAAGATACTTTAGCTGAGGTAAAAGAAGAAGTGAAAGAAGATTTAGTAGTAGGGTTTATTTACATAGGGCCAGTTGGGGATGGCGGATATACTTTTGCTCATGATCAAGGAAGATTATATTTAGAAGAGAATTCTAAAGAACTAGGCGTTAAAACATTATATAAAGAATCTGTTCCAGAAAGTCAAGAAGTTGAAAGTGAAATAAGAAATATGATAGATAGTGGTGCAGAAGTTATTTTTGCAACAAGCTTTGGTTATATGCCTTTTGTAGAAAATATGTCTAAAGAATATCCTGATGTTAAATTCTTACATTGTTCAGGATATACACAAAATGAAAATATGACAAATTACTTTGGTAGAATGTATGAAGCTAGATATTTATCAGGTATAGTAGCTGCAATGAAAACTAAAAGTAATGTTTTAGGTTATGTTGGGGCATTCCCTATTCCAGAGGTTATACGTGGTATTAATGCATTTACTTTAGGTGCACAATCTGTTAATGCAGATGTAACAGTTAAAGTTCGTTGGACAAGCACATGGTATGATCCAGCTACAGAAAAAGAAGCAGCTAACTCTCTTTTAGATGAAGGGGCAGATATAATAGCACAACATCAAGATACTGCAGGACCACAACAAGCAGCAGAAGAAAAAGGAGCATTCTCAATAGGATATAACTCAGATATGAAAGATCTTGCTCCAAAAGCATATATGACAGCACCTGTTTGGAATTGGGGACCATATTATTTAGAACAAGTAAAAGCTGTTATTGATGGGACATGGAAATCTGAATCTTATTGGGGTGGAATGAATGAAGATGTAGTTAAATTAGCACCTCTTACAGATTTAGCGCCAGAAGGAGCACAAGAAGCAATTGATGAAGCAGCAAATAAAATAATGGATGGAACATTAAATGTATTTGCAGGACCTATTAAAGATCAAGATGGAAATGTTAAAGTTGAAGCAGGTAGTGTTTTAACAGATTCTGAAATGTTATCAATGAAATGGTTCGTTGAAGGTGTAGAAGGTAAATTAGAATAAGCGGGGGAAACATTATGAACTCAAATATTTTTGTAGAAATGAAAAATATATCAAAAGTATTTGGGTCAGTAAAAGCAAATCAAAACGTAAATTTAACTGTTAAAAAAGGTGAAGTACACGCTTTGCTTGGTGAAAATGGTGCAGGTAAAAGTACACTAATGAACATGCTGTCAGGGATATATTCCCCTGATGGCGGTTCTATTTTTATTCATGGCAAAGAAGTTAAATTTAACTCTCCAAAAGACTCAATAAAAATGGGGATAGGTATGATACATCAGCATTATAGATTAGTAGATGTGTTAACCGCTAAAGAAAATATTATTCTCGGTCAAAAAGGAAGATTTTTTATAAATGAAAAAAAACTTTCCAAAGAGATAAAAGATATTTCAGAAAAATTTGATTTGCAAATTGATCCAGATAAAAAAATATATGATATGTCTGTTGGAGAAAAACAAAATATAGAAATATTCAAAGTGTTGTATAGAGGTGCTGATATATTAATATTAGATGAGCCAACAGCAGTACTAACACCACAAGAAACAGAAAAGTTATTTAAAATTATTAACAATATGAAAAAGCAAGGTTGTGCAATAATAATAATTACTCATAAACTTAACGAGGTAATGGAGATATCAGATAGAGTAACAATTCTTAGAAAAGGTGAAACAATTAAAACAGTTGAAACAGATATAAGCAGCCCTAAAATATTAACAGATTTAATGGTTGGAAAATCAACAAATTTATCAATTGAAAGAGTAAAAACAAAAAAAACAAAAAGCTTACTAAGTATTAAGAATTTAGTAGTACAAGATAGAGAAAAAGTAGAGGTATTAAAGAATATAAGTTTTGAACTGAGTGGCGGCGAAATACTTGGCGTAGCTGGCGTATCAGGTAGTGGACAAAAAGAATTATGTGAAGCTATTGCAGGATTATATCCGGTTACAAGTGGTAGCATAACATATATGGATGAAAATATAGTAGGTAAAACACCAAGGCAAATTATTAAAAAAGGCATAAGTATGAGTTTTATTCCTGAAGATAGATTGGGGATGGGTTTAGTAGCATCAATGGACATGGTTGATAATTTAATATTAAAAACATACCTAAATCAAAAAGGATTTATTATAAATAGAAAGCCAGCAAAGGAACAAGCAGAACTTTTGATTGAAAAATTACAAATAAAAACACCGGGAGTTTATCATCCTATAAAGCAGTTATCTGGTGGAAATATTCAAAAGGTACTACTCGGGAGAGAGATTGAATTAAATCCACAAGTATTGATTACAGCTTACCCTGTAAGAGGGCTTGACATAGGTGCATCACATACAATATATGATTTATTAAATGAACAAAAGAAAAAAGGGGTAGGCGTTTTATTTGTAGGTGAAGACTTAGATGTATTAATGGAGCTAAGTGATAGAATAATGGTTCTTTGTGATGGCGAAATAAAAGGAATCGTAGATGCAAGTAAAATAACAAAAGAAGAAATTGGGTTAATGATGGCAGGACAAAAATACGATGGGGAGGTGTCTTAGATGGTAAGAATGATAAAGAGAGCTGATATAACTAAGTTCAAAAGTATTAGTATAAGAATAATAGCTATACTTGGAGCTTTAATTGTTGCTGGATTATTTATTAAATTGCTAGGGCACAATCCACTAGAAGTGTATAAATCAATGGTTCTTGGCGCGTTTGGCACGCAACATAGAATAAGACAAACACTTATAATAGCAATACCGTTAGTAATAACTTCAGTAGGAATAATGATAGCTTTTAAAATGAACTTTTGGAATATAGGGGCAGAGGGTCAAATACTAATGGGAGCGTTCTTAGCTAGTTTTGTAGCTTTGAATTTTCCAGCTTTACCAAAGCCATTATTATTAACATTAATGTTTATAGCAGGAATTATAGGTGGAGGGCTTTGGGCTTTAATACCGGCTATGTTAAAAGTGAAGTTTGATACTAATGAGACGATAACAACGCTTATGATGAATTATATAGCGATAAAATGGATAACTTATTTACAGTATGGACCATGGAAAGATCCAAAGGCTATGGGATTTCCTAAAATAGCAGATTTTTCACAGCAAGGACAACTACCAAAATTATTTGGAATTCATATAGGGTGGATTATTGCTATCATATTAGTTGTAATCGTATATATGTTTTTACATCATTCAAAAAAAGGATTTGAAATAACGGTAGTAGGTCAAAGTACAGATACAGCAAGGTATGCAGGAATGGATGTAAAGAAGGTAATGCTTTCTGCTTTATTTATTAGTGGGGGTATATGTGGGATTACAGGTATGATACAAGCATCAGGTGTTGCTAGATCTTTATCAGTAGAAGTATCAGCAGGATATGGATTTACGGCTATTATTACGGCTTGGTTATCTGGACTTAGATCTATTGTTATAGTACCAGTATCAATATTATTTGCAATGTTGTTGCAAGGGGGATCATACATACAAACAGCTTTTCAAATACCAAAAGCAGCAGCAGAAATTTTACAGGGGTTAATTTTGTTTTTCATATTAGGAAGTGAATTTTTCATAAGATATAAATTAATTTGGAATAAAAAAAGTAGCAAGGAGGCGAAATAATGGATAGTTCTTTTTTTGTCGCAGCAGTTTATGCAGGTACACCTCTTTTATTTGCTACACTTGGTGAAATCACAACAGAGAAGGCAGGAAATTTAAATCTTGGCGTTGAAGGTATGATGTTAATGGGAGCTGTTGCAGGATTTGGAGCAGGACTTGCCACGTCAAATCCACTAATTGCACTTTTAGCAGCTATGTTATCAGGAGCAGTTGGAGCACTTGTATATGCACTTTTAACAGTTACACTAAGAGCAAATCAAGTCGTAACAGGACTAGCTTTAACGACATTTGGTGCTGGAATTGCTAGTTTTGCAGGGAAATCGTACACAGGTAAAATAATGACAGAGGAATTTAGAGAGTTCTTTAGAGCAAAAAGCATTCCATTACTTTCTAAAATACCTTTTATAGGAGATGTGTTTTTTAATCAAGGTATATTTGTTTATTTAGGCTATTTTATGGCTATAGTTCTTGGAATTTATTTATATAATACAAGAAAAGGACTTAACCTTAGAGCTATTGGAGAAAATCCATCATGTGCAGATGCATCAGGAATAAACATTAATTTATATAAATATGTGCATATATTAATAGGTGGAGCTTTATGTGGACTTGGAGGAGCTTATCTTTCGTTAGTATATGTTCCAACTTGGCAAGAAAATATAACAGCAGGTAGAGGTTGGATAGCAATTGCATTAGTAATATTTTGCAAATGGAATCCTTATTTAGCTTTATTTGGAGCTTATTTATTTGGCGGGCTTGATATAATAGGATTTAGGATTCAGTCTTTAGATATTAACATTCCTCAAGAGATAATAGGAATGCTACCATATATAGTTACAATAGTCGTTCTTGTAATAGGTACGGCTAGAGAATCAAAAGAAAATGCTCCGCCAAAAGGTCTTGGTAATGCATATTTTAGAGAAGAACGATAACTATTATTATTGAATAGGAAAGTTTGTGTTTTGCTAGCAAGGAACCGTACTTTCCTATTCAATAAGGAATGTGGCAATAGCCACTTTCTTGTAAAACTAAATAAACCTAAAAAAACTTGAAAATTATCTAACAGCTGAAATTCGATAACTTTCAAGTTTTTTAGATAAGTCATCTATGGTTTAGTATTACAATTTACTAATAATTATTATTAGTCTATCCTAATATTAGGTGATTTCATTTGTTTACAAATGGGAACATTAATTGTATAATCAAGTTAGAATTCAAAGGAGGTAAGTTATATGTCAAATAACTATACAGAGCAAAATTGGAAAAATGAGATGAAGATAAGATTAGACTTCAATAATATGATGGATAAATTCGTTGGTGAACATGGATTATCAGAAAAAGATATTGAAGGAATAGAGAATAAAATAGAAAAAGCAAAAAAAGCTATGATAGATAAAAGAGCAGAAGGTAAAATGGATTTTAGAGATTTACCTTATAATCAAGGTGAAATTGTAGAGGATATATTAAGTTATGTAGAAGAAGTTAAAGATCAATTTGATAACTTTGTAGTACTAGGTATTGGTGGATCAGCACTTGGACCAATAGCTGTACAACAAGCTATTAATCACCCTTACTATAATGAATTACCTAAAGAAAAAAGAGGATATCCTAAATTATATGTAGCTGATAATATTGATCCAGAAAAATTAGTTTATTTATTTGATATTATAGATGTAGAAAAAACTTTATTTAATGTAGTATCTAAATCAGGTAGTACATCAGAAACTATGTCTCAATTTATGATAATCAAAGAGATGTTAGAAGAAAAATTAGGTAAAGAGAATGCAAAAACAAATATTGTAGCAACTACAGATGTTAAACAAGGTAACTTAAGACCTATGGCAGATGAAGAAGGTTACAAAAGTTTCGTAATACCAGGCGGAGTTGGGGGAAGATTCTCAGAACTTACACCAGTTGGATTACTTCCAGCGGCTATGACAGGCGTAGATATAAAACAATTATTAGCTGGAGCAGCTTTTATGGATGAGATATCTAAAGAAGAAGATATTTATAAAAACCCAGCATATATGTATGCTATACTTAGCTACTTAGCTATGGAAAAAGGAAATAACATTCAAGTAATGATGCCATATGCTGATAGATTAAAATTTATTTCAGACTGGTTTGCTCAACTTTGGGCTGAGTCTTTAGGTAAAAAATTTGATAATGAAGGGAATGTTGTAAATGCAGGTCAAACACCTGTAAAAGCTCTTGGAGCTACAGATCAACATTCACAAGTTCAGCTTTATGCAGAAGGTCCATTTGATAAAATGACAGTATTTCTAGGAGTGGATAGATATCAAGAATCTATTACAATACCAAAAATATACGGAGATATTCCATCACTAGGGTTTTTAGGTGGAATAACACAAGATACTTTAATTAAAACAGAACAAATGGCAACAGAGTATGCTTTATTACAAGCAGGTAAAATAAACATGAATATAACACTTCCAGAAGTAAATGAATTTACTTTAGGACAATTATTATATATGTTTGAAGTAGCTACAGGATTTGCAGGAGAGTTATTAAACATTAATGCATTTGATCAACCAGGTGTTGAAGGTGGTAAAAATGCAACATATGCAATGTTTGGTAGACCAGGCTATGAAGCTAAGAAAAAAGAATTAGATGAAAGACCAGCTAAAGAAGATAAATATACTATTTAAGGCACAATAAGGCACGACTTCTTCAAAAAACTCCTTAGTCAGATGAGGGGTTTTTTGTTTGATTTTAACGTAATTTTAGGAAACTTTGTTTAGTTTGGATTGGAAGGATTAGTAATGGAGAAAAAAGGTTTATCATTAGAAAAACATAAAATATTATTTTTAATATCTACAAGTTTTTTCTGGTTTTCAATATATGCTTATATGCCAGAATTATCAACATATGCGGAGGATTTGGGAGCTTCATATAAGATGGTTGGGGTAATAGGAGGTTCATATGGATTTACTCAAATGTTACTTAGAATCCCGCTTGGAATTAGCTCGGATAGGCTACGGCGAAGAAAACCTTTTATTATAGCTGGGATTGTAATTTCAATATTAAGTTGTATAGTAACTTTTATTAATCCAACTGTAAACTCGTTGCTTGTAACTAGACTTTTAGCAGGGGTATCCGCTGCTACTTGGGTTGCTTTTACAATTTTGTTTTCTAGTTATTTTAACAATAACGAAGCTACAAAGGCTATGGGTATAATTAATTCATTTAATGCAATAGGCCAACTATCAGCAATGATACTAGGAGGAATTATAGCTTCTTTTTTTGGTACAAGATATTTATTTTTGCTTGGAGCTTTTGGAGGAATTATAGGACTTGTATTATCTTTTGGAATTAAAGAAACTAAGAATGAGAATAAAAATGGCATGAACTTTAAAGATATAATTGAAATTATAAAAAATAAAAATCTTTTATTCATATCACTTTTGGCTATACTATCTCAGATTATAACCTTTGCGACAATGCTTGGATTTGTGCCAATAGTAGCTAAGAATATAGGAGCTAGTAGTTTGCAACTAAGTTTATTATCTGCTGTAGCAATAATGCCAGGGGTATTTATGGCTCCACTTGTTGGAACTTATGTAGTAAAACATTGGGGGAAATCTAGAACAATAACTTGTGGATACTTAATAAGTTCTATAACGTGTTTTATAATCCCTTTTGTTAGCAGTATAGCGATGTTATATATTTTGCAGTTTTTTAGTGGTATAGGTAGAAACATGGTGTTCCCATTACTAATGGGATTAGGTATAAAAGATGTAAATAGTGAGAAAAGAGCAACAGCTATG
>Ga0209013_10003802_pt1 | contig 13313 bp, 11 predicted proteins | sample Cruoilmetagenom2_FD_187291 | JGI IMG/M metagenome (GOLD analysis project Ga0209013, IMG submission 187291) | Oil polluted marine microbial communities from Coal Oil Point, Santa Barbara, California, USA - Sample 2 (SPAdes) (version 2) | ecosystem: Environmental > Aquatic > Marine > Oil seeps ... | reverse complement strand
CGAAGAGGGTCCCCGGGTCTATATTGAGCGCATCAATATCAGCGGAAATACGCGCACCAAAGACTACGTCATACGTCGGGAATTCCGCCTGGCAGAAGGTGATGCCTACAATCCCCTGCTCGTTGACAAGGCCAAGAGGCGACTGGAGAGGCTTGGTCTGTTTGAAAAGGTTGAGGTTAAGCGCCGGCCTGGTCCCGTGCAGGATCGTGTTGTGCTCGACGTGATAATTGTAGAGAAGTCGACGGGTGAATTGTCGTTCGGCGCGGGCTTCTCGACGGCAGAGGGCGTAATCGGTGACATCAGTATTACCGAGCGCAATCTCATGGGCAATGGCCAGTTCCTGAGGCTGAAACTGGCCGGTTCATTTGATCGTATCCAAGTCGATTTAAACTTCACAGAGCCCCGTTTCCTCGGTCTTAACCTGGCCGCAGGTTTTGATCTGTTCCACAAGGAAATCGATCAGACGAGTGAGTCAGGCTTTCGTAGTCGCACATCGGGCGGGGGCTTACGCCTCGGTTTTCCGCTCACTGAAAATCTATGGATGCAGACGAACTACAGGTTGTCGCGCGATGAAATCTTCGATGTGAACACCTTCTCGTCGCTCGCGATCCAGGAGGCTGCCGGCGTAGCGTACACTTCGTCCGTCGGCTCAACACTTACCTACGATTTGCGGGATCACCCCAAGAATCCGACAACGGGTGTTTGGTTCCAGGGAAGCACTGATTTTGCTGGCCTCGGCGGTGATGTGCAGTACGCGCGTGTGCAGGCCGAGGCTCGCGGGTATTATCCAGTTACAGAACATATCCAATTCGTTACCCGTGCGATCGGTGGTCATATCACGGGGTGGGGTGGCCAAGACGTGCGGCTCCTCGACACCTTTTTCAAGGGCGGTGAAACGGTTCGTGGCTTCGAGCGTGCCGGTTTCGGTCCGCGCGATCTATTAACAAACGATTCACTTGGTGGCACCACGTATTGGGCTACAACTGCCGAGCTTCGCTTCCCAATTCCGCTTGTTCCTGATGATCTAGGGATTCAGGGTGCTGTGTTTGCAGATGCTGGCTCATTGTTTGGCGCTGCTGAACTTGCAAATGACTTGAATACGCAATGTCCGAATGGCAACTTCAACAAGGGCGTCTGCTTGGCGGATAGCTCATCAATTCGCTCCTCGGTTGGCGCCAGCATATTGTGGGCCTCGCCGGTTGGTCCGATTCGAATGGACTTTGCCAAAGTGTTGACGAAAGAGTCCTACGACGAGACTCAGTTCTTCAGGTTCGGCGCCCAGACCAACTTTTAATGCTTTAAAGGGGGCTGAAAGAAAAGGTTCGTTCGTTCAACTAGCGGGGCACTCTCCGCGCCTTTCGAAACTAGAACGGAGCGTCGCCAAGCGGCGGTTGCATCGAATGGAGCATCCCGGTTTCTTCGAGCGGGCCGGGCCGTTCTCATTGGCCGATATCGCTACGGCGACGGGGGCCAAGCTGGGCTCGGGTGCCGATCCTATAAAATCGTTTAAGAATGTACGTCCCCTGTCGGACGCCACGATTCGTGACCTGTCGTTCCTCGATAATCGCAAATACCTTAGCCGGCTCTCCGAAACGCATGCGGGGGCCTGCTTGGTATTGCCGGCATTCGGCAATCGCGTCCCAACTTGTACTGCAGCGCTGCTGACGTCGGAGCCCTATCGCGGTTTTGCGCGGGCTCTCAATCTCTTCTATCCGGACGCTCTTAGGTCAAAAGTGGCAGGCGCCGGTGCGACAGTACCGATCGATACTTCGGCAGAGCTGGAGGCGGGTGTCGTTGTTGAACCAGGCGCCGTTATCGGGCCGCAGGCTCAGATCGGGCAAGGGACGCGCATTGCAGCCGGCGCCGTCGTCGGCTACCGCGTGGCGATCGGGCGCGATTGCTACATTGGCGCGCAGGCAACGGTGACCCACGCGCTTCTCGGCGACCGAGTGATCGTCCACGCTGGTGCGCGTATCGGTCAGGATGGATTCGGGTTCGCAATGGGCGGCCAGTGCCATTTCAAAGTGGCTCAGATTGGGCGCGTTTTGATCCAGGACGACGTGGAAATCGGCGCAAATTCAACCGTCGACCGAGGTGCGCTTAAGGATACTATCATTGGCGAAGGGACCAAAATTGATAATCTTGTGCAGATCGGGCACAACGTTATTGTTGGGCGCCACTGTGTGATTGTTGCTCATTCGGGCATCTCCGGCTCCACCGAACTTGGTGATTTTGTCGTTATGGGAGGACAGTCAGGCACTGTCGGGCATATCAAGGTCGGCAGCGGGGCCCAAATCGCTGGCGCGTCGCACCCGAAAGAGGATGTGCCGGCCGGAGCACGCGTCGGCGGGACGCCAGCGCGCCCGCTGAAACAATGGGCCCGGGAACTCGCCGCCCTGACGCAGATGGCGGGGAAACGTGATAAGCAGTCCGGTCGGGGTGGCGCGGGCTAAGTGCAGTAGTCTGCCAACATTTGGGGAAAGGCATAGCTCGAAGATGCATGGAGCTTGACCAATATGGACGAGGCGACACCAAAAACTGAGCTTGGAACAGCGGATATTGTGCGCGTTCTGCAGCTCCTGCCGCACCGTTATCCATTCCTCATGCTCGATCGCATGTATGATATGAATCGGGATGATAGTTGCGTGGGGGTCAAGAACGTCACGATTAATGAGCCGTTCTTCCAGGGGCACTTCCCGCAATTTCCAGTAATGCCAGGAGTGCTAATCATCGAAGGCTTAGCGCAAACGGCGGGGGCCCTGTGCGTGCATAGCCTGGGCGAGGACTACAGGGCGGAGCTTGTGTATTTCATGGGCATCGACCGCGCAAAGTTCCGGAAACCTGTTCTGCCTGGAGACCAATTGCACTATCACGTTCGTAAGATCCGCAGTCGCGGCCGCGTTTGGCGGTTTGCCGGTGAGGCTAAGGTCGAAGGTCAAATTGTGGCGGAGGCGGAGATCAGCGCGATGCTTGCCGATACGGCAGATGCCCGGGCATTCGCGGCGGGTAGTAAGAATGGGTGAGATGACAGCTCATCCGACAGCGGTGATCGAAACCGGCGCCAATCTCGGTGCCGACGTCAAGATTGGACCATACTGTGTCGTTGGCTCTGAGGTAACGTTGGGCGACGGCGTGGAGCTCATAAGCCATTCGGTGGTTGCTGGACACACCACGATTGGATCAGGGACACGCGTATTTCCTTTCGCGTCCATTGGCCATCAGCCCCAGGATCTGAAGTACAAGGGTGAGGCTTCGACGCTAAGAATCGGCGAGTCCTGCATTATCCGCGAAGGTGTCACCATTAACCCCGGTACGGAGGGCGGGGGGCTGGAGACAGTCGTGGGCGATCGCTGCGCGTTTCTTGCAAACTCGCACGTCGGTCACGATTGCCGCGTTGGCGACGACGTCGTTTTTTCAAACAACGTGATGTTGGCGGGTCATTGCACGATTGGAAACTTTGCTATTTTGGGTGGTGGCGCGGCTGTCATCCAATTTGCACGCATTGGTGCGCACGCATTCATCGGCGGAATGTCGGGGCTGGAGAATGATTTAATACCCTATGGTATGGCGCTGGGAAACCGAGCGCACTTGTCCGGTCTGAATATAGTCGGCCTGCATCGGCGCGGCTTTTCTCGCACCGACATCCACGATCTACGCCGCGCCTATCGCCTGTTATTTGCCCAAGAGGGCACGTTGACGGAGCGTATGGAAGACGTGGCGCAGGAATTTGCAACGCACCCGATTGTGCAGGAAATCCTTGAATTCATTCGTGTCGGCGGCAAGCGCAGCCTTTGCACGCCGCGAGAATCAACAGAAGCCTGAGGGAGGACGGCGATGTCCGTCGCCCATCGGGCCATCGGGATCCTGGCAGGAGGGGGAAGCCTGCCCCGTGAGATCGCCGAGCAAGCCACAGCGCGCGGTGAGCGTGTGCACATCGTCGCAATCGCTGGTGAAGTTGACGACGATCTTGCGCCATACCCCGTGACAACTGTCGGTTGGGGTCAGATTGGCGGCATGGTTGGGGCGCTAAAGGGGGCTGGGTGTACGGATCTCGTCATTGTAGGGTCTGTGCGCCGCCCAGATCTTGCGGCGTTGCGGCCAGATCTCGGGTTCATACGTAATCTCCCAGCGATTTTTCGAATTATTGCAGCGGGTGGTGACGACAGCGTTTTGACGCGCGTTGTGCGCTTCTTCGAACAAAAAGGTTTTGCGGTCGTGGCGCCGTCCAGTGTGGCGCCGAAGCTGCTCGTAGGTAAAGGACCGCTCGGTCGAGTTGAGGCGGACGCTGCGCAAGAGCAAGATGTCGCGCTTGGCTTTTCCGTTGTGCGTGCGCTGGGGCCTTATGATGTAGGGCAAGCAGTAATCGTGGACGGCGGCCGCGTCGTCGCAATCGAAGGGGCTGAAGGGACGGACGGGATGTTGGCGCGGGGAGCGCAGCAGCCCGGGCAGCGGAGGGGCATCCTCGTCAAGCGGCCCAAGCCCGGCCAGGAGATGCGCATCGACCTTCCAGCAATTGGACCCGCCACCATTTCGCGCGCCGCCGAGGCAGGGCTTGCGGGCATTGCCGTTCTGGCGGGCGGTGCACTCGTCGCTGAGCGTGTCGAGTTTGTGCGTCGCGCAGATGAGATTGGGCTGTTTGTTCAAGGTTTCGAGGATGCGTCCATAGACGAACAAGAGAATGCGGGCCCACCACCCAATTGGCAGATACAAACAGTCGGCAGTCTTGCCCCACGGTCTCGTCAGCGCGCTGATGTCTTTAAGGGTGCGTCGGTTCTATCAGCACTGGCTCCACTGGCGCCTAGCCTCGGCACGGTCATTACCAGGAGCCATGTGCTCTCTGTCGAAGCCGGCGAAGGAGTGGAGATGCTTCTGCAGCGTGCAAGGGATTTGCGTCAATGGGGGCGGCGGCACTCGGCCCGTCGCGCAGGTGTTGCTGTGGTCGCGCAAGACGTTGCCCTGGGACCGGCCATTTCTGGCGCTGCTGCATCATGCCTTGCCGGCTTAGCAATTGTCGGTGAACGTTCGTCTTCGGCAGAACGGGCCGCCAAGGACGCGAACCGGCTTGGTCTATTCGTGGTCATGCTAAGAGCTTTGCCGGGGCCGGCATGAAGGCAAGGCCTACGAATGCGGGTCATGGCTTAGCAGCGCCGGGGCGTAATCCCGCCTCAGCGGGCCGTGGAGCTGGCACGCATGATCTACGTTTGTTTCTCGTCGCGGGTGAACACTCTGGCGATGCGTTGGGTGCCAAGCTTATGGCCGCAATCAATACGCGATCCAAAGGCCGGGTGCACTATCTTGGTGTTGGCGGCATCCAGATGGAGCAAGAGGGTCTCGATTCGCAGTTTCCGCTATCTGACGTGGCTGTGATGGGCCCCTTATCGATTCTGCCGCGGCTGCCGCGCATTGTGCGCCGCGTCCACCGTGCGGTCGATGCGGCAGTTGCTGCCGAGCCCGACGCGGTCGTCATCATCGATGCGCCGGAGTTTACGCATCCAATCGCAAAGCGCATCCGCAGTCGTTCCCCTTCGGTGCCAATCATCGACTACGTTTCACCAAGCGTTTGGGCGTGGCGACCTGGGCGCGCGCATAAAATGCGCCGCTACCTCGATCACGTCATGGCTCTTTTGCCTTTCGAGCCAGCAGCGCACGATCGCTTGGGTGGGCCTGCTTGCACGTATGTCGGTCACCCGTTGATCGAGCGGCTCAGCTGGCTACGCGAGTTGGATCCTTCGCCGCTGGCTAAACGCTTAAATTTAGATCCAGACCGGCCGACTATCGTGGTCTTGCCGGGCAGTCGCTCCTCGGAGGTGGGCCGTCTCATGGCGCCCTTTGGAGGAGCGATCCATCTACTTCGCGAAGGTGGACTTGCACCGCAGGTTATTATTCCAACGGTTCCACAGCTGCGTGCTCTCATCGAGTCGCGGGTGAAAAATTGGCGCATCAAACCTGCTCTTATCGAGGGCGAGGAAGACAAGTTCCGCGCTTTTAAGCTGGCCCATGTCGCACTCGCAGCCTCGGGCACGGTGACCTTAGAGCTGGCGCTTGCCGGCACGCCTATGGTTGTCGCCTATCGTGTTGATCGAATTGCGGCGCCTTTTCTGCGCTCCCTGCTCAATGTGCCCACGGTGGTGCTCGCCAATCTGGTTCTGGGCGAAAATGCTTTCCCTGAGCTGCTTCAAGAAGAGTGCGCGCCAGAGAGGCTTGCTGGCGAGATAGAGCTATTGCTCAAAAACACACCAGAACGTGCACACCAGCTTGCGGCGCTTGAGAAAATTCCTCAGCGGCTAGCAGTTGCGCACGGAACGCCAAGTGATGCAGCAGCCGAAGTGGTTCTGCACTATGCCAAACTCGGGCGCCAAGCAGCTGGGTGACGGCCGCAAAGTTTGAGGTGCATTACCTATACGCGTTTATCCACTGGGACGAACTGGCGCTCGGTTGAGCCCATGTAAAGCTGCCGCGGTCGGCCTATGCGCTGTTCCGGGTCCTCGATCATCTCTTTCCACTGGGCAATCCAGCCCACCGTGCGCGCGACAGCAAACAGCACGGTGAACATTGAAACCGGGAAACCCATGGCACGCAGTGTGATGCCTGAATAGAAATCGATGTTGGGATAAAGTTTTTTCTCGATGAAGTACTCGTCCTGCAACGCGATGCGCTCCAGCTCCATAGCAACGTCGAGCAGCGGCTCGTCGCGCGTGCCCAACGCATCGAGCACTTCGTGACACGTCTGCTGCATGACCTTCGCGCGCGGATCATAGTTTTTGTAGACGCGGTGACCGAAGCCCATCAGCCGGAAACCGGAGTTCTTGTCCTTAGCCTTTTCGATGTATTCGGGGATGCGGTCAACGGTGCCGATCTCAGCCAGCATGTTGAGCGCGGCCTCGTTTGCACCGCCGTGCGCGGGCCCCCACAGGCAAGCAACTCCTGCCGCGATACAGGCAAATGGATTGGCGCCTGATGAGCCGGCGAGGCGTACCGTCGATGTGGAGGCATTTTGCTCGTGGTCGGCGTGCAGGATGAAGATGCGATCGAGCGCCTTCGTTAACACCGGGTTCCCGAGATAGGGCTCGCAGGGAATTGCGAAGCACATCTGCAGAAAGTTCGCCGTGTAGTCGAGATCGTTGCGCGGATAAATGAAGGGCTGACCCAACGAGTATTTGTAGGTCATCGCCGCGATCGTCGGCATTTTTGCGATCATGCGGTGGGTTGCGATCACTCGCTGGTCAGGGTCGTTGATATCGGTTGAGTCATGATAGAAAGCCGACAGCGCGCCCACCACGCCGACCATTACCGCCATCGGATGTGCGTCACGGCGAAATCCGGTAAAAAACCGGGTCATCTGCTCGTTCAGCATCGTATGACGCGTAATCGTGCGGCGGAACTTATCGAAGGTATCCTTCGTCGGCAACTCGCCATAGAGCAGCAAGTAGCAGACTTCGAGGAAGTTGGAGTGTTCCGCCAGCTGATCGATGGGGTAGCCGCGGTAGAGGAGGGTGCCGCGATCACCATCGATGTAAGTGATGCGCGAGACGCAGTTGGCCGTGGACGTGAAGCCGGGATCGTAGGTGAAGCAGTCCGTCTCGCGATACAGGCGCGAGACGTCGACCACGTTGGGGCCGAGCGTGCCAGCGCGCACAGGCATCTGCGTCGTGCTGCCATTGAGCACGAGATCGGCGTTAGTCTCCTCCGGGCCGGGCGCGTCGTCGGGCCGATCGTGGACATTCATGGCGCGTCTCCCTGCGAAACCTGGTTATGACAATGGGTCTTCAGGCACTCCGGGGCGGCCCCCGCGAGAACTCCGGTACAACTAGTGCCTTTGCTTGAGCGCTTTCCAGTTCTGGCGCTGGCCAGCAGCCTTAGTGATCCTCACCCTTTCTACACGATTTTTTCGCGGCGCAACAACCAGCTGATGCCGGCGGGGCCCGCTCATGCAATTCAACTAGTTGAAATCAGTTTAGCCGAAAGATTAAACCGCGTGATCTCGGATGCGCGCAAGTGCCTCTTCGCGTCCAAGCACAGCCATGACGTCGAATACGGGTGGAGAGACGGCCTTTCCGGTCAGCGCCGCTCGCAGCGGCTGGGCCACCTTTCCAAGCTTAACGCCCTCGGTTTCAGCTAAAGCACGAACAGTATCCTCCAGGTGAGCGACCTCCCAACTGGTAATTGCCTCAAGTTTAGGCAATAGCACCGACAGTCTCGCACGTGCGGCGGCATCCAACAGCTTTGCAGCCTTATCGTCCAGAGTGATGGGGCGCTCTGCAAAAAGATATCCGGCCCCCTCCAGCAGCTGATTTAGCGTTTTAGCCCTCTCTCTTAGGCTGGGGATTGCGGCTAGCAGCTTGGCGCGTGTATCAGCATTAAGTCGTTCCATAATCGCCGCGCCATTCTCCACGTACGGTAGGATATCTTCCAAGCGCCGCAAAAGTTCAAGATCGTCGGCTGATCGGATGTAATGACCGTTCAGGTCCTCTAGCTTGGCAAAATCGAAGCGTGCCGGCGAGCGGCCGATCGCATCGAGATCGAACCAATTGATCATTTGGTCGGTTGAAATTATTTCATCGTTGCCGTGGCTCCAACCTAGTCTCACGAGATAGTTGCGTACGGCGGCGGGCAGATAACCCATCGCCCGGTAAGCTTCGACACCGAGTGCACCATGTCTTTTTGACAGCTTGGAGCCGTCGGGGCCATGGATGAGCGGTACGTGCGCGAACACCGGGATATCCCATGTCATGGCTTTATAGATCTGTAGCTGACGCGCTGAGTTTGTCAGATGGTCGACGCCGCGAATGATGTGGGTAACGCCCATATCGTGGTCATCGACGACCACCGCTAAATTGTATGTGGGGTTCCCGTCGCTTCTCAAGATGATGAAATCGTCGAGGTCCTTATTAGGAAACACGACGCGACCTTGCACCTTGTCGTCGATTATGGTCTGCCCCGCGCCCGGGGTCTTCAGCCGGATCGCGAAAGGCACACCGTCTGGAGCCTTGCCCGGATCACGCTCGCGCCAGGGGCTGCGGATCGAAAGCGGACGCTTTTCCGCATCCGCCGTCCTGCGCATTTCATTGAGTTCGGCAGGCGTCAAGTAGCAGCGATAGGCGTGACCGTTCTTCAATAGCTCGTTGGCGACGGCACGATGACGAAACGCCTGTGCGTGCTGAGATACCGGCTCTCCATGCCAATCAAGCTCCAGCCATTTCAGCCCGTCCATGATGGCTGCAACGGCTTCCTCGCTGTTGCGTGCGCGGTCAGTGTCCTCGATGCGCAAAAGGAAGGTGCCGCCGCGCCCTTTGGCATAAAGCCAGTTGAACAGAGCTGTGCGCGCGCCGCCTATGTGCAAAAAGCCCGTCGGCGAAGGGGCGAAGCGCACGACCGGCGCGCTGGCGCTACATGTCTTGTCAGACATCCAAGGACCGATTGCCGTTGAGATGCGGGAGAACTACGAGCCGTTTAGCATAAGGCTGCCGGATCAGTAAGGGCCCCCTGTTCGACAGTGCAGACGGCAACGAGCCAGTCGACAGCAAAGCAAATCAGGACGAACGCGCATTTGAGGCGATCCGGGCGCTTTGGCAAAAGCGCCAGCCAACTTCTCAGTACCTCCGCACCAGCCCGACGAGACGGCCCTGAATGTCTACTTGATCTGGTCCGAAAATGCGGGTCTTAAATTCGGGATTTGCGGCTTCAAGCGCAATGGTGCTGCCCTTCTTGCGTAGCCGTTTAAGCGTTGCCTCGTCTTGGTCCACTAGTGCGACGATAATGTCACCGTTTTCTGCCGTATCGCAACGGCGAATGACGACGACGTCGCCGTCGAGGATGCCGGCTTCAATCATGGAGTCACCCTTTACCTCCAGGGCAAAGTGCTCGCCATTGGTGAGTAAGTCAGGTGGACAGGCAATGTCATGGCTGTGGTTCTGGATAGCGCTGATGGGGGTGCCGGCCGCAATGCGCCCCATGACGGGTACGGAGACGGTGCGACTGTCGATGACCGTTGAAGGCGGCGTGCTGACGTCACGTATACGGCTGCCCTCGATGACACTCGGCTGGAAGCCGCCGCGGCGCTCGCTGGGGGCCTGGTCAGTATTTTCAGGAAGACGAATGACCTCGATCGCACGCGCTCGATGGGGTAGGCGGCGGATGAAGCCGCGCTCCACCAGCGCGGTGATGAGGCGGTGAATGCCCGATTTCGATTTGAGATCGAGCGCGTCCTTCATTTCGTCGAACGATGGTGGGACGCCGGAATCCTGCATGCGCGAATGAATGAAGAGCAAAAGCTCTTTCTGCTTCTCGGTTAACATAGGCCCTCCGGTGCCTTGGTCCGCAGTGATCCGATTGGGGCGGGACCGTCGAGGTGGAGCGTACAAATCATGAACGTACACTAGCCGTTCGCGTCGTGTTCCGCAAGAGGGGCCGTAGAAGCATGGGGTTTCAAAAGTCGAGCGTTAGAACAGCGACCTCTGCCCCGGCGGGCAAAGCAGGTGCATAGGGTGCTCGTACGATAAGTAAGTCGGCGGCCATAAGCCCTGTCAGGTGGGCGCTATCTTGGGATCGCAGGACGCTCACGCGCGGTGGGATTGCATCGCCGAGCTCGCGTTTGGCGCGCATGTAGTGCTGGCGCGGGCCATTGGCTTCTAATTCATGGGAGAGCACGCCGACCACCTCCTGAAATGGCGAATCGGTGCGCCCGAGGAGGCGGTGGATGAGGGGAACGAGGAAAATGCGGGCGGCTATCAGGCACGATACGGTATTGCCCGGCAGCCCCAGTACCCGTGTTGCCTCCATCCGGCCGAAGAACATTGGCTTGCCAGGCCGGATGGCGACTTTCCAAAAGTCGAGCGTCATGCCTCGCGCCTCCAATGCAGCGCGCACAAGGTCGCGTTCGCCAACCGAAGCGCCGCCGATTGTGACAAGCACATTGGTGCCTACCGCAGCTTGCAGTTTGGATTCGAGCGCTTCACGTGTATCACGCGCGATGCCCAGAAGCTGCGGCGATCCACCGGCATGTTTCACCAACGCGGCAAGCCCATAGGCGTTAGAGGTCACGAGCTGATCAGGGCCAGGTGTTGTGCCGGGCTCAACCAGCTCATCGCCCGTCGCGAGGATCGCCACGCTCGGCCTAACCCGCACAGAAAGTTTTGCATGACCGCCGGCCGCAGCAAGCGTTATCGCACGCGCATTAGCTAGATGCCCGGCATTCAACAGCTTCTGCCCTCTCCGAAAATCATTGGCCATGGGGCGGATATGGGTGCCGGCGGGCGAAGCCGCGCGAATGACAACGATGTCGCCCTGGCGCTCAGTGTATTCTTGGATGACAACGGTATCAGCTGCCTCAGGTAATGGCGCGCCCGTGAAGATCCTCACTGCGGCGCCCTTTCCGACTGCGCCCACAAACCCGCTCCCGGCGTGCGATTCTCCGACGATCCTCAGAGGGGTTGGCAGATTTGCAAGATCGTCGGCGCGTACCGCATAGCCGTCCATGGCCGAGGCATTGAATGGCGGTTGTGTAAGTTTAGCGATGACATCTTGGGCGATTACGCGGTTGTGAGCATCCAACAGCGGCACGGCTTCTATCGCTGTCGGTGCGGCGCCGTCCAGGACGCGTGCGAGCGCCTCTTCGACCAGGAGAAGCGACATTCCTTAAGCGTCCTGTTTTTTTGCCGGCTCAGCCTGGTAATCGCCTGAGCACCCGCCTGACTTCTCAGTAAGGCGAATGCCCTCAAAGCTCATGGCGCGATCGACCGCTTTCAACATGTCGTAGAGTGTCAAGCAAGTCACTGATACGGCCGTCAGCGCCTCCATCTCTACGCCCGTTCTTCCCGTAGTCTTCACCTCTGCAACAACGCGCACGCCGGGCGGCTGATTATTTGGGGCAAGCTCGATAGCGACTTTGGTTAGCGCGAGCGGATGGCACAACGGGATAAACTCGTGTGTGCGCTTAGCCGCCATAATGCCGGCGATGCGGGCGGTAGCGAGCACGTCGCCTTTCGGCGCGTCACCTTTCATGAGTAACTCGAGGGTATCCGGCTTCATGGCAATGAAACCCTCGGCGATCGCTGTGCGCACCGTTAAGGGCTTCTCCGATACATCGACCATGCGGGCTTCACCTGCCTGATTCACATGGCTCAACCGGCTACTCTTGGTCATGGGGCGGTCCTCAACCATTAGCCAGCGGCCGGTGCAAGTAACGTGCGCGTGGCGGCCGTGACGTCGGTTTGACGCATCAGGCTCTCGCCGACCAGGAATGTCGCAACGCCAGCACGTATCAGACGCGCGATGTCGTCGGGTGTGTAGATCCCGCTTTCACTTATGACGATGCGATCCTTTGGGACGCGCGGGGCCAGAGCTTCCGTGGTTACAAGCGTCGTCTCGAAAGTTTTGAGATTTCGATTGTTGATGCCAATCAGCCGGCAATCGAGCTTGAGCGCCCGGTCCAACTCTTCGGCGTCGTGTACCTCGACTATGGCGTCCATGTGCCAGTCCATGGCCGCGGAAGCCAGCTCATGCGCTTTCGCGTCGTCGATTTCAGCAAGGATGATAAGAATGCAATCAGCGCCCCAGGCGCGTGCCTCGACGACTTGATAGGTGTCGAGCATAAAGTCTTTTCGTAAAGCGGGAAGCGCTGTCGCCGCGCGCGCAGCTGTCAAATATTCAGGCGCACCCTGAAATGAGGGGCCGTCTGTCAGAACAGAGAGACAAGCCGCTCCGCCGAACTCGTATGCTTTGGCAAGCGTGGGGGGATCGAAGTCCGCGCGTATAAGCCCCTTGGACGGACTAGCCTTCTTGACCTCAGCGATAAGAGCTGGCTCACCCGCGCGATGTTTGGCCTCGATTGCGCCGACAAATGAGCGAACAGGCGGGGCGCTGCGTGCCACCTCGGCCAGCACCTGTAGCGGCGCAAGTTGTTTTGCGCGCGCGATCTCATCCAGTTTGTAGCGTGTGATGTTCTCAAGGATATCGGCCATGATAGGAGACAATACGTGAGGTGCGCCGCGCTTGCTACTGGGGGCAAACGGCGGCAATTCCGTAGGGGTTTCGCAGCGCTAAACACGTCTAACGCCGCAGTGGTAAGAGTTGCCTCATGGCAATCGACGCAGGCCGCGGCTGCCGCACCTTAGTGGGCTGTTGGCAACAAGGACGGAAGCGGGATGGCCTCGGGATCGGCTGTAATGATTTGCGGTCCGTCAACGCCGCCTGAGCAAAATTGAGCTACGTGTGGCTGGAGCCCGCTTCCAAAAAGGGTCCCATGGACAACGCCCTCAAAGTTAAGATCCTCGATGTGCTTGAGCATCATAACGTGATGACGCTAGCCACTCTTC
>Ga0209013_10003801_pt1 | contig 13317 bp, 14 predicted proteins | sample Cruoilmetagenom2_FD_187291 | JGI IMG/M metagenome (GOLD analysis project Ga0209013, IMG submission 187291) | Oil polluted marine microbial communities from Coal Oil Point, Santa Barbara, California, USA - Sample 2 (SPAdes) (version 2) | ecosystem: Environmental > Aquatic > Marine > Oil seeps ... | reverse complement strand
TAGTGCTGAAGGCACTCGTAGAGTAGATTTAGTATTTGGTGTTGGTTATGATTCTGATATTAAAAAAACCAAAGAAGTGTTATTAAATGTTTTAACATCTCATCCTTTAGTGTTGCAAGACCCAGAACCTACAGTAAATGTTTCTGAATTAGCAGATAGTTCTATAAATTTCGCAGTTAGACCTTGGTGTAACGTTGCAGATTACTGGACAGTGTTTTTTGATGTAACTGAAAATACTAAAGAAGCTTTAGATGCTGCTGGAATAGAAATTCCTTATCCACATAGTGTTGAAATACATAAAGAAAGCTAGATTAATTTATTTAGATTTAGGCTTTAAAGCTACAAAATCTTTTAAATAATAAGGCTCAAAATAAGCGACATCTTCGATGTCGTTTTTTTTGTACTTATCATAAGACAGTTTGCACATTTCTTTCGCAGAAGGTAATTTACTTTCAATAAAAACAGCATTTTTATGCGAAATAAGTGTCTTCGTTTTTTCTACACCATTACCTATAAAATAAACTTTTCCGGTTTCTAAATAATCTCTAAAAGAGTACTCATCTAAAATTTGTGCTTGTATTTCCCTTATTTGGTTATGCTCAGTATTAAACACAGCAGAATAAACCTCCATACGTCTAGCATCTAACATTGAAATAATAACTCCATCAACTGTTTCTACTTGATGCGCTAAGCTTTCTAAAGTTGAAATAGAAATTAAAGGCTTGTTTAACGCATAACAAAGACCTTTTGCAGCAGAAACCCCAATTCTTAAACCAGTATAAGAGCCTGGTCCTTTACTTACAGCAATAGCATCTAATTGAGAAGGTTCAACATTCGATGCTTTCATAACCTCATCTATATATACATGTAACCGTTCTGCATGTGAATAGCCAGCATCATAGTCTTCTTTTAAAAGCAAAGTTGCCCCTTCTTTAGAAAGAGAAACAGAACAATTTGTAGTAGATGTTTCTATGCTTAATATTATTGCCAAAGTTATTCTGTTATAGGTTTACCAAGGTAGAAATCTAATACTTTAGTTTTGAATATAAAATCATATTTAGCATTTATTAATCTTGATTGTGCATTTATCAGCTGAATTCTTGATTGTTCTAAATCAAAAGAATTCATAGCACCTATATTATAACGTTCTTGTGAATTTTGAAATGCTAATAGTTGTGCTTCTACTGATTTTTTTGCTGCTTCATAAGCTTTAAAAGATGCTTTGGCATCAGTAAATGCACGTTGTATATTGCTCTCGACATTTATTTTAACCTGTTCTAAATCTAGCTTACTGTTCTGTTCTTGTATTTTTGATTTTGCAACAGACGTTTGGTTTTGAAATCTCGAAAAAATAGGTACCCCAAGGCTTAAATTAAAACTATGTGCCTTATTATCACTTAATTGATTAAGAAAAGTAGCTTCGTCGTTCGATAAATTTGAATAAAACACATTGGATCCAAAACCATAACCAAAGGTCAAACTAGGCAAGTATCCGCTTTTAGTAATTTCTGTATTTAGTTCAGCTCTTTGAATATCAATTTCAGCAGCTTTAATTTCATATCTATTATTATAAGCGTAATCTAAAATAGGCTTTATATCATTATATAATAATGCTGCTGATGGGCTATCAACATCAATTATTTTAACATCAAATCCTTCATAAGGCAATTGTAATAACTGTGCTAAAGTTAGAATTGACAAATTAAAATTGTTTTCAGCGACAGTCAAATTTTGTTCATCACTACTAAAAGTAGCTTGAACATCGTAAACATTAGCTTCTGGCTGTACACCAGCTTGTACTAATTCTTTTACTTGGTCTAACTGCTTTTGCGAAAATGCGATTTGTGCTTGGGCAGTTTCTAAATTTTCTTTGTTAAATAACACATTTAAATAGGCATTAACTACATTAAGTGAAATCTCATCTTCAATCCTTTTTAATTCCATTTGATTACGCTCCAAATTTAATTTAGACTGTTTGTACAAGTTTGTAGTTCTAAAACCATTAAAAATATTTTGATTCACATTAATACCAATATTTGTTGAATGGCTTGTTCTATCAACAAACTGACCTTCAAAAATCTCTTGATTACCTAATCCTAAACCTTGATTTGCATTAGCACTTAAAGATGGTAAATGATTGCCTTTTGAAGCCGCAATATCTTGTTCATTAATTAACAAGGTGTTATTACCTTTTTGAACCGTAATATTGTTCTCTAGAGCATAATTTACGCACTCTTCTAGTGTCCATAGCTTTTTTTGTTGTGCTAGAGATAACATACTCATTAAAAGTGCACATATTATAAAAATATTTTTCATCTGTAGTTTTCTAAAATTAATTTTCTTGTTCATCTTCGTTATCTTTTGAGGCTTTATTCCAAACTTTAATTTTATCACCTTCTTTAACACCTTCAATAATTTCTACATTGATTCCATCAGATAAACCTAGCTCTACATCTTTCTTTTCAAACTTACCGTCTTCATTTTGAATTTCCACAAAAGGGTTTTCTGTTATTCTATTAAATTGGAGTAATGCTTCTTTAATACATAAAGTACTATCCCTACTTTCCAATTCAATTTCTGCATTTGCACTATAACCTGCTCTAATTTTTGTAGAAGGTTCAATTTGAACATCGGCTTTAATCGTAAATTGTACAGCGCCATTTTCTTCTTTTCCTTTTGGTGCTACAAAGGTTAACTTAGCTGGAAATTCTTTTTCGTTAATTGCACCAAGAATAACTTTTATTTCTTTGCCTTCTTCAAGTTTCCCTACTTCGGATTCATCAACTTTGCCTTCAAAAATCATTATGCTCATATCTGCAATAGTAGCAATAGTTGTTCCTGCATTAAAATTATTACTTTGAATTACCTGATCGCCCTCTCTAACTGGAATTTCTAAAACAGTTCCTGAAATTTGAGCAACAATATTAGTGTTAGCTGAATTACCTCCAGATATTGAACCACGTCTTATAATTTGATAATCATTCTGTGCTTGATCAAGAGATTCTTGTGCTTGATTTAATGCCAATTCGCTATTTTCAAAATCTTGTTTTGAGATAACTCCTTTTTCAAATAAAGCTTTATTTCTATCAAATAAAACTTTAGAATTATTGTAAGATAAACGAGCAGAATTAATTCTACTACTTGAACTTACTAAAGCTTGCTCATTTGGTACTACTCTAATTTTTGCAATGAGATCTCCTTTTTTTACAATATCGCCTTCCTCTACAAGTATTTTATCTACAATACCTGAGATTTGTGGTTTTACTTCAATTTCTTCTTCTGGAATTAATTTTCCTGTGGCTACTGCTTTTGTATCAATTGAAGTGTAATAAGGCTCTTCAACTTTATAATCTACAACATCCTTAGCATTTGCACCTTTAAAATGTTTTAATACCATTACTAATAGTACTAACACAACTATACCTAAAATAATTTTTACTGTTTTGTTCATTTTTTTGATTGTTTATTCTTCTCTTAATGCTTCAATTGGTTTTATACTTGTGGCCTTAAATGCTGGAATCAGTCCTATTAAAGTCCCTAAAACAACTAATATTAATAATGCAATAAATATCACTGCAATTGATACTGATGCATTTACAAATATAGCTTCATCCCCTTGTCCTAAAAATTTATCTATTGCGATTAAAATCCAACCTCCAGAAATAATTCCAAAAAAACCAGCAATTAATGTTAGAAATACAGCTTCAACCACAATTTGTCTTTTAATTTCAAATGGCGTTGCGCCAAGAGCTCTTCTAACGCCAATTTCTTTTGTACGTTCTTTTACTGTAATAAGCAAAATATTTCCAATTGCAAATACTCCAGCAATGAGTGTAGCTATTCCTACAAACCAAGTAAGGAATTGCATTCCAGTTAAAAACCCAGTGACTTTTGCAAACTCTTTTCCTAGATTTATACTTCTAAAAGCTCGTTTATCATCAGGATGGATTCTATTTAAGTTTTTAAGTAATAATACAGCGTCCTTTTCAATTTGAACTATATCATATTCTGGTTTACCTGTAATCATTATAAAACCTATGTTTTCACCTTGATTATATACTTGTTGAAATGTAGTAAATGGTATATGAATTTGATCACCAAAACTTATATTATTCTCCAACTCAAAAATTCCGATTACAATATAATTGATGCTGTTTATTTGTATATATTCTCCTATGGCATCTTCATCTTTTTCAAATAATTGCTTATAGACATCTTCAGAAATTACTGCTACTTTTTTCTTGTCATCTATATCATTTTGATTAATAAAACGACCATGAATCAATTTCTTTTTTTGAACTTTATTTAGTAACGGATAATCACCAGATATATTAAAAGTTCCTGAAAGAAATTTTCTTATAACTAATCCTCCAATTTGATTTTTAGGAACTACAAATTCTACCCCTTCAATGTTTTCTTTAACTTTTTTAGCGTCTGTTAAAGTTAATTGCACTCGCTTACCTTCCTGAAAACCTTTAAAAGGTTTGCTCGTTGTACTTGGAATTACAAATACACTATTTGTAGCAAAATCTCCAAATAAGCGATTAAATGAATTTTCAATTCCTCTTGCAGAGCCTAAAAGTCCAATTAATAATAATATTCCCCACCAAACACCAACCATAGTAAGTGTTGATCTTAGTTTGTTTTTGCTAAGACTATCATAAACTTCCTGCCAAGTATCTCTATCGAATAAAAATCTAATCATTTCTAAGTGCTACTATTGGTTTAATTTGTGATGCGTTTTTTGCTGGAAAATATCCAGCTAAAGTTCCTGCAAGAATTAATGTTATGGTTGCGCCTATAACAAGACTGGTGCTTACACTTGGGTCTTTAATAAAATATTCTTTTAAACTTGGTCCTACTAATTTTAATATTCCAGTACCAATTAATAATCCAAAATAACCAGCAATAGTTGTTATTATAACAGACTCTATTAAAATTATAGACACAATAGACTTTGGTGATGCACCTAGTGCTTTACGAATTCCTATTTCTTTAGTGCGTTCTTTAACAATAAAAATCATAATATTGCTAATGCCCACAATTCCTGCAATTAATGTCCCGAAACCTATAACTAGAATAATAACTCCAAGTCCAAAAGTCATTTGGCTAATAGCTTTTTTTCCTGCTGCCATGTTTCGTACTCTAATGGCTCTTTGGTCACTTCGTGCTACAGAAAACCGTTCTTTTAATTTTTTTGTTAGTAGATTTCCAAAAGAAAGCGCTTCATCATAATTCATTTCTGGATCATAGGTTAAGTGCATAAAGTCAATTTCATCATTTTTTCCATAAACTAATTGAGCTGTAGTTAAAGGCATATATATCACATTTTCTTCGTTTAGCCCTTCGTCATCTGTAAAAACACCAACAACTTTGTAGGAAATACCACTTAAATTTATCTGCTTACCTAAAGCAGTGGTTTTTAAAAACAAGTCCTCATCAACCACTTTTCCAATAACAATTACTTTAGCTTTTTTATCTATATCATTTTGGTTTATATATCTTCCTTCTTTTATTTTGTTGTTTTCAATAAACATATAGTCTGGATTGACAGCTCTAACTTCATAATTATTTTGTTCACCTCTAAAAGAAGCCGTAACGTTTTTCATTACCTTAGAAGTAATAAACTGTACTTTTTCTCCAAACTCTTCTTTTATATAATCATGATCTGGATTTCTGAATTGTATACGCCTTCCAACTTGTAGACCTTTATGGGCTTTTGTAGTTCTTCCTGGAAATATTATAATTGAATTTGAAGCATCTGTACCAAATGCTTCATCAAAAGTGTTATTTAAACCATTGGCTATACCAAAAAGAATGGTAAATAATAGTATAGCAAATGCCACAGTAAAACCAGACAGTAAACTTCTAGTCCTGTTTTTATTGATACTCTGAAATATTTCACGCCAAAGATCTGTATCAAACATTTTGTTTAGCTCTTACCTGTTCGACAAATTTATCCTCCATAATTATACCATCACGTAAGCGTACAATACGCTTACACATATTTGCAATGTCTTCTTCATGCGTTACAATTAAAATGGTTTTTCCTTCATCATTTAATTGCTGAATGAATTCCATAATTTCATATGAAGTAACAGTATCCAATGCTCCTGTTGGTTCATCAGCAAGTAATAATTTTGGATTTGCAGCTAGGGCTCTTGCAATTGCAACACGCTGATTTTGTCCTCCTGAAAGTTCCTTTGGTAAATGATGTGCCCAATCTTTCAATCCCACTTTTCCTAAATGGAACATTGCTTCTTCTTGACGTTGTTTACGCTTCATCCCTTGATAATATAAAGGCAAAGCAACATTTTCTAGTGCATTTTTATAATTAATGAGGTTAAAAGATTGAAAAATAAAACCTAAAAATTTATTTCTATAAACTGCGGCCTTTTTTTCAGTCAAGTCTTTTATCGGTAGTTTATCTAATATATAATCCCCTGAATCTGCTTCATCTAGCATCCCTATAATATTCAATAAAGTAGATTTTCCAGAACCTGAAGAACCCATAATTGCAACCATTTCTCCATCTTCAACATCTAAATTTATACCTTTAAGTACATGTAAACTTGTATTTCCTATAGGATAGGATTTGTGTAGATTGCTTATTTTGAGCATTGTTGATGATGTTTTCTATTAATCTAAATGATATATGTAAGACTACTAGAAGCGAAAAATGTTACAAGAAAATAAAGATTTATTTATAGTGAAGTACCTTGACTTTTGCTATACTTTCTATAAATCAAAAAGCCTATACCTGCAACCAATATATATGGAATAGCCATTAGGTAAATAATTCCGTCATTAATCCCTTTAGCTGTATTTAATCCTTCTTCACTTTCTAATACTGCTCGACACATGGCACATTGAGCATTGGTGTTTAGAAAAAACCCAAAAGATATAAGACTAAAGATTATTTTATGCTTCATACTAAATATAATATGGTGAAATCATTATGTAAACTACAACTCCTGAAATAGCGACATACAACCACAAAGGGAATGTAACTCTTGCAATTTTTTTATGTCGCTCAAAATTTTTTGTTATAGCTCTAACATATGTAATTAACACAAAAGGTATTACAATAATTGACAAAACTATATGTGTTAGCAAAATAAAATAATAAACATATTTAATTAAACCTTCACCTCCAAATTTTGTAGAATCACTAGTCATATGATAAGCGATATACATCATTAAAAATGATATTGAAAGGGTGATTGCAAATTTCATTAAACGTTCATGTAATCTTATTTTTTTATTTTTGATGGTCCAAAATGCCAATAATAAAACTAATGCTGTTAAACCATTTATAGATGCATAGATAGGAGGTAAAAAAGATAATGGCTCTACATTTGGGATTTTAACACCAAAAAGAGCGGCAACAACAAGTGGAATTACAACAGACAAAATTATGATCCATTTATTATATTTTTTTTCTTCTTGTAGTGCTTCCGTTTTATTCATTAAGCAACTTTTTAATGTCTTCTTTAAGCATGCTTATTTCTTCTTTATAGCCTTCATCATCAATTTTTTCTTCTTCTGAGATAATTCCATTATAATATATTAAAGGATTACCAGATTCTGTAATTCTTGATCGGAGAAAACCATTTTTATCAATTAGAGCAAAATTACCCGAATGCTCAAAGCCCCCTTCAACTTCTTCATCTTTTGCTGTGTATAAATTGAATCCCGTATTTGCTAAATCATAAATATCATCAACACTACCAGTCATTAAATGCCAATTTGGATTAATCATTCCATATTTGTTTGCATACTCCTTTAAAACTTCTGAAGTATCGTGTTCTGGATTTATTGTGAAAGATGCTACTCCAAAGTCATCAAAGTCATCAAAACTGTTTTGAATTTGCACAAGATTTTTACTCATTCTAGGGCAAATTGTTGGACATGTAGTAAAAAAGAATTCTACAACATAAACTTTGCCTTCATAATCTTTATTTGTTATTGTTTTACCATGTTGATTTATAAAAATAAACGAAGGTACTTTTTTAGGTTCGCCATTGATAAGCAAGAATTCTAACTCAGATTTTTGATCAATCTGATTACTTATTTTATCACTTCTACTTTCTTCTCTAACTATATCTCCTTCCTTAATTCTGTCGATAATTCTAGGGATAAATAGAATACCGAAGATTAAAATGATAAATGCTATTCCAGCATAAGAATAATTAGTTTTATTCATGTTTCTATTTTATATCGTTAGCCTTTTTTATATCAGAATCGAAATTTCCTTTTCGTTTTTCCCTATACTCTGTAAACAAAACTCTCATATCTTCACTCATCTTATTCTTAAGCACTGCGACTTTATCACTATCATAAGATGGCATATTATATATCGGGGAATCTTTATCTATTTCATTTTCTGTTCTATCATCAATGCGCCCTCTCTGATTTAATTCCCTATCTATAATAAATATATGATTTGTTGCAAGATTATCATCTAAAGGTTCTGTTGTAATTAAACTACTATAGAATAACTTAATATATTGCTCTTCAGCAAATACAAAATGCCAATACTTTAGTACGTCATATTTACTTAATTCCATACGTAAACGCTGTGCAGCATCTTTTGCAGAATTAGGAACAACTATAACAATTTGAAACGTTTTAAAACCCTTAAATTTTTTATAAGCCAGTTCGTTTATATTGGAAGACATTACGATTTTTTCTTCAGGATTACTCCCTAAAAAGCCAAGTACAGTGATATGATTATTTAAAATAATATCCGAATCTGAATCTGAAGTAAAATTATTTAATTCAAATACGTTTTCATTTAATATATCAAGCGGATTATAATTGTGTTTTGCCGGAAATAAAAAAAGAAGAAACGTCACTGGCAAAAAGAATAGGACAGCAAGTACACTATTCCTTTTAATTTGTTTTTTATTCATACTACAAAAATAAAAAAGGCGGTTTAAAAAAACCGCCTTTTTTTATACTTTAACGCTTATTAAAAATCGCGTTTTATAAATCCATCTTTATAAACATCAAACACATAGCCTCCTTCTTGTAAAAGGATATAAATTAAATAACAAATTAGAAAAACAGCTGTCCACACAACCATACGTCTTAAAGCAGCTGTTTCGTCTCTCATATGCATAAAATCCCAAGTAATATAATATGCTTTTACTAAGGTAAGTATAATGAATATCCAGTTTAAGATTTTCATCCCCAAGAGGTTACCCATTAAAGCTTCTGGTTTATAAATCCCAAAAACAACTTCTACAGTTGTAATAATTGTTAATAAAATTAAAACTCCCCAAATTTTTTGAGTGTTAGATTTAAACTTAACTAAACCTCTTAATATTTCTAATTTATGTGCGTCTGCCATTTTAAACTAAATTATCTTAATTAAACTAGGTAGAAGAATGTAAATACAAATACCCAAACTAAATCTACAAAGTGCCAATACAATCCTACTTTTTCAACCATTTCGTAACTTCCTCTACGTTCGTAAGTTCCTAAAATGACATTAAAGAATATAATAATATTTATGATAACACCTGAAAATACGTGAAAACCGTGAAAACCAGTAATAAAGAAAAAGAAATCTGCAAATAATGATGTCCCGTATTCGTTCACTATTAAATTAGCACCTTCAACTACAATTTTACTATTATTTTTTATTTGGCTAAGAGATTCTGTTCTTGACAGTATTGTTTTCTCTCCATGTTCATTAATTATTTGTGTTCTAACTAACACATCAGAATGGGATTCTAAGCCTTTAATAACTTCATCTACTGTATAAGTTGGTAAACTACCTTCACCAACAAACCATAAACCACTTTTGCTTTCATGTTCTATTCTATCTTTATCTTCGGCGACTACAAAATCTCTTAATGCAACACGATGACCATCTGTATCAACAAACTGAAGAATATTACCGCCTTTTGTTTGAATAGCTCCATAATCACCTTGAATAAACGTTTTCCATTCCCAAGCTTGTGATCCAACAAATATTAAACCTCCAATAATGGTTAAAAGCATATAAAAAGTAACTTTGCTTTTTTGCATATGATGTCCTGCATCAACAGCAAGCACCATAGTTACAGACGACATAATAAGAACAAATGTCATGAAAGCCACATAAATCATTGGAGCTGGTTCATGATAAAAAGGAATATGAGTAAATACCTCATCTGCTATTGGCCATGAATCAATAAACTTGAATCTTGAAAATCCGTAGGCCGCTAAAAATCCGGAAAATGTTAAGGCATCAGACACAATAAAAAACCACATCATCATTTTACCATAACTTGATTTAAGAGGTTGATTCCCTCCGCCCCAAGTTTTGCCTTCTGTTCCAGTATTTACAACTGTAGTATCCATATGTTAGGTTTAGTTTTTTTTAAGTTGCACAAAAATAATCAATTTATTTATCTAAAGAAATATAAAAACAAAAAGAGATACACCCAAAGTATATCTACAAAGTGCCAAAAGGTTGCTGCTAGTTCAAAACCGAGCATTTTAGTCGGCTCATACTTTTGTTTAAAATGATTATAAATTACGACCAACACACATAATAACCCTACAGCAACATGTAAAATGTGCACCATTGCTATTAAATATATGTAAGACATCGTTACATTACTAGCTTCACCAGTAAAATAATATCCAGAATTTACAATATCATTAAATCCTGAAAACTGACTTATAATAAACAAAATCCCTAATACAAAAGTAACTATTAACAAAAACGAAGTCGCTTTTCTGTTTTTGTTTTTTAAAGCACGTTTTGCTAACATAAATGTTATACTACTTATAAGGATAATAATTGTGCTATAAATAAAAGCATTAGGCATTTGAAAATCTGTTAACCAATCTGGTCTTGTACTACTTACAACAAATGCACTTGTCCATCCAGCAAATGACATTATTAAAGAAATAATTCCAAACCAGAGCATCATTTTTTTTGCCCTATTATTCTTCTCTTCTGTGGTCCCTTGTGTTAAATCCATGATTATCTTATAAATTTATCTACTACATATACGATTTGTAATAATGTGATGTAAAATACACTTGCCAGCATTAATTGTCTAGCAGCATGGGTAGACATTTTTTTATATAACTGAATTGCATAATACAACATTCCTATTCCTAAAACAAAAACTATAAATGCTGCTATAGGTGTTAAATATAATTTTCCTGTAAATCCAAATACTGGGATTATGGATACTAAAAGAGTCCAAATTGTATACATTATTATTTGAACAGCGGTTCCTCTATCTCTCTTTCTAGTAGGAAGCATAAAGAACCCTCCTCTTTCATAATCATCAAACAAAAACCAACCAATAGCCCAAAAGTGAGGGAATTGCCAAAAAAACTGAACTGCAAACAACGTTCCTGGTTCTATTCCAAAATCGTTTGTAGCCGCGACCCAACCCAACATAAATGGAATAGCACCTGGAATTGCTCCAACAAATACAGATAATGGTGTTTTAGTTTTTAATGGTGTATAAACACTTGTGTATAAAAATATAGAAATCGCACCAAACATAGCTGTTTGTGGATTAATCGTATACAGAATAATAATTCCTAAAATGGTGAAAATTGAGGCGATAATAAAAGCCGATCTTACAGACATTCGTCCAGCAGGAATAGGTCTGTTTTTGGTGCGATTCATTAAGGCATCAAGGTCTTTTTCAATTATCTGATTGAAAGAATTAGAAGCCCCAACCATAAAATAACCACCAAAAGCTAAAAGGATAAGTGTTTGCAAATCAACAGTTTCAACACCTAATAGATAACCAGCAAGTGAAGAAAATACAACACTTAATGATAAGCGTATTTTAGTAATCTCTTTGAAATCTGAGATTAATGAATGTTTAGTTGGAGTAGTCAATATTCTGGTTGAATTTATCGCTATTATAGCGTTTGCAAAGATACTTTGAAAAGTTTATTCTACAAATCGAAATGCCAATTAAATAAATCTGTACGAAGACCAATATTAAACCAAGCTGTATTGGATTTAAACGTAGTTAGATTTTCGGCTTCTGGATCAAAATTTCTAAAGGTAATTTCTGCAAAAAGTTTTAAATTAGTCGCAGGGTTTATTAGATAACCTGCTTGTAAATTGGTATAAAATGTATTAGTTTCATTCCCTTGCGCTACATTAACTCCAGTATTACTTGGCCTATCACTATAACTCCTAAATATATCTCCTCCATAGCTAAAGTCATCTACTCCATCATTGAAATCCAATCCTCTAGTCCCTAAAACAACTTTCATTTCTGCAAACCAACGCATGTAATTATATCTACCGATTAATATTAACTCACTAAAATTTGCGCCCCAAAGGTGAGCCATAGACTGATTGTTATGCCCATAATTTAGTTGAATTGTTTTATGCGAATAAGTATAAGGCCTTACACGATTATATTCTGCTTGAAGCGCTAGGTTTTTTAATTTAAACGCATTAAAATATTTTAATCCTATTTGATAGCCATATTTGTTTTTCCAACTCTTTTCTCCTCCTGTTACATGGTCTAAAGAAAATTCATCAATAATAAATTGTCCATAAAGATTAATATTATCATTCCATTTATATTTTGAAGAAATCCCAACTAGAGCATTTCCAGCACTCTGACCTGTTTCAAACTCAATTGCTCGATAAAAAATAATCGGATTTAAATAATTGACATCAAATCCTCTATTGTCGTTTTTATACCAAATTACAGATTCAAACAATCCTATATTTAATCGCTTTGTAACATTCCAACTTAAAAAATGAGTTGCCATATATTTAGATAAATAAGCTCCATCTACTTGAGTTTCTTCTCTTACATCTTTGAGCCACATCCAAGTATTGGTATACTTAATTTTCCAAAATTTAGTGTTTATTTTAAAAAACGGTGCTGGACTAGCTACATCACTTAAAAACAAAGAACGATAACCATCTCCTATAAAGTTTTTACCATGTCCAAATTGAAGATTTACTACTTTTGCTGGTGCATAAGACAAATATGCTTCGGCTACAGGGTAATCGTAAGAATCTTCTTTAAATCGTTTGGCGATTCCTCTCCCAGGAATTATTGCTGGATCAGGACTATAAGCTCTTATACTCTCAGCATATTGATTATAATATTGTGCGAAACGGCCTTGACTTTCAAAAATTGAAGTATAAAAATTGAATTTTTCACCGAGTCCTCCTTGAATAGAAATACCTCTAGTGTTATTATAAGTTGTACTAAAATCGGCTTCAGTGTCTTTACCTATTTCAAAATCAAAAATTGGATCTATAGCAAACCAATAATCTTTTCCCTGTACTCTAGAATACAGGGAAAAGATTATGGG
>Ga0209013_10003800_pt1 | contig 13317 bp, 13 predicted proteins | sample Cruoilmetagenom2_FD_187291 | JGI IMG/M metagenome (GOLD analysis project Ga0209013, IMG submission 187291) | Oil polluted marine microbial communities from Coal Oil Point, Santa Barbara, California, USA - Sample 2 (SPAdes) (version 2) | ecosystem: Environmental > Aquatic > Marine > Oil seeps ... | reverse complement strand
GACCTTTCTGCCCTGGCTGCCAATGCGCCAGTTTTATATAAAGGGCCTTCTGACCGGTGTAATTGCCGGTATTATTATGATTCTGCTCCTGGGGAGTAGTATTACAAGACTTGAGTCCGTGACCCTTCTATTATTGGCCACATCGGTGAGTTCCTATGCTGCCATGAATTTCACCGGGGCAACTCCGTATACTTCGCCCTCCGGGGTGGAAAAGGAGATGCGCCAAGGTATCCCGATACAGATAATTGCTTTTGTTATCGCAATAGTTACCTGGGTGGCGGCATCTTTTGTTTAATTGAAAACTGCAGGGAAAATAAAATCCAACGATTTGTGAGGTGTGTAGTCAATGAAAGATTTCAGATATCTGGAAGATGTTACAACTTTGAAACTTGATGAAGATAAATGTATCGGCTGCGGTATCTGTGAAGTGGTTTGTCCCCATACAGTTTTCAAGATGGAGAATCCCAAGGTCAGCATTGTTGACCGGGATGCATGTATGGAATGTGGTGCTTGCGCGTCGAACTGTCCTGTTGAGGCTATCACCGTTAACCCTGGTGTAGGGTGTGCTTCGTATATTATTCAGAAGTGGATTAAGGGGCCGGATGCCATTATCGAATGCTGTTAATCTATAAAAATTGTCTTTTTTCTCGTAAGCTGTGTCACAGCAATTTGTAAAATGCTCATGAACTAAAGTTCACTCCGCTTTTAAAAATCACTGTTCCTTGCTCACAATAAAAAATCCTAATTTTACAGGCTTGAGTTTCATTAAAGTGGCTATAAAAAAGGTCAATATTCATTTGTGCGTAGGTAGAAGGTAACTGACAAGCCTTTGAATAATTTATGTACAATTCAAGGAGTCGTGGAACGTAAAATTACAAGGTAAGCTAAGACTCCGCCTGTCTGAGTTCGCCTGAGGCGGACGAGTTTTGTAATTTAGTGGAGCGACCTGTAGAATTGAGTAAATTGTTCAACCAACGCCGGAAATTATCTTCTACCTGAGAATTCGTAAGAACCACGTTCATTAATGATTAGGATAATCACTCTAATAAAAGGTGGTAAGAGAGAGAATCAGACATTAAACCTGAATTCGATGATATCCCCGTCCTGTACTGGATAGGTTTTTCCCTCAAGCCGTACCGTTCCCTTTTGCCGTGCTTCTTTGTATGAACCTGCTTCCATGAGATCATCATAGGCCACGATTTCCGCCCGGATAAAACCCTTTTTTATATCAGAATGTATGACCTCGGCAGCGTCAACAGCAAGCGTATTTGTTTTTATGGTCCAGGCGCGGACCTCATCAGGGCCAACTGTGAAAAAGGAAATAAGGCCAAGCAGTTCATAGGAGAGGGTGATCATCCTATCCATGGCTGAGGTGGTGATGTTATATTCTGCCAGATACTCCTCTGCTTCCTCTTCCTCCATCTGCACCAATTCATGTTCCAGACTGCCCCGGATTGCGAGGAATTTTTCGTCAGCAAGTGCATCACCTGTTTCAGGCAGGGATTCCTCTTCGTCTTCGTTGTTGAACAGGACCATCATCGGTTTGCCTGACAGGAAGGTGAATCCTTTTAGCTGTTGAGCTGATGCAAGATCAGGGTTGTGACGGAGAGGTTTTTCTTTTTCCAGCACCTCCTTGCATTCAGTCAATAGCCAGAGTTCTTCCGGATCTGTTTTTCTGCCCCTTTTCTGGTCCAGAGCCAGTCGCTCCATGCGTTTTTCAATAACCAGCAGATCGGCAAAGATCATTTCTTCATTCAGCTTGGCAAAATCCTGCAGCGGTGTTGGTGGCTCGCCTCCATATCCTTTGAAGTTGCGCAGCACATGGATCAAGGCGTCGCAGGTCCGCACAGTGGCCCAGGAAGTGTCGTCACCTATATGTCCTGGTTTTTGTGCGGCAATGTAGGGTAGGAGATATTCGATCTGGGCATAAATCGTCTTTTGGGGTGTAAACATGGAGCTTAAGCGATCAACCCTGTCATCCGGGACTTTGATGGTTCCCAGACGATCTTCCGGTTTATGGGAGGCCTCATCCAGTATGATTTTTGTCAAGGCCTCAAATAGGGTGGATTTGCCGGCTTCCGGCAGTCCGATTATTCCAAGTTTCATTAATGATTATCCTTCTGTTTAATTCGGTATTGTTTTCAGGCTGCCCCTTATACTGGTTCGCTTGTCTGGTGTCAACCATGGGAGTGTTTTTTTGCGGATCATCGTACAGTGTCATTCTCTTACATGGTTGGAGATTTCGATGAGATTGCCATCCGGATCCCGGAGATAGACTGAGAGAAGACTACCTGTTGACCCTGATCGCGGCACCGGACCTGCAATGATTGCCACCCCGCATGATTGTACATGGTCAATGACCTGTTCCAGGGAGATATCAGTTATAAGGCAAAGGTCTGCAGAGCCTGGTGTCGGTTGGGCGGCATGGGGTTCTATTTCATTACCCCGCTGATGGAGGTTTATCTTCTGGCTGCCGAATTGCAAGGCCTGCCTGTTTTCCGTAAAGCTGACCTGTTTCATGCCGAGAACAGTGGTGTAAAATAGTATTGTTGCATGAATGTCTTTTACTGTAAGGACAAGATGATCCAGTTTGGTAATATACATTGGCAGTTTTATATGGTAATGATATTCAATCAGGCGTAAGGGTTTTTTATACAAAGAATAATTCATTTTTTAAAGAGTAGGACGAACCATGAAAAATAAAATAAAGGTTGTTTGTCCGAAATGCCAGGCAAAACTAAATCTTGCCGTGGAAAAGATGAATTCTGAGGTTGTAAAATTCAGATGCCCGGGATGTTCCACCGTGCTTCGGGTAAAGAAGCCGGTTGATAAAAATCAAGAGAAAAGGTCCAGGCAGCAAGCCTCAAAAGAAACTGCAAAGCCGTTTGCCCCCTCGGAGGATCTGCAGAAACCGGCAAGAGAGTTTGACAGGGAAATGGGTAATGCAGATTCCCAGCAGGATGAATTTAATGAAGAACAGGTTGTACCTGAATCTGCAGACGAGCAAACCGTTGGGCAGATTCTCGGCCAGGGAAAAGATACGTTACAGCCTGTGTCCGGAGAAGAAAAGATACGCCCAAGTGATTTGAGAAAAAATAAACGGGTCAAGTTCAAGAAAAAGGTCCTGGTTGATAACCAGATTATGGTGGAAGCCCTTGATATTAGTGAAAGCGGCCTTTTTCTGCATACCGGGCGTTCCTTTGACGACGGGACAACTGTTCAGGTCGGCATTCCAACCCTGCCGGGCAATTTTGATTTAGTGGTGCAGGCCACCGTACAGCATAACCACAGTGGAATTGGCATGGGGCTGCAGTTTGTGGATGTTGATGATATCCAGAAGATAAAACTGCAGAAGCTGATCAACTCCCTTGACGAGGAGGCCAGAAAAGAGCTGGATGGCAGGAAGATAATACTCCTGGCAGGTGGTTCGGACACGGCTCGCAATATTAATAAAAGCAAGCTGGTTTTAGACGGCTTCTATGTCCTGCAGGCGACAAATGCTGATGATGTCTTTGATATCCTGCAGAATGAAACTCCAGATGCCATGGTTCTCGATTGGCAGGAAACATCTTTTTACAGCAAAGGGCTGTTGACCCAGATCAGGCAGACACCGCAATACGATAATGTTATCATAATAGTTTTGGCAGCCTTGACCGATGCCTATGCCCAGAGAGAAATATTGGACGCCGGGGCGGAACGGTATATGGCCAAGATGGATACAAATCCGCTCAAGCTTTCACAGACCCTGAGTGAGCTGATTGAAGAAAGAGACGGTTAAACTTTATCCCGCATAAAACTGCTGATTCCCTCCAGATATTTCAAGCCTGAAAGTTATCGTATATTCTTTTTATTTTTACAGGGATCGTCCATAGTTAAGGACGTGTTGGTTGATTGTTTCCCTAAGGTATATCTGTCATAATTCGTGGGAAGTTTTTTTAAAGGGTATAGAATGAAGAAAATGCTATTGTCAATCGGAATGGAATTAAATAAGCAATAACTATTTACCATTATAATCAAGCAATATCAAAAAGTTAGTTCGAATTCAGCTGGATAGCTCAGCATGTTTTTTTTATTTTTTATGTGGCAAGGGCTGAAGTTTTTGGAGTAGATATATAATTTTGCAAAGCAACTGTAAGCCGTCAATAAATGAAATGACAGAAGAAAAGGTACGAATCGATAAATGGCTTTGGGCAGCGAGGTTTTTTAAAACCCGTTCCATGGCAGCACAGGCAGTTTCCGGAGGCAAGGTGCATGTCAACGGAGCCAGAGTGAAACCGGCAAGAGCTGTGGTGTCTGGTGAAGAATTGCGGATACGGAGGGGCGAAGTGGAATTTATCGTAATTGTACAAGGGGTCTCCGGGAAGAGAAGGCCGGCCAGGGAGGCGCAGCTTCTGTATGAAGAGACTGAGGCCAGCATACTGCAGCGAGAGGAAATGAGGCAGAAAAAGCGGTTGGAGGCGGCCGGCAGGATGTTTGGCCCAATGAAAAGGCCGGATAAGCGGTCTCGCAGGCAAATCAGAAGTTTTACCCGCAAGGATTAAAAATTCTAAACTGCTGTTCATTATATAAACGCTTTTAAACAGATAAATTATAGTTATCACTACAGAGAGGAAAAACAATGAGTAAAATGCAGAGAGCGTTGATCAGTCTGACAGATAAATCAGGAATTGAAAAGTTTGCCGGGCAGCTCCAGAATCTTGGTATTGAGATTTTGTCAACAGGTGGGACTGCCAGGAAAATGAGGGAAAATGATATAACGGTAAAAGATGTTGCAGAGTTCACCGGGTTTCCTGAGATGCTTGATGGCCGCGTCAAGACGCTGCACCCAAAGGTTCATGGGGGTATCCTTTTTCAAAGGTCAAATGCTTCGCATCTGGAACAGATGGCTGCCCACGGCCTGCAGCAGATAGATCTTATTGCAGTGAATCTGTATGCCTTTGATAAGGCCACCGAAGATCCGGACTGCACGGTTGCAAATGCCATTGAAAATATTGACATCGGCGGTCCCACCATGCTTCGGGCTGCTGCCAAGAATTTTCAGGATGTGACCGTTATTGTTGATCCTGCCGATTATGCCCAGGTGATTTCAGAAATAAGCGAAAATGGTAATACAACACTCGCGACCCGATTTCGCCTGGCTGTCAAGGTGTTCCAACTCACCAGCACCTATGATACAGCGATTGCCGCCTGGCTGGCCAAGGTTGACACCAATACCAATGCGCATTTTAAGGGAGGGGAGTAATGCAGAAAATGGCTGTACTGCTGTCAGGCAGTGGTAGAACTCTGGATAATTACCATGAGCGGATCAAGGCCGGCACCTTGAATGCTGAAATCAAGGTAGTGATTTCTAATGTCAAAGATGTATTGGGACTGCAGAAGGCGGAAAAATATGGATATCCGAATTTTCACGCTGTGGGCAATGAGGCCATAAACAGGATTTTGCAGGATTATGACATCAATCTCATCTGCCTGGCAGGGTACCTGAAACTGTATGAACCTCCACCTGAACTTGCGCGTTCTGTACTCAATATTCATCCAGCCCTCATCCCTGCTTTCTGTGGTGACGGCTTTTACGGAATGCGGGTTCATCGTGCAGTCAGGGCAAAAGGTGTCACGGTAAGCGGCTGCACCGTCCATTTTGCAAGTAACATTTACGACGAAGGCCCTATTGTTGTACAGAAATGTATACCGTTGGAGTATGATGACACCCCTGAAGATATTGCACACAAGGTTTTTGATATTGAATGCATTGCATTCCCCGAGGCAATCAATCTTGTAGATGAAAAAGGGGTCGACTTTTTCTGGAGGCGTGTTGAAAATGTCACGTAAGAAAAAAGTAATAATGACTGCTCAGGATATAGAACGGGCGCTTGACCGGATCGCTCTGCAGATTCTTGAAAGAAATCTCCAGACCAGTGAGATAGTCATCGTAGGAATACATACAGGTGGCGTTTTTCTGGCAGACAGGATCCACAGTACTATAGAAAGAAGAGAAAAGGTCAGCCTTCCGTCAGGAAGCCTTGATATCACCCTGTACAGGGATGACTGGAGCAGGGTGTCCCAGAATCCGATTGTCAAAAAAACAGATATTTCCTTTGAGATTGAGGGAAAGGCACTGGTCCTGGTTGATGACGTTATCTATACAGGAAGAACTATCCGGGCCGCTCTTGATGCAGTAATGGATTTCGGTCGCCCCAGCTCCATTCAGCTTGCGGTTCTGGTTGACAGGGGGGGCCGGGAACTGCCGGTTCAGCCGGATTATATCGGTATGGAGATACCGGTCGGGCCTGATCAGCATATTCATGTTCTTTTGCACGAAGCTGCTGATATTGATGAAGTTGTACTGGACCAGGCGAGCTGACCTCTTAGTTAGGACTTAATCATTGATAGGATTTTTCCCATGGCCGAAGATTTTTCTACTGACAGATTAGACCTGGCGCATATACAAAACAGGGTCCGGGGAAAAATCAAGGATCATGTGCGTTATGATTTCAGCCCTCTGCAGAACAACCTGTTAAAAAGTTTTTTTGATCTGGTTCAGGAATACGAAAGGCTAGATGATTTCTACCGCATTTGCGTTGTTGTACTTCTTGAAACAATGCAGGTTGAAAATGCGCTTTATCTTCTGGATAGTGATGAAAAACAACTTAAGCTGGTGTGCAACAGCCGGGAAGGTATCATCCATGAACCGCGTTCGGTACCGACAGGCATATATCTCAGCTATCAGCCTTACAAAACTGAAAATTCCTACGTCGTGCCAATTTACAGGAAACCTCCGCAGGGTTCGCCTGAAAATTACACCCCGATAATGTCTGATCAGCATACCTGGCGTGATGATATAAGAATTTTAGGAATGTTGGAGGTCTCTCCCCTTGAGAAACTGGATGAGGCGGATCTGTTTTTTCTGGAGAAATACGCCAACCGTATAGGATTCAGACTTCATAACCGTCTTTTGGCCCAGCAGAACATCCATCATCTTAAATTTATCAACAACCTGGTGATGGATATTGAGCATAATGTCATCATCCCGAACATGTATTTCAAACACCTGTTCAATCAACTCCGCAAGAAAATTGGCGAGATGCAGGAACTTGAATTGCAGATGACAGAATTAAAAAAGACCGCTGGCGTAAATGACAAGGCCTGCAAAATGCTCATAGATAGATTGTCAAGCCTGCGAGAGGATCTTTTGGGGTATCAACAGGAGATGCTGAAGCACCATGCCAATGTCAGCCTTTTCCTTGAGAGTTTGTTCAGGCGGGAACATTTCGAGCGTGGACATCTTGTATTGCGCCCTAAACTCTGCCGGGTGGAAAAGGAAATTATTCTGCCGCAGTTGGGCCAGTATAAGAGCCGTTTAAAGACAAATAAAATAACAGTTGACCGGCCCATGGGAATGGACGAAGAAGAGATTCCCATTATGGTAGACAAGGGTCTTCTGGCGCAGGTTTATGCCAATCTTTTTTCCAATGCGGTGAAATACACTGAGGAAATTATCGACCATATGGGAGGAACCAGAAAAGTTGTAGCCTATGGACGTGAAATAATTGATGACTTTTTCGGTCCGAACCAGCGGGGAGCAAAATTCAATGTTTTTACCACCGGCCACCACCTGTCCCGGGAAGAGATCGAGGCGGTATTCTCAGAAGGCTATCGCGGGCCAAACAGCCAGGATAAACCTGGAACCGGGCATGGACTTGCCTTTATCAGGCATGTGATTGAACTGCATGGCGGCCAGGTGGGATATGAAGCCACTGGACAGGGCAACAACTTTTATTTTGTGATACCTCTGCCTGCGATGAATTTTTTACGGCCCTGGCCTGAAGACGGTTCACTCAATGAAAAGCTGTAAGGCCGGATATGCGCTTTCGTAAAATGTAGATGCTTCCTCTTAAAGACAATATTCCAGCCAAGAATTTTCCCTATGTAAATATTGGCCTCATTCTCATCAACTCGGCTTTTTTTATTTACGAGATGTCCTACGGGCCTGCCCTTGACCAGTTGATATTCACCCTTGGTTTTATACCGGCGCGTTTTATTGCCCAACAGGGGGAAACCCTGTTGAATCCTGCAGGCGTTCTGCCTGTGTTCAGTTCAATGTTTCTGCATGCAAACCTTGTACATCTGATATCAAACATGTGGATGCTCTGGATTTTCGGAGATAATGTCGAGGACTGTATGGGCCATGGTCGTTATCTCCTGTTCTTTTTACTCTGCGGCATTGCTTCAGTATTTGCCCAGACAATTTCAAATCCGCAATCTGTTATTCCCATGGTCGGCGCCAGCGGCGCCATATCAGGAGTACTCGGCGCCTATATTATTACCTATCCCAAGGCCAGGATTCTGACGCTGGTTCCCATTGTCATACTGTTCTACATCATTGAACTGCCGGCCTATTTTTTTCTTGGTTTCTGGTTTCTTATCCAGTTGATACAGGGGTCGCTCTATTCTTTGAATTCCGAGCAAATGGCCGGCGGCGGAGTTGCCTGGTGGGCCCATGTGGGTGGTTTCGCAGCCGGCGTTATACTCCTGCAGGTGTTCAGGTGTAAGGATTGGCAGCGGCCTGTGGTGCCATCTGAAAGAAGAATTCGCCGCCTGCAACGACGTTAATAGAAAGATATATGATTGACAAAAAGGATAAAAAACCAGAGCTATTGGCTCCTGCAGGCTCGATAAATGTTTTTGAAAGGGCTATCGAGGCGGGAGCGGACGCAGTGTATATCGGGGCGCCGGCCTTGAATGCCCGCGCCTTATCCAGAGATTTTTCCTGGGCCGAAATTGCAGCCATGATTCAATTTGCCCACAAAAGGGATGTTAAATTATATCTGGCAGCAAACAGCCTGCTGAAGGAAAATGAAATTCCGCAGGTACTTGAAACCCTGGCCATTCTAGAAGCATTGAAGCCGGATGCTTTAATCATTCAGGATCTTGGCCTCTATCATCTCTGCAGGAAATACTTTCCTCAATTGCGACTCCATGCCAGCACTCTTTTCGGAGCACATAACTCACTTGCAGTCAGGCAATTTAAAAATATGGGTTTTGAGAGGGTGGTTTTGGCCCGTGAGCTTACAATTAAAGAGATCAATTCCATTGCCAAGACAAGTAACGTAGAGCTTGAGGTGTTTATTCATGGAGCCCTCTGCTTCAGTTATTCAGGTTTGTGTTTATTCAGCAGTTATCTGGGCGGGAAAAGTGGTTTGCGCGGCCGTTGCGTGCAGCCATGCAGGCGGCGCTACCAGTGGAAGCAAAAGGGGGAAAAGCCGGGTTACTTTTTTTCAATGAATGATCTTGGCGGTATCGATCTGATCTACAGGTTGCAGAAGGCAGGTGTTTCGTCCTTTAAAATTGAGGGCCGGCTGCGCAGCGCCCATTATGTCTCCTCCGTGGTCAAGGCATACCGGATGGTTATTGATGCAGATTCTGGCGATAAGAAGGTCATTGAGAAGGCCAAAGAATTGTTAGACCAGTCCATGGGAAGAAAAACCAGCCAGGGATATTTCAACACCACAGAGTCAAAAGAATTAATCTCACCATATCATTCGGGCAATATCGGGATGTATATGGGACAGGCCGGTAAAGGTACCGGCAAGGGGAAGGTTTCTCTTGCACTCAAACAGTCAATACAGGTTGGAGATCGCTTGCGTTTGCATCAGGAGGATACCGGGGAAAGGGTTGCCTTCACCTTGCGAAACATGACAAAAAAAAGCCGGAAAATATCCAGGGCCAATCCAGGTGACAGCATCATACTTGAGGTTCCGGCAGTTGTGAAAAGGGGAGACAGTCTGTTTAAGGTTGACAGCCGTAAGGCTAGGGAAACTGAAAAGAAGAAGTCCGGTCTTGATGCCGCCCATTTCAACCCAACTGTTAAGAAAATACTGCAAAACACAAAACAAAAAGTCTCGGCAATTCAAAAAAGCCTCGCGCCCGGTCGAACCGGAAGCAGGAAAACTCCTGCTGCAGGAATGAGAAGGAGGAAAGGCACGTCCGCTGCCAGGCCTCTTCTCTACATCAAAATTGATGACCTGCAGGTGTTGAAATCCCGCTTGCCTGTTATGCCTGAATTGCTCCTTGTGGAACTGAACCGGAAAACCTTTAATGATTTTCAGCACCAGAAAAAAACTGTTAAAAAATTTCACCATAAAATGGCCTGGTGTCTGCCTCCGATAATATTGGAAAATGAGGTGGATTTCTTCAGTAAGGCTATCAATCAGTTAATAAAGAATAATTTCAAAACCTGGCAGATTGGCCATATCGGGCAGCAGTTATTCTTTGATGGGAAAGAGAGGTTGAACCTGTTGGGGGATTACACCTTAAATGTTCTTAATTCCCAGGGACTGCATGTCCTGCATAGTTTTAAGCTGCAGAGGGCTCAAGCTGCCATAGAAATTGACAGGGAAAGTCTGGGAAATATTTTAGGCAGCAAATCAGCAGCCAATTCCAGGGTTGATCTTGGATTAACGGTCTATGGCACGCCGCCTCTCTTTACTGCCAGGCCCATGGCCAAGCATTTTTTATATGCGCAGCCCTTTGTTAGTCCCAAGAATGAATCCTTTGTTTTGCGCAAAGCCTGGAATTCAACGGTGGCACTTGCTGAAGATCCTTTTTCCCTCCTGTCAATGCTGACTGAAATGGCAAAGATGGGCTTGAAATACGCGGTCATTGATCTATGCCACCGAAGGATCACCAGAAAAGAAAGTGAAGAGATTGGCAGAGAAATAGCAGGCAAAAGGTATAGGCGAAAACTCTCAACGTTTAATTATAATGGGAATCTTTTATAGATCTTGTGTCCCGCTTTATTCGTTCAAGAAAACCCGGTCCTCAGTGCCTTATAGCATCATTATTGTAAGCGGCAGCAGGTAAGCGAGCCTGCGAGACTCCGAAGCCGGGTCCTCAGGGCCAGGACTCTTTATTCGTTCTTTTTTAATCCTGCGATTGCACCCATAAGACAGCCTCATCGAGGCTATCATAAGGAAAATACTTCACTTTGGCGTTGACAAAATGATCGACTATTTTGGGCATAATTGAAATAATTTGACCGTCAGTAACCACAGCAACTTTTTTGATTTTCTTATGATGCTCACGGACAAATTTTAGATGAGATATTAGCCCCGCAAAATCCTTCCACCCGGGAAATAATTCAATTTGGATTATCAAACCATTGAGCTTGCCCTCTTTCTCAATATAAGGGTCCACCTCATTCGCAAGAAGTGTGAAGTCCTGTTCGTTTAACTGAGCTGAGGGCGTAACAGTTACTATGCCGGTATCTTCATTAAGTTTAATCTGTATCATTAATTCACCTCTTGATAGTACGTTGAATGTGACGGCTTAATATCTATAAGCCGTATTGCCGAATTATTCTTGTCATACCAAAATAAGGGTTTTTCTGACAACAACTACATAGTTCTCCCCATTTATATTGGACAGATAATCTCTTATAAATTGTCCTTATTGAAAAGAGATTTATATAGTTTTTCTATACTAATTTGCAAGGAAGATGGGAGTTTAAACAGTTTTGATATCTGAGAAATTATTTTTTTATCATCAAATAATTGATTGAAGAGCCTCCATAGGGATTTTGCCCTGATGGCGGCTTTTTGTTTTTGGACAACCAAAAATTGAAAATGGAGGGAGCCATGAATAAACTCAAAAAAAGCAGGCTGGGGATTGCATTTGGTCTTGCCGCCATACTGCTTCTTGCCGGAGCGGCAACAGTGTGGGCGGCCGATGAGATCGTCCACGACGCCGAGTACTATATCCTTGAAGCCCAGAATGGTGAGAAATGGGCAAAGGAGGACAAATCACTTGATAAGAAGCTGGCTGAGTTGAAGAAGAAATTCGGCAGACCGCCGAATATCATCCATATCATGTGGGATGATACAGCCTTTGGTGATGTCGGCATACCGGCAATTCAGAAGGTCCGCGGGTTGGACACCCCTCACCTCAACACCATGGCTGAGGAGGGTATTCTCTTCACCCGTATGTACACCGAGGTCGGCTGTACTCCCAGCAGAGCCGCCTCGGTGACCGGGCGTCATCCAATACGAAATGCCATGTATAACATCGGCATGCTGCGTGAAAGCCACGGCATGCGCGGTGAGGAGGTAACCATTGCCGAGGTGCTTTCCAGGGCCGGCTATGCTACAGCCTTTCACGGCAAGTGGCACCTGGGCGATATCGAGGAGAGCTACCCGCATAACCAGGGTTTTGACGAGGCCTTTTTTACCGGCTACAATCAGATACTGTCGCTCAACACCAGGATCGCTGAAGGAGCCAATGCTTCCATAGGATTGTATGAGGACATGCTGCCACCGGATCCCTATAAGCTTGATGATACTTTCATCACCAAGGGCTGGGTGCAGATGGCAGAGGGTACGAAGGGAGGCAAAACACTCCAATGGGGTAACAACAGCCATGAGAACTACATGAAGATCGATCCTGAGGCCCAGCGGCGTACCCTGGAATTCATTGAGAGGAATGCCAAGGCAGGCAAGCCTTTCTATATTGCCAACTGGCCAAATCTGACAAGCTTTATTCCAAACCCGGAGAAATGTTCAGCCTCCCGCAGTATCCTGCAGGATGGATTGCAATGCAATATAGATCCCTTTGTCGGCAAGGTAATGGCCAAGCTCAAGGAACTGGGCATTGCCGAAAATACCCTGGTAATTGCCATGGCTGATAATGGTCCCATGTCCCACAACCCTCCGCCCGGGCTCGGTATGGCTGAGACCATCTTCCGCGGCGGTAAAGGTGACTTTACTGAGGGCGGCGTGCGTGTGCCGGCCCAGGCCTGGTGGCCTGGTATGATTGAGCCGGGTCAGTTGGTCGGCGATATTATCCATGAGGTTGACCTGTTCACCACCTTTGCCCGTTTAGGGGGAGCCACACAGTATATACCCAACGACCGGGTTGTAGACGGCATAGATCAGACAGCCCTGTTGTTGAACGGTGATACACACAGCCGCCGGGATTATGTCTTTATTTATGCCGGGCCGAACCTGGGTGCCACGGTGAAAGGAAATTATAAACGTCACTGGATTTCAGGGGATCCTGTTGGAGAGGCCAGCGGCATTGCTGCCGGTTTTTTCTTCCTGCCGGCAGACCCGCGTGAGTATACCCCGATGCTGGTCAACCTCATCCATCTTAAGAGCCCGTTCAACAGAATGCGTTTGCGGCATGAGTTGTGGATGAAGAAGTATCCCAATGTTGAAGAAAAGCACGGCATTCCCTGGACCGGCATCGACAATGCCACACCGGAGGTACAGGCATTGTCCAGGCCTTATGTTGACATGAAAAAACTGCCCTTTGATCCTCTGGAAT
>Ga0209013_10003799_pt1 | contig 13325 bp, 12 predicted proteins | sample Cruoilmetagenom2_FD_187291 | JGI IMG/M metagenome (GOLD analysis project Ga0209013, IMG submission 187291) | Oil polluted marine microbial communities from Coal Oil Point, Santa Barbara, California, USA - Sample 2 (SPAdes) (version 2) | ecosystem: Environmental > Aquatic > Marine > Oil seeps ... | reverse complement strand
AATATTCTTGAGTTCCTTTTGGGCTTCATCAGGATACACATCCTCCGCAAGTTCACCCAACAAACACTGCACCGATACTGAGCTGATAGCTATATCCTCACGAATGTTTTGTTTTAACTCATCTTCCTCAAGTTGAACTTTTTCCTTAAGCCCAAGCAAATCCTTAAGTTCCGCTTCATAGTTACCGGCTATATGGCACCCTTTACAAGAATCCAGCGGAGCCTCAGAAAATTTCCCATTAGGACTTCCGTAAGGACAATCATCTCCATTAACCCAACACTTTTTGGCGTTATGGTTAGCACTCTCAAGGTCTTGACAAAAAAAATTATAGAGACTAGACACTATTTCTTTTGGTATAGCTTCTGGGTGCTCTCTTCTTTGATCGACCATTGCTTTCTCTCCTCCTATTTTCAATTATCGGTTTTTAGATCTCATTAACTTTTCAAGTTACTTCTAATGAAGTGTCACATAAAAACTTTTGGCTGTCAAAGAAAAAATATAACTTAAACCGCGTGATTCAGATATTTCTCCGCCTTCTTACACATTATTCTTATAATTTTTCATAACCGTTAAATCATAAATATTCCCTACCAGCTTACTATAAAATATTTTCATTTTTATATACCATTAGATTGCGACCGCAATGTAACGGTATCTATTCTTTTATTCACTAACACACCAAAAATCACGGGCGGAAGCTTGTGAAGCTTTACAAAAAAGAATTTTTATTCTTATATTAAGACGCTTTTTTTATTTTTATTCACTATTTTCATACCATCTTATATACCACTAGGTTGCGGCCGCAATGCAATGGTATCTATTTTTGACAAACTATTATAATAAGATTTTTTTTATTTATATCTGGCAGCTCCTTATCTTGCCCGCCTTCTTAACTATTATTATTCCCATAGCTTTTTATAGCTGTTGAATTTTATATACCACTGACTATTTTATATACCATTAGCTTGCGACCGCAATGTAATGATATCTATTTTTTACACTTAGCCAACTAAGCCAACTCAAACTTGTTTTTAAAAATTTTCTCGGTATTATTATCCAGCCCTACGGCGATAAATTGCTTAACAAATTTTTCCGCCTTGAAAAATTTTACAACTATTTCAATCTCTTTATTGCAGGGATAAGGATAAATAAAAACTGACTTTTGAAGTTCTTGGAAGCCTAATTCTTGTATCTTTTTTCTTAATGCCTCGCGAACTATTTTTTTATTTTCCGGAATGTCAAAAATAATCATTCTCCATTTGCCGTCCCATCGTTTAGGCTTTGCTATTTTTAACTTATTAAAGCCCAACTTCTTCGCGTGCTTTTTGCCTTTTTTGGTAAGTTCTATATTCCACCACTCCCCCTTATTCCTATAATGAATCATTTTCTGCTTCTCCAGCTCTTTAACATTCCTATAAAGTTTTTGCTTGCCAATAAATTTCCAATCTCGTTTAAGCGCACGAAAAATCCTCCTTTGCGCCCGCGGAGAAGTAGTTAATCCTAAAGCTACGCTTCCCATTAAAAGTAAAATGATTTTCTTTTTTATATCACTGCGAATAATCATGCTCATATTATATACCGTTAGATTGCGACCGCAATGTAATGGTATCTATTTATGTTTTTTTAATTAATCCTGACTGGCATGTTTTTATTTTTTGCTTTAGTTTTTTTGTATTCCTTATTCGATTTCCTTTCTTGTCATATTCTTGTCATACTTTATAATTTTTTTTCAACCTCTTTTTATATACCACTAGCTTGCGACCGCAATCCAATGGTATCTATTTTTTGGATTATTTTTAAGTTTTATTATTTTTCAATCTGATTTTAATTCTTAATTTAATTTTGATTGTCAAAGTTGCTACATGCCACTCAAAATTTATATACCACTACGTTGCGACCGCAATCTAATGGCATATAAATTTTTGGATTAAAAAGATTAAAAAATAGGATATTGAAAATGAGATAAAATTAAAAATTAAATAAAATCAGAAATTGGAAACAGCAGAAAGACCGCGAAAACCATAGATAAATAGCATGCAATTAAACGCGTAGCCCTTACAATCTTTTAATCATTTCACTCTCTTAATATCCGCGCCCAGCTCTTGAAGCCTCTCTTCTATTTTTTCGTAACCTCGGTCCACTTGCTCTATGTTTTTAATAACGCTTTTGCCTTCGGCCAAAAGAGCGGCGATAATCATAGAAGCTCCCGCCCGAAGGTCAAAGCTGATTACTTCTTTGCCGTAAAGCTGCGTCGGTCCGGTTATCAAGGCTCTGTGCGGATCGCTCACGACGGCGCTGGCTCCCATTTTTTTAAGTTCCTGAATATATTTAAATCTTCCTTCATATAAAGTGTCGTGGATTAAGGTAGTTCCTTCCGCTTGAGTCGCCAATACTCCCAGTGGAGCTTGAATATCAGTGGGAATTCCGGGATAAATTCTGGCATCAATTTTAGTTACCGCTTTTAAATTACTCTGGGGCAAAACTTTGATGCTGTTTTTTTTAATTTCAAAATCCGCTCCAAACTCGCGCAGTTTTTCCAAAACTAAATCCAAATGGTCTTCCACCGTATTTTTTACCGTGATACAGCTTTTGGTGGCCGCGCCCATTATCAGAAAAGTGGCCGCTTCACTGGCATCGGAAATTATTTTATGTTCGGCGCCATTTAAATTACTTCTACCTATTATTTCCAAAGTATGCGTGCCAATGCCTTTAATTTTAACGCCCAGTTTTATTAAAAATTCAGATAAATCTTGGATATGGGGCTCGGCCGCCGCGATTTTAATAATCGTTTTTTGAGAAATAACACTCGCCAGCATTAAAGCGTTTTCCGTAGCCGTAACGGAAAATTCTCCCAGCACAACCTTAGCCGCGCGTCTCCGGCTGGAATTAATATGATAAAAATTGTTATCCTGTTTTATTTCTACTCCCATTTTTTCCAGCGCGCAAAAATGAGTTCCAATCGGACGAGGTCCGATCAAACATCCTCCCGGATAAGACATTTTAAATTTTGGAAATCTGGCGCTTAACGAGCCTAAGAGTAAAATGGAAGATCGCATTTTTCCCACTTCTTCAAAATCCATTTTTTCGGGATTTATATTTTTGGCGGTAATGCTCAACTTTCTTTTTTCCAACCATTCAACCTCCGCTCCCATTTTCTCAATTATTTTTACCATTTTCAAAACATCCTCAATAAGAGGAATGTTATCCAAAACACATTTTTCTTTAGTCAAAAGAGTGGCCGCCAAAATAGGCGTAGCGGCATTTTTTGATCCCCTTACTTCAATTTCTCCTTTCAATTTTTTCCCTCCGATGATTTCAAAATGCGGCATATAATATAACGATGTCATTCCGGAATTTTTTCTGGAACGCAGTGGAGGAAAAAATATCCGGAATCCAGGTTAATTAGAATTTTTAAGCGTGAGACAAATGAAAGCGTAGCTTTATTCCTCCTGCCTCCTGCTAAATAAACTAGAATGACATATTTTTTTATTTCAATTTTTCCAATAATTTTTTAACACTTAAAACTTCGCTTTTTTCACTATCTCTTCTTTTTAATTCTATCCCCCCGGCTGCCAAAGATTTCTCGCTTACCACCGCGCGGTAAGGAATGCCGATAAGATCCGCGTCGGCAAATTTTTCTCCCGCGCTTATATCCCGATCATCATATAATACTTCTATTTTTTCCTTTAGTAATTGATTATACAATTTTTCCGCTTCTTCGTCTTGCCCTAAACTTAACAAATGAATTTTAAACGGCGCCACTGCTTCCGGCCAAATAATTCCCTTGTCATCATGATGGATTTCCACGATTGCGGCTAGTGTTCTATCCACGCCAATTCCATAACAGCCCATATAATAAAATTTTTCTTCGCCATCCTTATTGGTAAAAGTTGCTTTCATTTTCTTGCTATAATGACAGCCTAACTGAAATATATTGCCTACTTCTATTCCTTTTTTTTCTTTTAATTTTTTTCCTGATTCACTTAAAAATCCGTCTTTTACTAAAGCAATATCGCCTTCAATTTCTGGCTTGTAATCACGGTCAATATTTATATTGAGCAGGTCTCTATGTTTTTTATTCGCTCCGCCATAGGCATTTTTAATTGTCCTTAGCGAATCATCGGCAACAACAACCGCTTTTTTATTTATTTCAACCGGAGAAATAAATCCAGGCTCACTGCCTAACTTTCTAATCTCTTCATCCGTAGCATGCCGTAAATCATTTACTTTGATCAAATTTTTCAATTTTATTTCATTAACTTCAAAATCCCCGCGGATAATAGCTAAAATAAATCTATTTTTATTGTCAACAAACATCACATCTTTAATCTGCTGCCATAAAGGCAGGTCGTGCAATTTTACTCCATCTTCCATTGTCTTTTCTCTTTTGGCGTCAACTTCTTCCAACTTTTTTTCTTTTTCGTCTAAATTCTTATTTTCTTTATTAAATACCGCCACATCTTCATGGGCGACATATTTTTCGTCTTCAGAAATTAAAAATCTGCTTTCCCCCGCTTTGCTTTCAACAATAAACTCATGGCAGTAATCCCCGCCGATATAACCATTATCCGATTCAGCCACCACTGTTTCTAAACCCATCTTTTGGAAAATATTTTTGTACGCAATCCGCATTTGCTGATACCCTTTTTTAAAATCTTTTTCGCCAGCGTGAAAGGAATACGCGTCTTTCATTAAAAATTCCCGAACTCTAAGCAAGCCTCCTCTGGCTCTAAGCTCGTCGCGAAATTTTTGTGAAAACTGGTAAATATTAAACGGCAGATCTTTGTAGCTAATATTAAATTTTCTCACCAAATCCACCATCATTTCTTCGGCTGTTCCCCCAAGGGCAAACTCGCTCCCGCGGCGATCCCTTACTGTCATAAGTTCAAAGCCCACTGATTCTGTCCGGTTAGTTTCTTTCCATAGTTCTATTGGATGCAAAACAGGCGCGATAAGTTTTAAAGCGCCGCATTCATTCATTTCGTCTTCAATAATTTTCACGATTTTATCTCGCACCCGCATGCCTAACGGCAAAATATAATAACGCCCAGCTACAGACTCTCTAATAAATCCGGCTTGATTTAAAAATTTGCGGCTTATATTTTTTGTGTCTTCCGCCGTCGTTTTTACCGTCTTCGTAAAAAGTTTTGATTGTTTCATAAAATTAAAATAACCCCTTCATCTTATCCACCACATCAAACCGCACAAAGTCGCGGAAAGTTACCAGAACCATAAGCGCGATGAGCAGAAAAAATCCGACGGTGTGAAATACCTGTTCTACTTTTTGACTCACTTGCGATCCTTTTATTTTCTCAATTAAAATAAACAAAATTCTGCCGCCGTCCAAAGCGGGAAACGGCAGGCCATTGATAATTCCCAAGTTGATGCTCAAAATAGCGGTGAATTGTAAAATGTAAACCAGCCCCAAAGCGGCAGCCTGTTTGGTTAAAACGGCAATTCCCACCGGACCGGCTATATCCGCCGGTACGCCTCCTCCCAAAAACAGGCTCTTAATAATTCCGCCAAGCGCGGCAAAAATTGCCAGAGTTAAATTAAACACCGCCGCCAGTCCCATCCAGATTGATTCATACCAAGGATAACTGATGATAGCGGTTCGCGTCAAAGATATTCCCAGTGGCCCTTGATTTTCCGGATATTCCATTCTGGGCGTTCCTTTTAATTCTAAAGTTTCTTGGCCTCTTTTAATTTTCAGAATTATTTCCCGCTCTTTATTTTCACTCGCCAAAATTTGCACTTCTTTGGTAGTTTTAATTTCATTCCAAATTTCTTGCCCCGCGACATCAGCCGCGTAAATTTCATCCCCTATTTTCAATCCCATTGTTTCCGCTGGCGTTCCGGAAATAACTTGGGAAATCTGGACTTTAGCATCATTTATATTCTCGCTGTCATCTATAGCTTGAGGTGCGCCAATCATTAAAACAATCGCCAATAAAACCCATGCCAGAAAAAAGTTCATTATTACTCCCGCCGTCAGCACTTTTATTCTTGTCCATGCCGGCTTGCCGGCGAAACTGTCAGATTCACTTTTACCTTCCCCACTCTCGCCTTTAATTTTCACAAAACCTCCCAGAGGAATCCAGTTCAAAGAATAAACGGTATTTTTAGACTTAACTTCTTTTCCTCCCCAAATAAATTTATATTTTCCGGTTTTTTCGTTTTTAACAAAGCCGCAAATCCTGGGTGGAAAACCAAAACCAAACTCGTCCGCTTTAATTCCATTGCGAATAGCTGTCAAAAAATGTCCCATTTCATGGACAAAAATTAAAACACCTAATATTAAAATAAAAATTATAACTGTTGCCATAATTAATTGTTTTTTAATACAAAATTTATGTCATTCCCGCGCAGGCGGGAATCCAGAGTAATTATTTAAAGCTAACAATTTCATTCTAGATTCCCGTTTTCACGGGAATGACATAAGGAAGTTTCGTGATCCAAAACTACTCGCATACATTCGTTTTTTCATTCGCGGCTATTAGCGGGTCAAACAGTCATTACATCCTTCTCCTTCCTTTCTCTCACATCTTCTATTATTTTATTATAATCGTCAACTGTTTCCTGCAGTTTTTCCTTGCCTTTAAATTTATCGTCCTCGGCGATTTTTCCCGCCTTTTCCATCTCCTGGATTTCTTCCCAAACTTCTTCTCTGATGCTACGGATAGAAATCCTGGTTTCCTCCGCTTTTTGGTTTAAAACTTTTACCAATTCCGCCCTCCGCTCCTCGTTCAAAGAAGGAATATTTATGCGGATTACTTTTCCGTCATTATTGGGATTGAGGTTAAGGTCGGACATTTTAATGGCCGCTTCAATATTGGCCAGACTGTCCACATCCCAAGGCTGGATAACAATCAATCGCGGTTCAGGAATATTGATGCTGGCTGCTTGCTTAAGAGGAGTTTTATTTCCGTAATAATCCACCGGTAAATTTTCCACTAGCGCCGCGCTAGCCCTTCCGGTTCTTAATTTGCCAGTTTCTGTTTTAAAATATTCCACCGCTTTTTCAAACTCGCTTTCTTTGTTTTTTATAATTTCTTGATACATAATTTTGAGTTTAATTTATGTCATTCCCGCGCAGGCGGGAATCCAGAGTGTTATAACTCGCTATATAAATCTCTCCATTGCGGATTATTTTTCTCAATTAAATTTAGCTTCCACTCTCTATTCCATTTTTTTAGCTGTTTTTCTCTTATAAGCGCGCTATAAACATTTTCAGTTTGTTCGTAATATACTAGTTTATTGATATTGTATTTTTTTGTAAAACCTTCTACTATCTTTGTTTATGTTCCCAGATTCTTTTTTGTAAATTGCCGGTTACGCCGATATATAATGTTCCATTTCTTTGGCTAGCGAGAATATATACGCAATATATTTTCATAAAGTCTATGCCTTTAATTCTGGATTCCCGCCTGCGCGGGAATGACATAGGAAAGTCTTATAATCCAAGATAGACTACTTAACCTTCCTCAATCCCGCGTACAAAATATTGGGATCAATAGGATCAAATTCTATAACTTCCATTATGCCGGCTGCCTCCAACTGAAAAGTTGACCATTGTTCTCCACCGTCAATTGAATTATATATCGCTTGCGCGGCGCTGTAAATTATCTGGCGAGAATTCTTGGGGTTAACGGCCAACGCCCGTATGGGAAATTTTTTGGAACTTTCCAAAATGTTAATTTCTTCCCAGCTATCGCCGAAATTTGAGCTTCTAATCATTCCTCCATTTAACCCGGCGTATAATTTTCCGGAATTATTGGGGTCAACCGCCATAGAAAAAATCCCATTTTTAACCCCCGCGCTTTTAAAATTTTTCGCCAGATCTTCCATATTTTCTCCTCCGTCTTTGGTTCTTAAAATTCCCTTGTTAAAAATTCCGAAATAAACCGCACTACCGGAAGAATCAAATTCAATCTCAGTCACCGCTCCCGGCGCTTTAAAAATATTTTTCCAACTGCTTCCTCCGTCCGCTGTTTTAAATATCATTCCCTCGCTTGTTCCGGCGTAAAGAATTTGAGGCTGGTTTTTGCTTATATTCAGCGAAGTAATTACCGTCCCATCGGCTGGCTCGGTATATATTTCTTTCCACTCCGCTCCTTTATCCTCGCTTTTGTAAATTTTTCCCCTGCCTTGCCAAACTCCCGAAGCGTAAATAATATCCGCGTTGGAAGAATCTAAAACTATAGCGTAAACTTTTATGGGCGGGAAATCCATTTTTTCCCAATTTTCCGCGCCGTTTTCTGTTTTAAAAATACCGTTCTTCTTTGTTCCGATATAAATAGTTTGGCTGTCCCGCGGATCAATAGCCATTGATAAAATATCCAGCGAGGCTATGCTTTTGCCTTCGCCGACATCCGCTTTTACTTCCCAATTTTCTCCCTTATCCACCGACCTCAAAATGCCTCCCATTAAATTTAAGGATTTATCCGCAGAACATCCCGCCAGAAAAATAAGCGGCAAAAGTAAAAATGGCAAAATGATTTTATTCATGTTTTTACGCTTAAGCGCGTAAGTAACCATAGTATTTCTTGCTCTTCATTATACAAAAAAATGAAAAAATTAGCCAGAAAACGTTATACCCCCCAATAATGTTACCGAGATAGAGGTGTATAGCTCACAAATGGTGTTACCATAAGGTTATTAATTTTTAACCTAAAAACACCATGAAAACAGCGTTAGATCCTTCTGAAAAATACAAGGAAGAATACTGGAAAGCGGATAAGAAAAGGAAGGCCTTGCGTTTACGACCCTGAAACTGTTTCCGCTTTAAAAGAATTATGGGAATTAAGCGAAAAGCTTTGCGGGGACAATTTGTCCGGAGAAATGGCTTATACGCTTAATTATACCGACTTTCCGACTTACTGGATAGGATTAAGAGCGCAAATGGGCAAAAGTCGGCTGGCTACCCAAAAAGGTCTGGCTCATATCAAAGAAAAACAATTGCCTTTTGATTTAATGGAAGTTCATCCGGATACCGGTTCTGAATTTATCAATTACCATCTGAAAGGCTGGTGTGATAATGCCGGAGTCAGAATGACTCGTTCGCGCCCTTAAAAGAAAAGAGGAATTAAAGAAAATTCATAACTCCTTAAATATGGTTGAACTGCGAGAAAAGATGAAAGAATTGTTGGATAAAGTCCAAACTGTTCAAGAGAAATACAGAGGCAAATTGTATTAATTTTTTTAATTATTTCGGTAACATTATTTATGAACTATGCAGTAAGCGTTTCGGTAACATTTATTTATGAGGTATAGCGAGTAATTTCCACCAATGAGCTAAAAAAAGGCTCCAAATTCTTGAATGCATCAGCATATAGACTTGGATTGAAATTAGATTCACAAACTTATAACATCTTAATAATCTTGCTATAGCAAGATTATTAAGATGTTTGAAATGCTTGAAATATAAAAATAGGGGCATCTATGGGCGCCTCTAAAAAAATAAATTTTAAAAATTTCACCTCTTGTCACGGTCGTAAGTAAAGGTGAAATTATAGATTATAAGAAGAGCTCTAAAAGTCTTTTTGGTTTTTAGCAGCTTCCTAGAAATCTATTTATTCAATTTCTCAAAATATAAATTCACATCGCTGATCCATTTTATGGCCGCCGCCTGTCCGCCGGTCGCGGCACAGGATGACCCGCATTTCCAGACGACCATTTTAGAAGGCGTGTTCAGTTTTTTGTTATTTACCAGCCAATCCAGCCTTTTAGCCACCGCCAATCTGTAATCAGCGTTTATTTTCTTCACTATTTGGGCGTTCTTGGTCGCGTGGTTTTTAATAAATTGGGCTTCGTCTAAAACGCAATAATTGAATTTAATTTTTTGTTTTTCATAAAACGCGCGGTCTCTTTTCATTGTCGCGTAGCCGGTAATCACGACGCCGGCGATATATTTTAAGTTGTTTCTCAACAATTTTAACAGTTCCTTAATATTTTCTTCCATGCAAACTTTACCGCCAAAATAATTATTTACAGTCTAGTCAATTTCCCTATTTTACAAAAATCCTTGATTAAATTCAAGGATTTAAGCAGATATTTAAACAAAACAAAAACAGCGGGCTAAAAAAACTTATTCCCATATTATCACTTATGGATGATTTCTTGCGCCGCTTGTTTGGCTGTTCCGCTTTTCTCGTAATATTTTATTCCTCTTTCCTCCAAAGCGCCGGACATATTGCCTCCAATAACTCCGGCCGCAAAAACATCAACGCCTTTATCCGCCAGCATCTTTGCGGCGGCAAACCCGGCGTCTCCCCCGCCAACAGCGAAAGGATTGGAAACCGTTTCAATCAGCTTCCCTTTTTCGCTGAAGACTAAATAATAAGGAGCCCGCGCTCCGCGCTCGCTAATCTCCGCGTCTTCTTTTTTATCAACTGTGGCAATTGCGATTTTCATTTTTTTGAATAAATTATTTTGATTTAAAATTGCTTTCGTCCTTGGATGTAAGGGTACAATTACAGTTTTTGAGTTATTTATTTCTTCAAGTCCTTCAAAAATTTCTTTTAACTTTTCAATCGTATCAGTATTTTCCTGTCTGTGAATAGTGGCTAAAACAAATTTATTTTCTTCTAAATTTAATTCTGCAATAGAAAAACTAAAAAAATATCATTATGAGAATATTAATGATAAAATTGATGAAGAACTAAAGAAAATCCCAATAGAAATTGATCCAAGTGTAAGAGATGATTATAAAAAAGCGTATTATAGTAATCCTTTAACTTTTAGTGAATATCTAAATATTGAACAAAAAAAGCATAAAGAAAGCCAATTTTCTTCGGAGCAATCAGATTCTCTTAAGTCTTCGGAGAAATTACGGAAAGAATTTGTCTTAGCCGTTGAGAAAAAGAAAATAGATAAGAAAAAAGAAGAACAAGAAAAACAATTTGATAATTACAATGCATATTTCAATATGGATGAGAGGGAACTAAAGCGCGCTAAACGAGATGGAAAAATTAGAAGAAAATATACTAAAAAAACGCGAAGGAGAAAATGAAAACATGATTAAATTAAATATAGATTCAAATGAAATTCCTATTAATCAAAAACTGATATTTCTCCAAGGAAGTTATGATATTAATGCAATTGAGAATCTTCCATATTCTTGGATTAATTGGGATGAAAATCTAGAAATTTTATTTAGTGACTCATATTTAATGATTGAATTTTTTTCACATTTAAATTCCATTATTACTCAACAAAGTTCAAAAAAAACAGGTTTAATATCAGATAATTGGAATAATCTCTATTCTACCTTCAAAGAAAATAAAAATAATATTACAGAATATGAAAAATTCAATGATCTTAATAAAAATATGGTAAGAAAATTAAATTTACTTCAAGAAATTGAACGGTTAGAGATAATGGAAAAAAAACTTGACCAAATAGCTAATCAAAGCATCTTTCAAGGTAGAAAAGATTTATTGCTAAAATTAGAAAAATTACTTGAAACACAAACTACAGAATTTTATATTCAATCTGATGAATTTTTTGTAAATAAGCAAAGAGTAGATGAAAACCTTGCAATAAAAACAAAATTTGATGGCAATTTATCTCAATTAAAACATGAACAAAGAATTTTATTTAAGGAAACAAACGACCTCACAAAACAAATGGATAATTTGGAACCATTAATGGATGTTTATCAAGAAAAACTTGAAGTGATTGATTCCGATAAATATAGTGAAGATTATAAGAGAATTAAAAAAAAATTCGATGTTATTAAAAAAGAACATGAAGATTATAAGAACGATAGAGTCTTAAAAATTAAAAAAAGTAAAGAAATTACTCAAAAAATGCGGAATTTGCGAGCTCAAATCAAAAAAAATAATAAAGATTTAAAAAAGTTAGATATGTCAAAGTTTCATGAAATTAAAAAGAAATATGAGAATTTAAAAACCGATCTCGAAAATACTAAGGCTCAGATTAAATCAGTTGGATTAGATATAGAATCAATGTTAAACAATAATGAAAAAATTAGTCCTCAAAATGATTTGAACCAAGAAAATACGTTTTATTCAAACCCCACAGAAATTAAAGAATTATTGAAAAAAAAACGAAATCAAATCAACCAAATTGATGATTTCTTTGAAAATACATATGATACAACCGATTTAGAAATAATTAAAAAAAAAATTAATAGTGATAGAAGAAATTTGTTGAATAAACTTAGTTCCAATTCAGAAAAGCTTCTAATTTCATCTGAGAAAACTCCTTATTATGAAGAATTTTTCGAAAGAATTAAAAAAATTCAATCATGGATGAATAAAATTTTGAGCAAAATTGATTTAAAAATATCATTCTCACTAGCTTTTGATGAAGAAAAGCTGAAATTGACAAATAAAATTATCAAAAAAACCCAGTATATCAACTTTAACACAGATTTGAAAAGAGTTGAAAAAGCGTTTTTTTACTTTAGTGCTATAATAAGCAGTTACTTAGCAGAGAACTATAAATTTATTCCAATAAGGATAAAAAACTTACCACAATTTATGATAACGAAACAAAATTTCATTAAAAATATCAAAATGCTTGAGGATATTTGTGATAAATTACCTGAAGATATCAGAATTATTTTTTTATTGGAAGAACATAAGTTCGAAATTCCGTTTGAAATTATTAAAATTGACTAAATAAGGTGGAAAACTTTGGCAAATGAAATATTATTACAGCAAATAAGCAGGTTAATAATCCAGAATAAGAAAAAAATAGTTAGTGAAAGAGATATAATAAATTTGTGTTTAAATGATGAAGAATATAAAGAGATAATCCCCATTTTAGTTCAGAATTTCAAACTTATTGGATTTTCCTTAATTCGAACAACATTTCAAGGAAAGAGATATTTCGTTTTAACAACTCCAGGAAAAGACGATATTATTTCTCCAAGTATGTACGGAACATTAGGATTGATTATTGCATTATATAATGAAGTTGGAAGAGAAATTGAATTAATTAAAATTAAACAGATTTTTAAAGAATTATGGGATGATGTTGAAGAATTAATCAAACATAACTATCTTCAAATTTCGAAAAATAAAGGATCAGAAATATTGACTATAACTCCAATTGGAAAAGCGGCTTTTAAAAATATCTTGAAGGACTTAAATCTTCCAAAAATTCTAACTTTCCAAGTTCTTGATGAAACAATAAAATCAACAGATGAATTATTAACAGAAACTGTTAAGAAGGTTACATCAAAAAAGAAACCTACTAAGAAAAAGACTACAAAAAAGAAACCTACTAAGAAAAAGACTACAAAAAAGAAACCTACTAAGAAAAAGACTACAAAAAAGAAACCTACTAAGAAAAAG
>Ga0209013_10003798_pt1 | contig 13325 bp, 11 predicted proteins | sample Cruoilmetagenom2_FD_187291 | JGI IMG/M metagenome (GOLD analysis project Ga0209013, IMG submission 187291) | Oil polluted marine microbial communities from Coal Oil Point, Santa Barbara, California, USA - Sample 2 (SPAdes) (version 2) | ecosystem: Environmental > Aquatic > Marine > Oil seeps ... | reverse complement strand
TAACAAAAAGCCTTCTAAATATACGAGTAAGAATAGAATTAGTTTCAAGTTAAAATTGTCTATAAGAAAACGATCCCTCTTTTGTAGAGAGATCGTTTACAACTTAGTCTATTGTAGTAGTCCACTTTTTAAATCACTATGCCATTTAGCAAGCATAGGAATATCTTCTTCCTTAATCATTCTTGCTTCTTTTGCAGCAGTTGTTAAAGCATCGTAATTTGTTAAACTGACGAACGAAATCCCTGCTTCTTTAAATGCTTGATCTGCTTTTAGTAGTCCATAAGTAAAAATACTAACAACACCTAGTACTTCTAGACCCTCTTTTTGAAGGGCTTCTACTGCCACTAGACTGCTTCCACCTGTCGAGATTAGATCTTCAATGACTACTACTTTTTGTCCTGCGACTACTTTACCTTCAATTTGATTGCCACGACCATGTTCCTTTGCTTTTGAACGGACATACATCATCGGAAGTTCCAGTACATCACTCACCCAAGCAGCATGGGGAATCCCCGCAGTTGCCGTACCAGCTACTGCTTCAGTTCCTGGGAAGTTTTTGTCGATGGCTTCTGCTAATCCCTGAGCAATTTCTTTTCGAATAGCAGGTGATGACATCGTAATACGGTTATCACAGTATATTGGAGATTTAATACCAGAAGCCCATGTGAATGGATCGTTCGGTTTTAATGCAACTGCACCAACTTCTAGAAGTGCCTTGGCAATTTTGTTTTCTAAGCTCATGCATTTTCCTCCCACATTTTTAAAATAGTTTCATATGCTTGTACTGGGTCATTCGCTTTTGTTATTGCACGACCTACCACAATATGAGAAGAACCAAGGATTCGAGCATTCGCTGGAGTTGCAACACGTACCTGATCATGCGCTTCTCCTTCTGCTAAACGAATACCAGGAGTAACACGTAAAAATTCTTCACCACAGACAGATGCAATTTTCTTGGCTTCTAAAACGGAGCATACGACTCCATCTAGCGCTGCTGTTTTAGCTAGCTCTGCATAATGAACAACTGATGCGTCTATCGTTGTTTGTACCAGCTGTTCTTGCTGCATTTGCAATTCAGAAGTGGAAGTTAGTTGCGTTACAGCAATAATAGAAGGTCTTTTACTGCCAGCAGCAGTGCCAGCATCTAATCCTTCACGCGCTGCAATCATCATTGCTACTCCACCTGCCGCATGCACATTCACCAAATCTGCTCCTAAACGAGCGAGACCTTTCATCGCATGCCCTACTGTATTTGGAATATCATGTAGCTTCAAATCAAGAAAAACATCATGACCCATCTCTTTTAGTTTATACACAATAGAAGGCCCTTCTTGTAAATATAATTCCATCCCTACTTTTACAAATAATGACTGCTCAAATGGAGTGAGAAATTGGTATGCATCTCCTGCAGAAGCAAAGTCTAATGCAATAATTGGACTGTTTTTCATAGTCGATGGCTCCTTCCAACTAAATCTGTTACGGTGTTAAATCCTAGTTCATCTAATTTTGCTGGAAGCTGTTCGATTAAATTAGGACAAATGAATGGATCAACAAAGTTTGCTGTCCCTATCGCAACCGCACTTGCTCCTGCCGATAAGAAATCCACGACATCATCAATGTTAGTAATACCACCCATTCCAATAATGGGGATAGACACTTTTTGGGCTACATCATAAACCATACGAAGTGCTACTGGCTTAATAGCTGGACCGGAAAGACCACCAGTTACATTTGCAATTACTGGACGACCAGTTTTAGTGTCCAAGCGCAATCCTAATAATGTATTAATCATCGTAATACCATCAGCTCCGCCTGCTTCTACCGCTTTTGCAATTTCTCCAATATCCGTTACATTTGGAGATAGCTTCACATATACAGGGACAGAGGAAACAGCTTTTACCGCTTTTGTTAACTCCTCGGCAATAAGAGGATCTGTTCCAAATGTAATTCCCCCTTGCTTCACATTTGGACAAGAAATATTTAGCTCAAGCGCATGAACATTTGGTGCTTGAGAGATTGCCTCTGCTACCGTGACATAATCTTCTGTAGTATAGCCTGCAACATTTGCTATAATTGGCACTTCGTATTGTTCGAGCCAAGTCAGTTCATTTTCTAATACTTTCTTTAGGCCTGGATTTTGCAGGCCAATTGCATTTAACATTCCTGACGGCGTTTCTGCCACACGTGGTGTAGGGTTACCTAATCTTGTTTCAGGAGTTGTGGCCTTTATCATAATGGCACCTAATTGCGATAAATCATATAACTTCGCATATTCTTTACCAAACCCAAAGCAACCAGAAGCTGGCATGATTGGATTTTTCAAAGAAAGACCTGGTAAAAGGGTAGCTAATCTATTCATACTCGAACAACTCCTGACGGGAACACTGGACCATCTGAACAAACCTTCACATAATCAGCCTCTATTTTTTCTGTTGTATCGCAAACACAAGCAAAACATGCCCCTATTCCACAACCCATACGTTGTTCAAAAGATAAATAACCTTCTTTTTCTGGGTATAGTTTTTCTAGAGCAGCTAGCATCGGTGTTGGTCCACAGCTATAGTAAACTGCAAAATCATCTTCTAGCTTTTCTAACACATTTGTTACGAATCCAGTAGAACCATGGCTACCGTCCACTGTTACAATATAAGTTTCTCCAAGTTCTTGAAATTGTTTTTCATAAAAAACAACATCTTCCGACTGAAATCCTAATACATGAATAGGCTTTACACCTTTTTCCACAAGCCTTTTAGATAGTTCAAATAGAGGTGGCACACCAATTCCGCCACCTATTAGCAAAGCCTTTTGACCCACTTCTACTTTATCAATCGGAAAACCATTTCCAAGGGGTCCAAGTACATCCACTTGGTCCCCTGGTTTCTTTTCAGAAAGAAGTGTAGTCCCTCTGCCTTCTGCGCGGTATATCATTGTAAATTCTAAAGTTTTTTCATTTATAGATGAAATACTTATTGGTCTTCTTAGCAAAGGTTCCATTTGATCAGACACTCTTAGATGGACAAATTGACCTGGTTGTTTCATATCCAGTACTAACTGTCCAGTCAATGTGAGTTCAAAAATGTTCGTCGCAATAGCACTTTGTTTTACGACTTGCATTTGTTCTTGTCTAATCATGCTTTTACCTCCTGATGTTTCATCGTTTCAGTTGAGAATGTCATTGACTCAATGACACGCAGCATTGCTTCTGCAGTATCTAATGAAGTTAAACAAGGGATGCCATTTTCTACGGATTCTCTACGAATACGGAATCCATCACGTTCTGGCTGCATTCCTTTTGTTAACGTATTAATGATAAATTGTGCTTCCCCTTTTTGAATTACATCTAGTAAAGTAGTTCCTTTTGAACCTATTTTATCAACGATATCTACTGGAATCCCAACATTTTTAATTGCTTCAGCAGTACCTTGAGTAGCCATAATGCGGAATCCTATTGCATAGAATCTTTTCGCAATTTCGATGCCTTCTGCTTTATCTTTATCTGAGATAGTCATTAGCACTGTGCCATGATCTTTAATCTCCATACCCGCTGCTACTAAACCTTTATATAATGCTTTTTCAAGCGTGATATCTTTGCCCATTACTTCGCCAGTAGATTTCATCTCAGGTCCGAGTGTAATGTCTACACGACGAAGTTTCGCAAAACTGAACACTGGTACTTTTACATATACACCTGGGCTAGTTGGAGCAAGTCCTGGTGTATAACCTTGTTCTATAATTGATTGACCTAAAATCGCTTTTGTTGCGATATTCGCCATCGGAATCGATGTGATTTTACTTAAGAATGGTACAGTACGACTTGAACGTGGATTTACTTCAATAACATAAACCTCATCTTTTGAAATAACATATTGAATATTCATCAATCCAACAATTTTCAATCCTTTTGCAAGTCTTGTTGTGTAATCTACCAATGTATCCATCTGGTATTGCGAAAGCTTCTGTGGCGGATACACAGCAATTGAGTCACCAGAATGGACTCCTGCACGTTCAATATGTTCCATGATTCCTGGTATTAACACATTTTCACCATCACAAATTGCATCTACTTCTATTTCTGTTCCAGTTAAGTAGCGGTCAATCAAAACTGGTTTTTCAGGACTTGCTTCCACCGCATTCTCCATATAATGTTTAATCTCATCTTCGGTATAGACAATTTGCATGGCACGCCCACCAAGTACGTATGAAGGTCTCACTAATACTGGGTATCCTATTTCATTGGCAATGGTCGTTGCTTCTTCTACAGACACAGCAGTTTTTCCGAGTGGCTGTGGAATATCTATTTCATGAAGAGCTGCTTCAAACTTATTACGATTTTCTGCACGATCAATGTCCTCTAGCGTTGTACCTAAAATTTTCACGCCTCTTTCTTCCAACCCAGCAGCTAAGTTGATAGCCGTTTGTCCTCCAAATTGAACAACTACCCCTTTTGGCTGCTCTAAGTCTACGATGTGCATAACATCTTCTAATGTGAGTGGTTCAAAATATAATTTATCTGAAATGGAGAAATCGGTTGAAACTGTTTCAGGGTTATTATTAATAATAATTGCCTCATAGCCCGCTTCTTTTATCGCCCATACAGAATGTACAGTTGCATAGTCAAACTCAACCCCTTGACCAATACGGATCGGCCCTGACCCTAACACAATCACACTTTCCTTTTCCGTACGAATAGATTCATTTTCCTCTTCATATGTTCCGTAAAAGTAAGGTGTTTCAGACTCAAACTCCCCTGCACACGTATCGACCATTTTATAAACTGGTACAATTCCATTTTCTTTTTTAAATTTATAAACTTCTAATTCAGTTACATGCCAATATTTTGCAATAGTTTTATCTGCAAAGCCCATACGTTTTGCTTTATATAACACTTCTTGATCGAAAGGATTTGCTTGGATTACTTGTTCGTACTTCACGATATTTTGAAGCTTGTTTAAGAAAAATTGATCGATCTGACTCCACTCATGTATCGTTTCTACAGATACTCCACGGCGGAGTGCTTCTCCTATAAAGAATAATCTTTCATCACCCGCACGACGAATGCGTTTTTCCATCCACGCATCTGTAATTGATTCACTATTTTTCATTTCGATATGGAAGTGCCCAGTTTCCAGTGAACGTATTGATTTAAGAATTGCTTCCTCAAATGTACGTCCTAAAGACATTACTTCTCCAGTAGCTTTCATTTGTGTTCCTAGATTACGTTTTGCCGATTCAAATTTATCGAATGGCCATCTAGGAATTTTGGCAACAATATAATCCAATGCTGGCTCGAAGCAAGCGTAGGTTTTTTGGGTAACTGGATTCATCATCTCATCCAATGTAAGACCAACAGCAATTTTAGCGGCAAGTTTTGCAATTGGATAGCCAGTTGCCTTTGATGCCAATGCAGAAGAACGGCTAACTCGTGGGTTCACTTCAATAATATAGTAATTGAAGCTATGTGGATCCAGTGCTAACTGTACATTACATCCACCCTCAATTTTAAGTGCACGAATAATTTTTAAAGATACATTTCGAAGCATTTGGTTTTCTCGGTCTGACAATGTTTGTGTAGGAGCAACAACAATTGAGTCCCCAGTATGGATCCCAACAGCGTCGAAGTTTTCCATATTACATACAACAATTGCATTATCCGCAGAATCACGCATTACTTCGTATTCTATCTCTTTATATCCAGCAATGGATTTCTCGAGTAAACACTGTGTAACCGGACTATATTTTAAACCACTTGTCACTATTTCAGCTAAATCGTTATCGTTATAACAAATACCCCCGCCAGTTCCACCCATTGTAAATGCCGGACGGACAATAACTGGATAACCAATTCGCTCAACAAATGCTTTTGCTTCTTCCAGGTTATGAATAATATCGCTATCGGGAACTGGTTCATTTAATTCATTCATCAACGTACGGAATAAATCTCGGTCTTCCGCTTTGTGAATAGCTTCCAGTTTTGTACCTAATATTTCAATTCCTAGTTCATCTAAAATGCCGGACTCATCGAGTTCAATTGCCATATTTAGTCCAGTTTGTCCCCCAAGTGTTGGTAAGATGGCATCTGGACGTTCTTTACGAATGATTTTACTAACAAATGGTAACGTGAGAGGTTCAATATAAACTTTATCTGCAATTTCTGTATCTGTCATAATAGTTGCAGGATTTGAATTCACTAAAATAACACTATAACCTTCTTCTCTTAGTGAGATACATGCTTGTGTACCCGCATAATCGAATTCCGCTGCTTGGCCGATTACAATTGGACCAGAACCTATTACTAGTATTGTTTTTATATCTTTACGTTTAGGCATGTGAACTCTCCTTTTTGCTTTCAGCATTCATTAGTTCGATAAACTCATCAAATAGATGTTTTGAATCTTCTGGTCCCGATGATCCTTCTGGGTGGAACTGAACACAGAATACCGGGAATTTAGTATGTCTTACTCCTTCAACCGTGCCATCATTTAACGCTATATGTGTTATTTCTAAATCTGTTTGTGCGATGGAATCTGCATCAATTGCATAACCGTGATTTTGAGAAGTTAACTCTGTTCTTCCAGTTCTGAGATCTTTTACTGGGTGATTTCCTCCGCGATGTCCAAATTTTAACTTGAAGGATGTAGCGCCACTTGCAAGTGAAATAAGTTGATGTCCAAGGCATACTCCGAAAATCGGCACTTTCCCAATAATTCCTTTGACCATTTCAATTGCTTCTGGAATATCAGTTGGATCTCCAGGTCCGTTAGATAGCATGACACCATCAGGGTACATACCTAGAATTTCAGTTGCTGATGTATTATAAGGGACAACAATAATATCGCAATCTCTTTTATTTAGCTCTCTTAATATGCCGTGTTTCATACCAAAGTCCACAAGTACGACTCTCTTTCCTCGTCCGGGACTTGGATATGGACGAGTTATAGAAACTTGTTGCACTACATTTTTGGGGATTTCCGTAGCGAGAAGTTCTTTTACAACTTGATCCACATTCACTTCTTCACCAGCATTTGTAAGTCTGCCTTTTAGAGAACCATGCTTACGAATAATACGAGTAAGCTTTCTCGTATCGATTCCTTCAATTCCTGGAACGTTTTTCCCTTTTAAAAATTCACTCAAAGTACCTGTACTTCTGAAATTTGATGGTTGTTCCGCAAGCTCTCTTATAACCACTCCGGAAAGACCTATTTTAATAGCTTCAAAATCATCAGGATTTACACCGTAGTTACCAACCATTGGATACGTAAACGTCAATATTTGTCCACAGTTAGAAGGATCTGATATAGATTCTTGATAGCCTGTCATGGCAGTTGTAAAAATCACTTCACCAATTGTCCCTGCATCACTACCAAATGCATTTCCCTTAAACACCGTACCGTCTTCTAATATTAAATATCTTGTTTTCATATTTGTTCCTCCTGCCATACGATTTCTCCGTTATACATTGTCAGTTGTGGCCAACCATTACAAACAATTCCGTTAAACGGTGTATTTTTTCCTTTAGATATAAATGTTTCTTTATCTATTTTTTGTTCTTTTTTTAAGTCTATTAAAACCAAATCCGCTGGTGATCCTACTTCTAGCTTCCCAAACTCAAATCCGAATACTTTGGCTGGTTTAATAGTTAGGTAATCCAATAGTTGCTGTAATGTCCACTCACCAGGTTTTACGAAGTGAGTATATAATAATGGGAATGCTGTCTCTAAACCGACAATTCCGAACGGCGCTTTTTCAAATCCATTTGATTTTTCTTCTTCTGTATGAGGAGCATGATCAGTGGCGATAAAATCTAAAGTTCCATCTACTAACCCCGCTCGTAGTGCCATCATATCTTCTTTAGCTCTAAGTGGTGGGTTCATTTTCCAAATTGCTTCATCAGATGGAATATCATCCTCACAAAGTATTAAATGATGAGGACTTACTTCCGCTGTTACGTGAATACCTGCTTTTTTAGCGTCTCGTATTACTCGTACAGATTCTTTTGTACTTACATGACATACATGATAATGAGCCCCTGCTGCTTCTGCGAGTAAAATATCACGCGCAATATGTACGGATTCTGAAACTGATGGGATCCCCTTCAATCCAAGCTCTTCACTTCGTTTTCCTTTATGCATAACTCCACCGTAGATTAACGAGTTATCTTCACAATGCGCAACAATTGGAATATTAAATTTCGCAGCTTCTTCCATTGCTTCCAGCATTGTACCTGCAGCTTGAACACCAACACCATCATCTGTTAAAGCAAAGGCTCCAAGATTTTTCAACGATTTAATATCTGTTCTTTCTTTACCTGCTTGTCGAATAGTAATAGAACCATATGGCAAGACACGTACAAGTGCGTTTTTCTCTACTAAATCTAAAACATGTGAGAAGTTTTCGGCTGTATCAGGCACTGGTCTTGTATTTGGCATAGCACAAATAGTTGTATAGCCCCCTTTAGCGGCAGCATTCGTTCCTGTTTCTATCGTTTCCTTCTGCTCTCCACCTGGCTCACGTAAATGTACATGAACATCAATAAACCCTGGAGAGAGCAAGAGACCTTTACCATCTATTTGTTGTGCTACAGTTGATGTGACATTGGCTCCGATTGCAGCAATCTTACCATCTTCAACTAAAACAGCAGTCGTTTCAAATTCCCCTTCATTGTTAACTATTTGAACGTTTTGAATAATTTTTGTCATGTTATTCTCTCCCTTTCAAAATCATTTCAATGACAGCCATGCGAACAAAAACACCATTTTCCATTTGTTTAAAGATTCTTGAACGATTACATTCAACTAATTCACTAGCTATTTCCACATCTCTGTTAAATGGTGCTGGATGCATGATAATTGCACTTTTGTTCATTTTTTTCTCTCGTTCTAGTGTGAGACCATACGCTTGGTGATATTGCTCTTTAGAAAATATTGTCTTCCCATCATGTCTTTCGTGTTGAACACGAAGCATCATGAGAACATCACTATCTTCTATTACCTCGTCGAAATTATTAAATGCTTCGAATTCTCCTTGCCATTCTGGTGGACATACAAATCGGACTTGTGCGCCTAGTCTTGTAAGTGCATCTGCATTTGATCTGGCAACACGACTATGGCTAATATCCCCAACAATTGTTATTACTTTATTTTGCAAGGTCCCAAACTCTTGCCAAATAGTATAAATGTCCAAAAGGCTTTGCGTCGGATGATTTCCTGTACCGTCTCCCCCGTTAATAATTACAGGTTTTACTTTTCCAACGAGTTCCTCAAAATAATTATTTTGTTCATGCCTAATTACTAATACATCTAGACCGATAGATTCTAAAACTTTTACTGTGTCATAAAGTGTTTCCCCTTTAAGGGTGCTTGAGAATCCAGCATCGAATGGAAGGACCTCTAAATTTAGCTTTCTTTCTGCCATTTCAAAACTCATCTTCGTTCTGGTACTAGGCTCAAAAAATAGGTTTGAAACCATGTAATTATTCCTCAAGGTTGAGGAAGTACCATCATGAAACGCTTTTGTTTGATTTAATATGGAAAGTATTTGATCTGTCGATAATTCTTTCATTGATACCAAATTTTTCATTTAACATCTACCTTTCTTTCCCACCAAACATTTTTGATAATATCCAAATAATAGGAAAACCTCCTCGAAAAAGTCTCGAGAAGGTTCGTTTAAGCATAGACAAGTAGCAGGATCATATGAAATATCCCAACTTGCTATCCGAACCTTTTGCTGACTCACTGTTCAACTTCTTAAAAGGCCAATTATTTAGTTTGATATAAATCCGTACTTTCTGCTTGCTTTCTTCCAGGTAGGATGAGATTTAGTATAACTCCGATAATTGCTGCTAAAGCCATACCTTCAATGCTAAGTGCTTCCGTAACGATGAATTTTGCTCCTCCAATTCCTATTACGAGAATGACGGATGCAATAACTAAGTTTCGACTATTGCCGAAATCTACTTTTGCATCAACTAACATCCGTAAACCACTTGCTGCAATTATCCCAAATAACAGAATAGATACGCCACCTAGGACTGCTGTTGGTATCGTTGATATAACTGCCATCGCTTTTCCAAAGAATGATAGTAGAATTGCCACAACAGCAGCACCCAATATCACATAGACACTATAAATACGAGTTATGGCTAAAACTCCAATGTTCTCCCCGTAGGTAGTTTTAGGTGGACCACCGATAAGTGCACTTACTAAAGTACCTAAGCCATCACCTAATAATGATCTATGCAGCCCTGGTTCTTTTATGTAGTCTCTCTCTACAACTTTTCCTAATACGAGCTGATGTCCAATATGCTCGGATATAGTAACGATGACGATTGGCACCATTACTAGTAAAATATTCGTAGTAATGACAAAGTCATAATGTACCCCAGGTAGCAAAAAGTCTGGTGAAGCAAATAATTTCGCTTCTTTAATTGGGGCAAAGTCAACAATCCCAATAATAATGGAATATATATAACCCACCACTAAACCTATTAAGATTGGCATTGTACTAATAATATTTTTAAAGAAAACCGTACAGATAATTGCCGTAAACAATGTCACTAATGCCGCTGAGAAATGTAAGAAGCTATATTCTTTTAAGCCTGAATCTGCATTTGTTATATTCATCGCCATATCCACTGCCACACCAGATAGTCCTAATCCAATGACCATGATGACTGGTCCAACAACGATTGCTGGTAACAGCTTCATAATCCACTTATAGCCACTTTTCCAAATTACGAGCGACACAATTCCGTAAACCAATCCTACGAAAACCGCACCGATCATTGCATTTCCCGGATTAATAGCTTCCCCCGCTTCATTCAAGCCATTTACTGCCAAAAGAATTGGTGCGATGAATGCGAACGACGATCCTAAATATGCCGGCACTTGAAATTTAGTTACGAGTAAGAAGATTATTGTTGCAATCCCACTTGTTAATAATGCAATTGCAGGACTCAAACCTACTAGTTGCGGTACCAAAATAGTCGATCCGAACATTGCAAACATATGTTGAAAACTTAAAGTGATGAGCTGTCCACTTGATGGCTTATCATTTACATCTAAAATGGCATTTGACATGAATTTTCCCTACCTTTTAAATAGATTCTTATTCGTAAATGGATACTGCATCTACCTCGTCTGTTTCCGTTACTTTGACGACAATTCTCTCCCCACTAGAAGTGGGTATATTTTTGCCAACATAATCTGCTCTAATAGGTAGCTCGCGGTGCCCTCTATCGATTAATACCGCTAACTGTATTTGAGCTGGTCTTCCAAGATCCATAACTGCATCCATTGCCGCTCGTACTGTTCGACCTGTGTATAAAACATCATCCACTAGAATAACTTTTTTATCTTTCACATCATGCGTAATATCCACTTGCTGTACTAAAGGTTCATCGGTATTATTTTTTAACGATAAGTCATCTCTATAAAGTGTAATATCGAGCTCTCCTGTTTTTATCGGCTTGCCCTCAATTACCTCGATCCGATCTGCTAAACGTTTCGCTAAAAACGCTCCTCTAGTTTTAATGCCCACTAGAATACACTCATCAATCCCTTTGTTACGTTCAATAATTTCATGTGCAATTCTTGTGAGTGCTCGATTTATCGCTTTCTCATCTAGAATATTTGCTTTTTCTCCCATTACTTTCTCATCTCCTTTGAACAAAATAAAAAACCTTCTAGACTCGAGAGCCTAGAAGGTTGTAAATGCGTTATTAAGTAGAGTGATTCCTAAAAATCCGCAGATTGATAGTGAGTCACGTTCACATGTACCTTCTCAGCCTCTCTGGACTGTTATTAAAGGTGAAGCTATATAGTTTTTAAATTACTAGCAAGTAAATGTTTGCTTGTTTTTAGTATAGAGTACTATTCCTCATTAATCAACGTTTGATTTTTTAAATTTTGTATCAAATTAGTAAAATCATCTGGAAGTGGGTATGAGAACTCTAAGTATTCTCCCGTTTTCGGGTGAATGAAACCTAATAATCCTGCATGTAAAACTTGTCCATCAAAGTTAATCGTTTTCTTCGGACCATATTTTGGATCTCCAGCAAGTGGGTAACCAATATATTTCATATGCACACGAATTTGATGAGTACGTCCAGTTTCTAATTGGCATTCCACTAACGTAAATTTATCAAATCTATCTAATACGCGGAAATGTGTAACAGCATGTTTGCCGTTATCCACTACTGCCATATTTTGTCTTTCTCTTTTATCACGAGCGATAGGTGCATCTATTGTCCCTTTATCATGCGCTATTCGACCGTGCACAATTGCTGTGTATTTACGAGTAACTGTTTTCTTAACCAGTTGATCTACTAAAGAGACATGTGCAACATCATTTTTAGCTACCATCAGTAAACCTGTCGTATCTTTGTCAATACGATGCACAATTCCAGGTCGCATAACTCCGTTAATACCCGACAAATCTTTAATCTGATGCATTAAACCGTTAACGAGGGTCCCAGTTGTATGCCCTGGTGCAGGGTGTACTACCATTCCACGAGGTTTATAAACTACTACAACATCCGCATCTTCATAAATAATTTCTAAATTTAGGTTTTCTGCTTGGATATCCAGTGGTATAGCATCGGGAGGTGTTACGACAATAACATCTCCTACTTTCACTTTATAATTGGACTTAGCTGGTTCATTGTTTACAGTAACATGTCCATCTTTTATAAAGTTTTGGATCTGCGTACGTGACCAATCTGATTCAAAAGATGCCACTGCTTTATCAATACGCTCTTTTGCTTGTTCATTTTCAATAATAAATGTTAAATCTTCCATTACTTCACCTTTTTCTTTTCAGCTCGTTCTTCCTGAAATACAAATATTATTATAATTATAACTCCGATAGTTAGTGCAGCATCCGCCACATTAAAAATAGGAAAATCATAATTGATAATAGGTATTAAAACATCGACGAAATCTACTACTTCGCCTCTCCAAAGTCGGTCAATAAAGTTCCCAATTGCTCCACCAAGCAGTAACATCAAACCGACTTGAAACATCGGTTTTCCTTTTGCTTCTTTATGGAAGTAATAGATAATTCCAATGATAACAATGATAGTGACTATGGTAAAGAATCCTATTTTTCCTTGCAGAATGCCCCAGGCTGCTCCTTTATTTCTATGAGAAAGTAGCGCTAGGTAAGGGTCCCACAAAATAATTCGTTCACCAAGTGACATATTCTTAACGACAAGCCATTTGGTCCATTGATCTAACGCAATGAAAAAAGCAGCTAGTCCATAAAATTTCCACACATTATTTCCCCCACATAACAAATTCTTTACAGTAAAAAATTGAACACTCTCC
>Ga0209013_10003796_pt1 | contig 13326 bp, 9 predicted proteins | sample Cruoilmetagenom2_FD_187291 | JGI IMG/M metagenome (GOLD analysis project Ga0209013, IMG submission 187291) | Oil polluted marine microbial communities from Coal Oil Point, Santa Barbara, California, USA - Sample 2 (SPAdes) (version 2) | ecosystem: Environmental > Aquatic > Marine > Oil seeps ... | reverse complement strand
GGGTGCTCCTCCAGCGTTACCTCAAGTTGCAGGTCGGTGATATCGCTGTCAATCATGGGGGTGACATTATCGGGGACGCCGTCGCCCGGTGCCAATCGCACCCGGTAAACGTCGGCGCGTAAAAAGTCGAGCTGCCAGGTCATCCCGGTGAACGGCATATCATCGTCGGTGACGTAGGTGTGATCCATTTCCATTCGCCGGTTGCGGTAGACATCATAGCCACGTGCCTGAAAGATGAAGCTGTTATCCCGCCGTTCGGACAAATCCACCCGCAGCACGCAGGTCGCCGAGCGAGGTGGAACACCAAACAGGTCAAAGACATTATCTAAATTAATCGCACTCCGGTCGAGGGGATGATCGCTGAGACCTAGGTAAGCATTGGGGGTGACCAGGCTGGGTGGGTATGCTGCGGGTGGGTTGATGGCATTCACTAGATGCGCTGCCAGGCCCGTATCACCGCTGACGCGGATGCGGCCGCGCAGGAAAGCGCTGCTTATATCCAGCTCGCCGGTCAGTACATTATCGAGTACCGGGCGGGGGACGTCAACATCGAAGAAGCTGCCGGATGGGGATACAGAGCCATCATTAAGAGCCAGGACAAGCGTGCGGGTGTGGTCCGGTTCCAGGATATTGATCCGTACACGACCGTGCACATCGACCAGGTCGCAATCAATCCGCCCCAGCAGGTCGATAATGGGCTTCAACGGGAGGCCGGAACCTGGCTGCTCTGGTGTCTCCTGGGAGTCGTCCGGGCTGGCCTCAATCGATTGCAGCGCGTCATCTTGCAGGGATTCCCAATCCCGGCGTTCCACTATCAGGTGCAGCCGGGGGATATTGTAGGCATTGTTACCCGGTATGAGGGACTGGAAGCCGAACTTGATGCGCACCTGTCGTTCCAACTGCTCGTTGTCCAGCATCGATAGCCAGATGGCAAAACAACCCGGCAGAAGGCGAGCGAACAATTGCAAAAGGAATATCTTGAGCCGTCCCCCGGGGGAGAACAGCACCTTGTCAGGCATGAGATTGCGGATGGTCGTGAGCGCTTTTTCCCTTTTCATCCAAATATCTCCTGTAAAATGGGTGATGAATGGATTATATTCGATATGAGTGCGCTTATGCAAACGTTGTATCTATAACCCGCCACCACGCCCTAACTTTATGCCCTGCTCTCGCTTGGTCCAGCGGCTGGATGATTGCTTAGGAACGCTCCACGCCTTGTTGCCTGTCCTGTTTCTAGGAATTGGTGCTATGATTATGTTTCTCATATTGCTGAGACAGTAGAGGTCTTGAAGGAGATTTTCAAAACTAAGATTGACCGATGATGATGAAATACCAAAAGTGCCTATAATGAAGGACAGAACTGCAGAATTGGCCCGGTCGATTACCAGGACCGGCAGCAAGCAAACCTATTACACTGGACGCTTGATGGTGGACAAAGACCTCGTGGATGATTTCTGCCGGGCTTATGCCTACTTCCGTTGGTCTGACGATATGGTCGACGTGCCAACACCGGTCGATTTATATCCACCGAAAGATGTGTCTGATCGATCTGCTGATGAGGGTATTACCTTCATCAGGCGGCAACGGACGCTGATTGATCGGCTGTATGATAATGAGTCGCCGGGCGAACTGACGCCAGAAGAGGAGATCCTTGCGGACCTCATCAACCACGACAGAGGAGAGAACAGCGGTCTGCAATCCTTCATACGCAATATGTTTGCCATTATCGAGTTCGATGCACACCGGAAGGGGCGGCTCATCAATGATGGTGAGTTGACGTGGTACTCAAACCGTCTGGCGAAATCTGTGACTGATGGCTTGCAGTATTTCGTAGGTAATAGACACCCTTATCCCGCCGCTGAGGAACGTTACCTGGCGGCCTATGCCGCTCACATCACTCACTTGCTGCGCGATATGCTGCCGGACATTGCCGATGGGTTCATCAATATTCCCAGCGAATACCTGGAGGCACACGGCATCAGTCCGCAAGATGTGGACAATCCTTCATACAAATCCTGGGTGCGGAGCCGGGTGGAACTGGCGCGCGAATATTTCCGTGAGGGTAAGCGCTATCTGGATGAACTTGACGTTTTACGGACTAAAATTGTAGGTTATTGGTATTGCGCTCGTTTTGAGAGTGTTTTGGACACCATCGAGAGCGATGGTTATCTCCTGCGTGTGGTGTACAAAGAACGCATTAAAATCTACACATGGCTAAAAATGGCCTGGTTAGGTTTCACGATCACCATGCGGCATATTTTTAGACGTTTTTTTGTAAGACCTGGTAATAATACCAACAAATAATTGGTTCGTGTATCATTCTTTCTGTAAGGTTTATTTCCCAAAATAGCAGGTCAGGTGGTGCTGGATTGTCCGGAAATCAGTCAAGCCCTCAGCAATCCGCCGGGCGACCTGTTGAGCGACACGTATTCATGCATCTAATATGTTACTAAAGGATTATAGTTCACTCAAATGAAAATGTTACCGAGGGGACCATCTCTGTTCGGTAAAACATTTTATTTGACTTGACATATCGATGGATATCGATTAGAATGGTTTACATATAGACGGACTTCGATATGAAAAGAGTTGTTATCTCTATTGATACGGTTGAATTTGCCAAGGCACTGGCTGATGAGACTCGCCAGAAGATCATGGCGATGTGTTGCTGCCAGACGGTCAGTGTTGGGGACATTGTTGATGCACTGGATGTAGCCCAACCTACGGTGTCTCACCACCTCAAGGTCCTCAAGAATGCCGGGCTAGTACGTTCAGTACGACAGGGCAAGCATGTGCTTTATACCATTGACCAGCAGCGGCTGGCTCAGGGCTGCTGCCAGGTAGCCGAGAATTTTGCTCCGGATCAGCAGATTACCTTATCTATCGAAGTACCAGAAATTAACGCTTGATCAAGTGTTTTTTTAATACAACGTATCGACGCATATAAATATTTGAATATATAAGGAGATTAGTTATGTCAACACCAGTAATAAATGAAAAAGATATAGATGTTCGCCCATACGTGCGTGAGCGCTACGGCAAATTTGCTGAACAGTCTCAGACCGGATCGAGCGCCAATTGCGGCTGCTCACCCGCAGACAGTTCATGCTGTGGTTCAGATGATGCAGCTCAATTGGAAAGCGTGGCGAAACTTTATGAGGATCCCGATGTTTCTGAGCTGCCTCAGGAGGTGACCGATCTCTCGTTGGGTTGTGGTGATCCCGTTACCCTGGCTTCCCTTGAGCAGGGTCAGACGGTGCTGGACCTTGGCTCCGGCGGCGGGATCGATTGCTTCCTGGCGGCCAAAAAAGTTGGACCTTCGGGAAAGGTGATCGGCGTGGACATGACTCCTGCCATGATCGATCAGGCGCGTGCCAACAAAACTAAAATAGGGGCTGAGAATGTCGACTTCCGCCTGGGTGAAATTGAACATTTGCCGGTGGCTGACAATACCATCGATGTGATCATCTCCAACTGCGTGATCAACCTCAGTCCTGATAAAGCTCAGGTTTTCTCCGAAGCCTTCCGTGCTCTCAAACCCGGGGGACGTCTGGCAGTCAGCGACATCGTCACCGATGGCCCCTTACCCGATGCAATCAAGGATAATCTGAGCAACTGGGCTGGCTGTGTTGCAGGAGCATTGGATGCCAGGGATTACGTTGGCGGTATCGAGGCTGCCGGCTTCGTCGACGTGGAGCTCACATCTGTCTATTGGGACAAGGAGATGGTGGATGCAGCAGTGGATTCTCTGGATCCTAAACTTAAAAAAGAGCTCGAAGAAGCCCAGAAGGAAGGTAAACGGGTCGTCGTTATGAGCGATGGTGCGGGCGCAGAATTGGTCGAGGTGGAAGATTCAGCCGAACTGGATGAAGTCGATTTCAGCAGCGCCATATTCAGCGCTAAGGTAACTGCTCGAAAACCGGTGAACTGACACAAACTGTGCGATGCAAGAAATAAGCGTTGGGTATTTTAACTGCTTGCATCGCACAGTTCAATATCAAAGAAGTACAATCCCTATCAGGTCTTTGATGGTCTCAGCCAGATGATGTCAAGCGTCGCTGAAGCTTCACGCAAACCATAAATTACACAAAAAATGTATTATAACCGCTTGGCTGTCAAAGTGACTGCCCCCGTTTTATGAGAACTGTTGGGTGAAAGCTGACCAATCTATGCCTTCACGGACAAGCGTTCCCAAGGTGCTCTTCGAACGTCTCCGCAAAAACGTGCCTCCCGGACCCGTCACACAACGCACGGAAGAAGTAGAAAGGTGTGCTATCAGGATATGCAACCGCCCGCAGCGCCGGGGTGCCAGGACTCGCGATTGGCCCCGGCGGTAACGCGGGGTACAGGTACGTGTTGTAAGGGGAATTGATCTCCAGGTCGGCCAGGGTCAGGGGATTCTTCCACCAGGTTTGTTTATCCGCATCATAGCCCAGCGCATACTGTACGGTGGGATCGGATTCGAGTTTTTTTTCGACTGCTAACCTGTTAGCAAACACCGATCCGATCAAAGGCATTTCGTCCTCCTGAACCGCCTCACGCTGGATGATGGAGGCCAGCGTCACCGCCTGGTACAGATCCAGTCCCTGGTCTTGGATATCTTGCAATATTTCATGGTCCAATTGCCCCAAGAAATTGTTTGTCAGGAAGCTTACCAGCTCCTGTACGTTCGTCTGGCGCGGTAGCTGGTATGTGCCAGGTGACATGAAGCCCTCCAGTGTGGCGCCGGGAGGCAGGTACTGGCTGATGGGGGAATCGGGTGGCGGGTTGGATGAAGCGTTCAGAAACTGCTGTGCGGTTATCGACAAGCCGGAGGTGGGAAGCGATTCGGCTATCTCCTCTAGGCGCCAACCAGGCATTATGGTGAAAGTGATTTCTGTTGGAGTGGCGTCCTGCAGCATATGGGCGATTTGAACGGGCGTCATGCCAGCGCTAATCTTGTATTCTCCCGCCTGCAGCGTGGTGTCCAACCCCGCGTAGACCAGGTAAGTCTGCAGGGAAGCGGCATCGGGGATCAGTCCTTGCTGTTGTAAATGCCCGGTGATCATTGCGGGCGATTCCCCCAACTGCACCTGAAAGGTCTTTTCACCCTGGTTTGGGTTATACGGTCGTGTCAGCTCACCGGCATCCGCCAGCAGCCTTGCGGACAAATAAAATCGTTGGTTGTTGCTCAAACCCGGGGCAGGTGGACCAAAAGTGCTGGTAGCCTGTGCGGGTAATCCGTAATAGAGGAGGCTCCCACTCACACCCAAGCACAGTAGAAATATCACCACAACAGCCGAGCTAATGATGAATTTTCGCTTCATCTTTCGTCTACCGTCCTCCACATTTCTTGCCTTTGCTCATTACGCATCATACTTCAGCGGAGACAGCTCTCAACTATTTGCATCGAGAAACGTTTGTAAAATTACCGTCGCTGCCAATTCATCCAGATGCCCACTTCGCCGCTTGCGTGACACTCCCATGCTGATGCGTGCAGACCTGGCTGCCTGGGTGCTGCCGCCCTCGTCCCACAACTCCACAGGCAGGGTAGTTTGTGTACGGATAGCGTCTGCCAGGCGCGCCGCATGGCGTCCTTGGGCTGTGAGTTCACCATCATCATCGTAAGTCGCACCGACGATGATTAACCCAGTATCGTTTTCATGTGCCAGTTGGGCGATGCTGGCTGCGTTGATTGGACGTGAGACGTGCTTGAGTACGGTCAAAGGGTTGGCAATAGTCCCTGTCGGATCGCTCAGCGCGATCCCCAGCCGTTTTTCACCCGGGTCTACAGCAAGAATCCTCATTCCTGATCCTTCCAGTCTATACCTTGCACGCTGCGAACCACCTGTGGTACCAGAGCCTCAGCGAGTGAGTCATAAATCCGCAACTCTGGTACAGGCGCTGGGCAGCGATGTTCTGTCCCTGTGTTACCACGTTCACTTTCTCCACTCCCCTGTCGGCGAACCAATCCAGGGCACTGCCTAACAATGCCCGACCCACACCATGCCCCCGGTAGTTTTTATCGATGCCCAGCAACCCAATTTTTGCCTCGTAACCTAAGGCAGGCAGATGACAGGTAATGTACCCGGTGATATATTTTTCTGACTGGCTTGAAAACCCACTTACGAGCACCATGTCTGCGAAGCCCTGGCAGCTTTTCTCTATCCAGGTCTCGTACAAGGCGCGGCTGGATTCCTCGGAGAAGCATGCGTCGGAAACGAAACGCGATACGGTATTGCTCTCACCAGCGATCTTCTTCAAGGCCGTTATATCTGTCGGCTCGACCGCACGGATAAAAGAATCTTCTCTGAGTGATTTCCTCTTCTCAGGTGGTCGCACGCTCAATTCCCGTTGCAGCGTAACCCTGACATCCACCAACCGGAATTGATGTTTCTCGGCCAAGCGTACCGTTTCAACGTGATCAGAATCAGCCAGGAAATACAGGCATTCGATGTAGTTCTCTTCGCACCACGCCAGGATGGCTTCTATCCTCTTAGCTGTCAGGCGATTACCGTTGACGCGCGCGATCCTGAAATCAAAAAAATCGCTGTCCCATTCAAGACGCTGGCATATGTTTGTCTCAAGCATGGGTATTCACTCTCCGTTGGTCCCAGCGTTCTCTCTGATCACGTAGGAGGGGCGCTCCATCAGACGGAAGTGCATCCTTGCCAGGTATTCACCGATGATCCCGATGGCAAAGAGCTGCACGCCGGAGAAAATGGCGATCGTGGAAGCCAGGAATGGAAATCCCGGCACACTGCCGCCCAGGATCAAAAAACGCCCGATAACGTAGATCAAAACGATCACACCGAACAGGGCAAACGTGAATCCTAATAGACTGGCAATTCGCAGCGGTAGGACACTGAACCCGGTGATCATGTTCAGTGCGTGGACGAATAATTTGCGAAAGGTGTAGTTCGTCTCACCCTTCACTCGTGGATCGTGGTGCACCGGCACGAAGGAAAAACTGCTCGTACCCCAGGTGAGCAGCACATCGATAGAGACATAAGGGTTCTGGTAGTGAGAAAATGCTTCCCGAAGCCGTGTGCGAAACGCCCGGTACGCGCTGATGTTGCGCGCGGTCTGTGCACCCATCGTGCTTTGCAGGGCAATCTTGGTCACCCAGGAAGCCATGTTACGAAACAATCCGTGCTGATCTTCCTGGGGTGTACCATAGACCACATCATAACCCTCGGACAAATGGGATAGCAGTTTGGGGATCTCTTCGGGTGGGTGCTGCAGGTCGTCGTCCATCGTGATTGTGATCTCGTACCTCGCAGAGCGTATGCCACACAGCAAGGCGTTGTGCTGACCGTAGTTGCGCATCAGGTTGATCCCTTGCACCCAATCGAATTTTTCTGCCAGTTGGGACACCTGTTCCCAACTCCGGTCGCGGCTTCCATCGTTCACCAGGATCACCTCGTAGCTTGGGTTCTGTTCGGGGAGCACCTGAGATAGGCGGCTAACCAGTTCACCCAATGTTTGTTGGCTGTTAAAGACCGGGATGACGATGGATAATCCATTTCGGGTCGTGGGTGTGTTCATCATTTTCTCATTCCTAATTACAATAATTCCAGGTAGATCAAGGCGCCTTACATTTTAACGCCTGTTTTACTTCTGCCAACGAACCATCACGTTCCACACTGGGTGTGGTCATGCCCTCGATGCGTTCCCAGGTTGCGCAGAGAATACGGTCCATCCTGAAGCTGAGTTCAAAAGCTTCGATTGTCAGCTCCCTGGCTTGTTCCCAGTCACCGATCATGGCGTAGCCCTCAATGTAAGGCAGGTATTCTGGCGCATTGACCGGGTAAAGGCGCTCATCCAGTTGGAATGCCCTCTCGCCCAACTCGGTAACGCTGTCCCAATCTCCAATCTGGCGTGCGAGGTCAGCTTTTTCAAAATAATAACACCATTTGTGCTCCGGTTCAGGACCTAAAATATGCACAGGGGGTCGGGCGGGAGGTACAGCGTTCGGGATGATCAGGTCTAACCTGGAAAGCGACATGGCGTCCGAGATATGTTTTGGTTTTTGAGGCACCTTCGCGTGGATTGATTGGTCTAATACCTGGACACACCCGGGTGGCGAGTAATAGAGGACCAGGGCCTGGTCCGTTGAGCCGTTAAATTCAGTCGCCCGGTAATCCTGAAAGATAGGCAGTCCCTTCTCGAAGCTGGGCAATCCTGATCCCAGGCGAGATTCTATCTGGTACAGCAGGTACGGCATTTGAGCCAGCAACTCATCGGGAGAATAGGTCCAGTTGAGAGGTGCGGTCAATGAGTTATCGCTGAAGTGTACAAAAGGAAGTTCAGAAGTCAGGATCATTGTACCTGGTTCCAGCCCTGGCGCGCGCCAGGACAGCTGCCAGAAGAAAGCTTTTTGCGTGTTCCATTCGCGGCGGAAGTGGTTCGCGTTCTGGAAATGCAGTCCGACTGCCAGTCCGATGAGCACCCCCAGGATGATCGCCATGTATTGGTTGGATTTGGTAAAGAACAGCACAAGCCCCGTGACGATAAGGGCGGTTCCCGGCATCATCGCCAGCGTGAAGCGGTCCCAGGGGAAATCCAACCCGATCGGCAGACCGGTCGCCCAGAAAGGCCAGCCCGCGATGAAGAGGGCGAAGATGCCCAACACGATCATCCAGACCCCCCATCGCCTTGGGGTGCTGGATTCTTCCTCGGATAAAGCCGCTTCGTTCTCCCGGTATTTAAGCAGGTAAAAGATGAAGATGGTGGCCGAGATCAAGACCACGGTCACATACAACAGCGTAGCCGTCAGGCCGAAGTTCCTCAAGTTCAAAAAATTGAGCGTTTGCGCCCAGGCGCCCAGGCTTACTTCGACCATGTCAACCAGTATGGTGCGCGCAAGTGCCAGCAGCTCGCCCAGCGGGTTCGCCTGGGTGGCGTCTAAAATTTGTACCTCTCCACGTGGGGTCTCGTGCAGGAATAAACGCCAGACCAGGAAGGTGATCATGATGGCGATGTATGGGAGCCAGTACAGGAGCACGCGTTTGATCCGCTGGCGGGTATCTGGGACTCTGTCGCCCAATACGATCCACAGCAGGATAGGTCTTAACAGCTCGAGGCCGAAGAAATATTCGATCGATAACATGCTGTATGCGGAGCACAGCAGCGACAGAAAATAGAGGGGCCAAAACCAGCGCTGCTTGCGTAGTGCCAGTATCATCGTCAGCATGGAGAAGATGAAGGCGGCTAATATTATGAACACGTGGCTGTACGTCAGGGCGATGAACTGCTGGCTGAAACCCGGGTAGATGGCAAATAAGAGGGCGATCCAGGCTGCTAGCTGCAGCCGCGATGGCCATAAGGCGCGCAGGGTCCACCATAGTACAAGGCTGCTTATCCAGCGCGTCAGGAAACCGAAAAGCTGCCAAGCGAATGTGGATTCCCCCAATATGGATGTCGTCACCCAAAACAACCGCCCCAGCAGCGGTCGATCGCTGGCGAATACGTCAATAAAACCAGAGGGTCCTAAAAAATGCAAGAACCATATCGCAGGCCAATCGTCCCAGTAAAAGCCCAGCCACGGTATCAACAGCCCAAAGCTGATCAGGCAGGCCAATAAGAGAGCAACCGGTACGCTCCAGGTCGGGAATTTTATTTTACTCATTCTTGAGGTTGTTTTCCACCCAGCCTGGGACGCTTGCCAGGGCCTCCTTCAATTTGCCGGCGTCTTTCCCTCCAGCCTGGGCCAGTGTCGGTCTGCCACCTCCCCCACCGCCCATCTGTCCTGCGACGAATTTCACCAGCTCGCCGGCGTGAAGTCCACGTTTGACCAGGTCTTCGGTGACGGCTGCGATCACGATTGGACGTCCGCTGCTGCCCACGGATCCAAGCACTGCCACACCGCTTGGGTTGCGCTGGCGGAAAACATCACTCATCGAGCGCAATGTTTCGGCGTCCGTGTCTTCCAGGACCGCGGTCAGCACGGGGACATCGTTGACGACGGGTACGCGGTCCATATGCCGCAGCATGCGCAAGTTCCCCAGCTGCTGTCGTAATCTGGAGAGTAGTTTACTTTGTTGGGTAAGTTCATCGAGCATACCTGCGATCTTGGCGGGCACATCCTCTGGTGTTGTCTCGAGCAGTGCAGCCGTTGATTTCAATGTCTTTGAGCGTCGCTGGACCATTTCGTATGCCCCTCGTCCGGTTACGGCTTCGATGCGGCGGATACCGGCTGCCGTGCTGCCTTCGCTGGTGATCAGGAACAGGCCAATGTCCCCTGTTTCTTCAACATGGGTGCCTCCGCACAGCTCGTATGAGAACGGTTCATCGTCGCCGATAGTGATGGTGCGCACGTTCTCGGCGTACTTCTCGCCGAACAGGGCTGTGGCGCCTTCTTCCATGGCCAGCTGTAAAGGCTTGACTCGAATATTGAGCTGATAGTTATCCAGCACCCTGACGTTGACACCCGCTTCTATGCGTTCAAGTTGCTCACTGGTGAGTGCTTGGGGGTGTGTGAAATCGAAACGCAGCCGGTCGGGTGCCACGAGCGATCCTGCCTGGCGGGCATGCTCACCGAGGACAGCGCGCAGTTCGGCATGCAAGAGATGCGTAGCAGTATGGTTTCTCATGATGTCCCGTCGGTACCGGGTATCTACCTGGGCGATTGCCAGGTCTCCTACGCGGGGAGTTCCGATTTCAACTTCGCCTATGTGCACAATCATTCCGGCTGCAGGTTTACGCATGTCCGTCACTCGTATCTGCCAGGCTTCACTTCGCGCATTGGACGAGTCGTTAACTGAACGAATAATTCCGTTGTCGGCAACCTGTCCGCCCGCTTCCACGTAGAAACCAGTCCTGGGCAGCAGCACTTCGACCTTGTCGCCTGGTTCTGCTTCGCTGATCGGTTTACCATCCTTTAGCATGGCGAGCAGATGCCCTTCCATCTCCAGCCATTCGTAGGGATTGTAGGCAACGCCTTCTATCCCCAGCGTACCTTGTGCTTGTAGATTTTCGAGCAGGTGGCGATACACTTCGACGCCTTCGTCTATCAGTTTTCCGAAGTCACCACCAGCGCCGGAAGCCGTGCGGTGCTCCTGCATGGATTGATTGAAACCGGATTCGTCGACTTCCATGTTCTGCTCCCGAGCGATATCGCGCGTGATCTCCAGCGGCAGGCCGTAAGTAGCATACAGGTCGAAGGATTGCTTACCTGGCAGCACCATGTCTCCATTATCTTGGAGCTTCGTTAACAGCACCTCGAGCCGGGATAGGCCGCCTACCAGCGTCCTCTGGAAACGCTGCTCCTCGCTGGTGATATTGCTGAGAATGGCGGATCGGTTGCGGGACAGTTCTGGATAAAATTCCCCGTATTCGTTGATGACCACCTCGGCTACGCGAGCCAGGAAAGGATCGTCAAGTCCAATCTTACCGCCGAAGCGGGCTGCGCGTCGGATGATCATGCGGCATATGTAGTTGCGACCCATATTACCCGGTACCACGCCGTCGGCGATCAGGAATGTCGCTGCTCGGGCGTGATCGGCGATCACCCGGTAGGGGGTTAAGTTGGCCGCCCTTTCGGAGTCACTATGACCGGTGAGATCCTGAATCGTATCCATTATTGGGGCGAAGAGGTCGGTCTTGTAGTTGGAATCGACGTCCTGCAGGATCGATACGATGCGTTCGAAGCCCATACCTGTGTCCACGTGGGTGGCAGGCAGCGGCTCCAGGTGTGTGGCGTCCGTGCGGTTATATTGAATGAAGACCAGGTTCCAAAGCTCCAGGAAGCGCTGGCAGTCGCCGTTCACCTGGCACACGTGCCCTGGGACGTCTTGCAGGTCGCAATATTTCTCTCCCCGGTCGTAGTGTATTTCGCTGCAAGGACCACTGGGGCCGGTCTCTGCCATCTCCCAGAAATTGTCTTTACGACCGAAGAACATGATATGGGTGGGGTCTATACCGGGTTGCTTCCGCCACTCCTCTGCTGCTTCCTCGTCGGTGGGAATCTCTCGCTTCTCATCTTTAAAACAAGTTGCATAAAGGCGCTCTTTTTGCAAACCCCATACCTCGGTGAGCAGCTCCCAGGCCCACTGGATAGCTTCCTTCTTGTAATAATCGCCGAACGACCAGTTGCCCAGCATTTCGAAAAAGGTATGGTGGGTGTCGTCCTGGCCGACATCATCCAGGTCGTTGTGCTTCCCGGCCACGCGCATGCATTTCTGCGAGTTGGTGGCGCGGGTGTAGGGTCGTGAGTCAGTACCCAAGAAGATGTCCTTGAACTGTACCATACCGGCGTTGGTGAACAGGAGTGTCTGGTCGCCACCCGGAACGAGTGAAGAAGATGGAACCATTGTGTGTCCACGATCAAGGAAGTAATCAATATAGACCTGGCGGATCTTCGCACCGCTGAGGGATTTAACTGTCATTACAACTCCAAATCAGAATAGATTTTTGGGGGTAAGGGATAGCAGTCAATCACCATCTAGCCACTATCCTCCACCCCGTACTCTATTGAATTATACCAAGGTCGGTAGGATCAACGCGTATTGAGCGACCGGTAATTTTCCTGCCATGCATCAACCTCACGTAGATGGATAACCAACCCGCAGGCAGCAATTATCTTTCAAGCATGTCCCAGCTTTCTAAGATATAATCCATCTATTCGTAAAACGAACACCTGGTCAATTTGCCTTTCAATTGTAAATAAAAGTCCTCGTGCTACCTGACTGATCTGTACATTTCACTGATACCTGATCACCGAATAACTTCCCCTATGAAACGCTATCTATACCTGACTGTCTTCTTTACCGGCATGATCACCCTGGCGCTTGAGTTATCCGCCTCGCGCTTGTTGGGCAACGTGTTCGGCACCAGCAACCTGGTCTGGGCCAGCATAATCGGTTTGATACTTTTGTACTTGACCGTGGGGTACTTCCTGGGGGGATGGTGGGCAGACCGCTCACCGCACTACAAGACGATGTACTCCATCCTCGCCTGGGGCGCTTTTGCCGCAGGAATCATTCCCCTGATTGCCAGCCCTGTTCTGCTGCTGGCTTCGGACGCGTTCGATGGCCTTCAGATCGGTATATTGTTGGGGTCCTTTCTGGCAGTTTTAATCCTGTTCAGCCTACCGGTGATCCTGCTGGGCACCATCTCGCCTTTTGCAATCAGGCTGGCAATGCATGATCCAACCGAAGCGGGAAGGGTTTCAGGCAGCGTGTACGCCACATCGACTCTAGGCTCGTTTATCGGCACTTTTCTGCCGGTGCTGGTAACTATACCTCTCATCGGTACGAATTTGACTTTCTTGGGTTTCAGTAGTTTGTTGCTGCTGGTGGCGCTGATAGGTCTGTGGCTTTCTGACGGATGGCGGAGCGCCCTGAA
>Ga0209013_10003795_pt1 | contig 13327 bp, 14 predicted proteins | sample Cruoilmetagenom2_FD_187291 | JGI IMG/M metagenome (GOLD analysis project Ga0209013, IMG submission 187291) | Oil polluted marine microbial communities from Coal Oil Point, Santa Barbara, California, USA - Sample 2 (SPAdes) (version 2) | ecosystem: Environmental > Aquatic > Marine > Oil seeps ... | reverse complement strand
AACTATGTTAAACAAAAAAACATTGCCGTATTTAGAGCATATACATCGACAAGTTGTAGAAGAAATGAAGTGTGCTCGACACGAAATTCACCCCATGTATCCTATGTAATAAATATCATGTCAAATATTAAATAAAAAAAATAGCCTCAAACCATTACAGGCTCAAGGCTTTGCTTATAAGCTTTTTAACATCAGGCTTACCTACTTCTACAATTAATCCTCCATTTACTCCTACAGTAATCTCCTCAGCTTTTGGCTCAGGTCTCCCTAACATCTGCATTACTCTAGCTACCATACCTATCTGTTGCTCATTAGCTGTATTTGTCATCCTGTATCTCTCCTCTAACTGTGTATATCTATCCATTAGAAGCCAATCTAAAAATGTGACTGAGTGACTCCTCAAGGCTATAGTTAGATGCAAAGATATTTACTGTGACAGATACAAAAAAAGAGCAGAGCCTAGAGATGTTACTCCCTAAGCCCTGCCCTGACCTTTTATTTACTTGCTATGCTTTGCCATTTTGTCAGCTTGTTGCTTAGACAATCCTGAGCTGATCTTACTTAAAGCTGACTTACCTTTATCTTTGCTCTTTTCTTTCTTAGAGCTGTGATTAGCCTTAACATATTCTTTCATTACATTGCCTCTTCTGTATACCTGCTCCAAAGCTTCTCAGGAATAATAAAGCTCCTGTTAGGCTTATACTCTACTGCTATTACATAATGCTTATCATCTAATACAGGTACTGCATACACAGTCTCTAAGCCTGCATCTGTAAGACTCCATTTACTAGGCTGAGCTAATACATCTAAGATAGCTTTTAACTTTTCATCCATAATCTCTAGCCTTTTAACCCTGTAAAACTCATCTAAAGCCTTGTACATCTTTTCAGCTTGTTTAGGCTCAATACAATCCTCTAACAGATAGCTCTTGATGAGTTTAATGCTTTGCCCATTAATAATGTAAGTCATGTACCTCTGCTGTAGGTAAGCATAATCTAACTTGCTTAGCTTTTTATATACAGGCTCAGGATAAGTCCTGCTGTAATCTCCTGTCTTTCTATCCTCAAAAAAGTCTGTAGCTACCTCAGGCTCTAAAATGCCCTCTGTAATATCTCTGATCTTTCTCTCTGTAAAGCCTACTGCCTCTGATACCTCAGTTTGCTTTAATCCTTTGACAAAGTGTAAATATAAGCTCCTGTAAATTAAGTTTTTATCCATTCTAACTCTCTCCTCCTGATAATCTCCCTAAATAAAAAAGGCATCCTGTATTTCAGGACACCTTTAGCTGATCTAATTTATTTGCATACTACATAATCTAAAAACTTTATAAGTCCAACAATAATAATTCCTTCAAGTAAAAGCATTTGCAGAGTCCTCCTTAAAAGTTATGTTGCCTGTTTCCTATCTCCTTTTAAAGAGGCTCTCTCCAACCTCTGTAATACTAGATACTTAACTCTCTCTGTACCTTTTTCATTTCCCTTTTCATAGCTCCACCTTTAGACAGTAAAGCCATCTGTCCTAGATGTACTGTGTTGTTATATCTTACAGTAGAGCTGTCTGCTAATCCTGCATCTAGTAACAATGCTTTAGCAGTAGCAAAAGCTCCATTAAGGTTAGAGGCTAAGCTGTCTAGTGTAGCTGTATCCTCCTCTAGAGTCCTGATACTCATAGTCTCTACATACTCTTTGTCTAGTACAATAAAGACTGTCTTAGCTGAGGCATGAGCATTAAAGAAAGTATTAAAAGCCTCTGCTAACTCTCCTGTTAGCTTTACAGCCTGTCCATTATTAATAGCTGACTGTAGCTCCATATCTTTCTCTGTCTCCTCTAGCTGTTGCATTAAATACTTTGCAGTACCTAAGTCTGTAGATAGAATCATCTCCTCTTTAAGCTCAGCTTTCTTAGCTTGTAAGACTGTTAGAGCCTCAGCTCCATTAGCTTTAACATCCTCAAGCTCCTCAAACTTATCTTGGACAGCTACTAAAGCAGTAGCCATATCCTCAAGTTTACTTTCCATACCCTTAGTAAATTCTGATCTTTTGTTTTTCATAATTACATCTCCTCAGTAGTGTTAGTGTATTGTTTGTACTTTTCTTTGTATGACTTATCAGCCTCTGCATCCAATTTAGAAAGTAGAATATCTAGAGGCATATTTTCAAGTTTAGGGAACAATTTAAGATGCTTATCATAGTCTGCTTTAACATCCTCATAAGTAGGTAACTTAATAGCTGTCTTAGCATCTACATCATCCTTAGCATTTAACATCTGCTGATACATCTGATGCCCTTCCTCTTGTCCAAAGATGTCAATTAAGTCTTTCCTTAACTTATCTGTAAGAGGCTTTTTCTTTTTAGGCTTACTATCCATATCCTCAAAGTCCTTAACAGCTTGTTTAGTATCTAGCTCCTGACCTGATGCCATTTTTAAGACTCTTAATGTCTGAGCCATTTCTACAAAGTGAGGATTAATAGCTCCATTCCAAAGCCCATACATCAGCATACCTGCTGTCTGTAGCTCCAATCTTACTAAAGGATTACTCATATCTAGCTCCATGTAATTAGCTGTCCTGCCTTGAGTAGTTTCATTCCCTAAGAATAAGTAATCACTCTCAGCTAACATAGCCTGTACAAGCCCTAATACATCCTCATCCTTAATAAGTAAAGCCTCATTATCTTTAACAAAGCTCCTTAGACTTGAGCCTCTTAGCTTAGCAAACTGCTTTAATTCAGTAGAGCTAATGTTTAGGTAAGTTAGCAATGTGCTTAAATCTTTAGCTGATGTAGAGGGATTAGATAGCTTTGTAAGCATATTGGAATAAACTTGCTCCATAATGTCCTCATGTACTGCTACCTCTACCTCTACAATCTCAGGCTCTTGTTTGTATTTCTCAAATACCTCTGTATAAGTTTCAAGGTATTCCTTTTTGTGCATCCTTACTGATCTGTCTGAAATGCCAATCAGCTCATTATTAGCAAAGTCCTCCTGAGAGCAATCAGTTAGAGTCTGACAATGTGCTAGAGCCATTACTAGCTGACTCTTATCAGTAACATTGTATTGAGAGATAATCTCTGACAGCATCTCCTGTCTTTCCTCAGGAGTAGCCTCTTTATATTTGTATTTCAATAACATCTTATTTCCTCCTAGTGTTTTTGTAGATGTAGGCTCTGTGTTTTTTTCCTACTCTATTTCCTCCCTTATTAGCTAAGTAAGCCATACCTTTTTAAAGTGGTTATTCATCTTTTTTTTATTTTTAGAGGAAATACTTTAGGAAAGGCTACAATATGCCCTGCCTAATCCTTTGTACCAATTCCTGAGACTAAAGATAATTACTTAATTAAATACAGTAAATATATTCTTGCTGTTATGTTACTTACCAATTTTTTGTACACTAATTAGCTATTGTCACAAATTAAATAACATTCTCCTGGGCTAAGTCCTGTAATAGCAGCTCTCATCATTTCTCTTTGTAGCAGATAAGAAAACACCTCAGCATAATAGAAAAAAACATTAAAATACCTACTTTAAAACTCCCCTGATTACTTAGCTATAAGATGTAGACTTCTTGAGCCTACAAATTAACTTATCAGGAGGAATAGATATGAAATCTGCAATTACAATCTATCAGGAATACTTTGAGAAAATGAATGAGGAGCATCTAGCTAAATATCAGGAATGGAAAAAGACTAGACCTGCTAAAATAGCTCAGACAAAAGCTCTAAGAAAAGCTAAAGCATCTGCAATGGAGGCTGAGGCTAATGTATAAGACTAAATTCAGCCCTTTTAAATCTGTACTTACTGAGGGCTTTACAGATAAAGATGCTACAGCTCCTATCATTACAGCTAGAGAGGGAGTAGCAGGATTAAGAGATGCTTACTTTTTAGAAAAGCTACAGGAGATAAAAATCAAAGATAAAGACAAACAGAGAGGGATTAGCTGAGGCTAGTCCTTTTTTTGTTGGCTAAAAACACTAAATAATATCAGGAGGATAACTGCAATGAAAGATAATAAGTTAGAGATAACAGTAGTAGATAGTAAGATGGGAACAGGAAAGACTAGCTTTGCTATTGAGATGATGGATGATGAGGCTAATGCTGATAAGAAATACATTTTTATAACTCCATTTCTTAATGAGGTAGAAAGAGTTATCAGCTCATGTAAAAACAGAGACTTTGTACAGCCTGAGGCATCCAATGAAAAGAATAAGAAAGACAGCCTTAAAAAGCTAATAGCTGAGGGCAAAGATATTGTATCTACTCATGCTCTATTTAAGAAAGCTGATGAGGCTCTTATAGACCTACTGTACATGGAAGGATATACTCTGATACTTGATGAGGTAATGCAGGTAATAGAACAAGAGCCTATATCTAAGTCTGATCTAGAAATGCTCTTACAGACTGATAAGCTGACTTATGATGAGTTAGGCTTTTGTATATGGAATGATGAGGACTATGCTCAGGATGGTAAGTTTAATAACATCAGGAAGCTAGCTGAGACTAATAACTTAATCATTCATAACAATACTGCTCTTTATTGGACTTTCCCTGTAGATGCTTTCAGAGCTTTTGAGCAGGTCTATGTATTAACTTATATGTTTGATGGACAGCTACAGAAATACTATTATGATATGTTTAATGTAAGTTATGAGTATAAGTCAGTAACTAAGATCAATGATAGGTACTCACTTACTGAGTATGTACCATTCAATCAGGAGGACAGAAAACAGCTTAAAGAGCTAATCAATATCCATTACTCTAAGCTCAATGATGTAGGAAAAGAGCCTACTGCTTTCTCCTCTACTAAACTGAAAAAGTATGCTACTGATAAGGAGTACAAAGAAATCAGAGACAGGATTAAAAAGAATGCTTATAACTATTACAGGAATAAGCTAAAAGCTCCTACTGAGGCTGTTATATGGACTACAATAAAGGGAGATAAAGAGGTAAATAAAAAGGCTCTAGCTCCTACAGGATTAGCAAAAGAGGTCAAAGGACAGCCTAATAAGTTTGTAGAGGTAAACTGTAGAGCTACTAATGAGTATCAGGATAAGTCAGTCTGCATTTACTTAGCTAACATCTATATGAATCCTGTATTAAAAGGCTTTGTAGAGGATAAAGGTAAGCTAAAAGTAGATCAGGATAAATATGCTCTATCTGAGCTGTTACAATGGATGTTTAGGAGCAGGATTAGAAAGAATGAGCCTATAGATATTTACATTCCTAGCAGTAGGATGAGAGGCTTATTAAAGCAGTATCTTAATAATGATATGTAATAAGGGCTAAGCCTTTAAATAAGCTACAGGAGCTGTCTATAAGTAGTGTAGAGGTCTTTGCAGAGTCCTTCTACAGCAGTTAGGGGTAATACCCTTTCTGTCTCCTGATATTAGTGTTTTGTTATGCTTGGCTCTCTTGAGGGTTAGCCTTAACAATCTCTCTCATACTGTCTAGCTATTTCCTTTATTGGAGGTAGTTAGGCAGTTCTTTTTTTGCCCTTTTTTAGCCATAGAGCATACTGTTTACATATAGGGGGGTACTGTCAGGAGCTGTAGGTAAAGAGCAAAGATAAGAGCAAAGGCTAAAGCCTAAATGTCTGCCTAAAGGCATCCATTACTACAATAATAATAGCTACTCTTTGTATACTCTTTGTTATTACAATATGATCTTATTATTTATTGTTTTGAGGATGGACTTGTCCAGACTCTAGGACTGACCTAAGGGAAGGACTATTATTACTGTTATTACAGCTAGAAATTTTACTAAGTGTATATATTCTCTTTTAAGGGAGAGGCTCTGAAACCCTTGATATGACTGGGTTTTCAAACATTTTTACTAAGTAGCAATAGTAGAAATAAATCAGCTAAGCTACAGTTAAGGAACAGTTAAGGATTATTGTTAGAGAATGACAGATAGAATGACTGTATAAGGTACAGTAGAGTAAATGTAGCACTTTCTGAGGGAGTAACTGAGATAGCTTAAATACTCAAGAAACAGCCCTTGCATAGCCCTCCCTCCTCAGCTTTCAGTAGCAATTACAGGAAAATAGGCAACAAATAAGCTGTATACCTGCCTCTCCTCTCAGTAAATAAATACATAGGATGTATAGCATTAGAGCCTGTAGCCCTTACTGTATAAGCTCTCAAGAGTATCCTGCTAGTATCCTCTACAAGATCAGGAGGATGTACTACATACAGGACAGCCCTACTGTCTAAGCACTCTTACTGTACTTAGCTACTGCAACACAGCTACTACTGCTACATAGAGGCTGATGCTACTAGATACTGTAGCTTTACTTTTGATACTGACATATGAGACAGCATGAGACTGCAAAGCTATGCTCTTTATAATTGTCAGACAGACAGGATCATTAACTACTCTTTTTGAGACAGCTAAAGCTAGAGACCATGTTAGACAGCATCAGTACAGCTCAGCTACAGCTACAACATCAGCTACATATTGTACAGATACACAGCAGTAGTTACTCAGCAGTAGTTACTCAGCAGTAGATGCACAGCAGATCAGGTAAGCAGACCTGATAACAAAGGCAGAGATATAACTGAGTAGCATTGCCCTGAGTAGTCTGCTTTAATACTGCTGAGACTTTACAGCTTAGCTTTTATTAATCAGCAGTACATCAGTAGTTGTCAGTACCTTAGCTGTAATAAGACCTTTTAGAAAGACTGTAAGAGCTGATAGGGGGCATATGGGGGGACACCCCCTCAGGAGAGGCTGGGGTAGCTCCTCTAACATTTCTAACCTATTTTTTGTACATCAGGAGGCAAAGTTAAAGCTATTCATCAGCTAAAAAAAGCAAAAGTCCTGCAATAAATCTACAAAATTTTTTAAGAAATGGGCAGGAAAAGGCATAGCTGCTTTTAATGATATTGTTACTCTGATCTGTTTACTTTTCTACATAAAAAAAGAGAGGCAAAGCTCAGCCACAGCTAAAGCTCTACCTCTGTCATACATTGTATTTAATTATTGTATAACTTTTCTAATACTGCCCTCTCCTGCTCATCCTTTATCATATCCATAGCTATCTGATAAGCTGTAATAGACTCCTGCCCTGCTGTCCTGCTAAAACCTTTAATAATACCTTTAATCAAATGGACTGACATACCTTGTCCTATCTGCTTCTTAATCTCCTTAGGCTGTAATTCTTTTACATGGTAGTAATACAATACCTGACCAATCTTAAAGCCTGATATGATGTCAGACTGATTATTATAGCTAAGTAGCTTATAAGCCTTTTTGCTCCATTCCTCAGCCTGATTTCCTGACTCTCTCCATGTGTTAAATTTGTAGTTAATCCCTGACATACTAACTCCTCCTGATAAGTAAAAGTATTGGCTGTAAATCAGCTATACTCTTAGCTATCTGAGCTATACAGGATTAAAGTAAGAATTTGCATCTGAGCAAAAAAAAGAGAGCATGTTCAGCCCTTTACTACATCTCCATTAGACTTACCTTTGTACCTTTAGGATATTGCTTATACTCTTTAAGTCTACCCTCATGCTCTAACTTATTTTTACTCAACCTCTTTCTTACTGCTACCTCTCCAATCTAAAGTAGTCAATAACTTATCATTAGATAATATAATTACTTTGTTCTCCATTAAAACCTTTTGTGTTTCCTTGTTAAACAAATCAATAATATCAATTGCAATAAATATTTGTTTAGACATAGAATTATAAAACTTGATAATTTCTTCAACAGCCTCTTTTTCAATATTCTTAAATAAAAAGGAGTCATGCATAATAAATGGCAGTTTAGTATGTGTCAAAATAGCTAAATCAAAAATAATTAAATTGGTATATGCTTTCCCTGTTCCTGTGTTATCAAAAACCTCATACTCATATTTACTGTAAGATAAATTCAATTTAGGAGCAGTCCTTTTGTTTCCATGTATTAAGTCATTAATCTCTGTTAGTTTTTTATTGATTGCCTTGCTAATTCTTTCAACTATTTTTCCCTTTAGCTGTTCAAGCTCACTTTTTTTTGTTTCAATATCTACCTTTATTACTGCTAACTTATTGTAGTAATCATTTTCAAGCTGTAAATTCTTTAGCTTTGAGGACATTTCAATCAAACTGTCAATAAATACAGTAAGTTCCTCATCAGGCTTTAATAGCTTATCTTGTTTTTTAACTACTTTATCAATTTCTTTATTTAGCTCATTTATTTTATCTGCCAATTCTTTTTTGGCATTCTCTAATTCATCTGTAAGTATAAAGCTGATGCCTTGATGAAATGATTCTATTTTTTGTAACTTTTCAACATTTACATTTGGGAAAAATTCTAACAGGCTTTCAAAGCCAACAACTGATGATTTCTCAATAGTTTTGTTTGTCCTGTTCAATCTTGAGACATAATACTCTCTCTCATCTAAAAGTTTTTTCTTTTTTTCCCTAATCATAATCATTTCTTCTGAAACAATCTCACTAATATCACCTGAGCTTCTGTATGCACTTTTACTTATTCTTTCTATTTCTTTAGTTAGGTTCTCTATTTCTTTTAAGTTCTTTTTCAGCTTGGTTTTATTTATTTTTGGGATTAATTTATGCTTACCTGCTTTATTTAATACTTTTCTTTGATCTTCAAGATTTTTTACTGCATTGTCTTGTAATTCAATAGCATCATATTCATTAAATAGCTTAATCAAATTGGTTACAGTTTGAGTAAACTTTTCTTGAGCAAAGCTATGTAATGGTTTTTTAACATTATTATTCTCTTTACCCCAAACTCTAGAATAGTTACTTACAGCAGATCTAAAACTTAGTTGGTCTGATTCTAGTTCATAAAAATTCTTTAGTTGCTTAGTAAAGTTATTAACACTTATTTCAACTAACTTTTTATATTTATTATTACTCTCATAGACAACCTCTGGTTTTTCTGTGCCTCTTACAAAATGGTATTCAGTTTTATTAAATTCAAATGTTATGCCAAACTCATGATGTCCTAAGTTTGCAACAACATCACTATTATGGGTTATGTATGTATTACCACCAAAAACAAAATCTATAATCATAAGTAAAGTTGATTTACCAATAGAGTTAGAGCCTTTGTTATCCCCTAATACAACATTTAATCCTTCATGAAAATCTATAGTTTCTTCTGCAAATATTGCACTTTTAATCCTTACTAACATATGTAACTACTCCTTTATCAAAATCTACTTGAATTGCATCAAGTAGAAACAAAGCATCAAGTGAATATATAAATTCATCAATTTCATCAAAGTGATCTTGAGTTATAAAAAACAATTCCTTTACTGTCATTTCTTTCTCTGATAAAAATTTAAGAATAATGGTCATCTTTCCAATAATTGACTCATTTAGTCTAATTACTTTGTTAGGTACTATCATGAAAACACCTCACAATTTTGAATAAAGAATGAGATTATAATTCCACAAGCACCTTTAGATATATTTCCAGTTCTTTTATACAACCACTCAGTAAGTTGCTCATACATTATCTCCTGGGAGGTTTCTCTCCTGCTTAAAGTATCATGGAATGATTTAACTTGTGATGCTATAGCATTGAATGTTTTGGGATATTGGCTGTCAATTTCTCTAAACTGGTGTTGAATATATAAGTAATTTTCAGTTATCTCATTCCTAATTCTATTTTTTGTTATTCTAGATAATGTATGATCTGCTTTAGTATCTAATTGTAAAGCATCATAATTTAATGGGGTGTATGAGCCCTCATCAGACCCCTCCACAAGTGATTTAATGACATCTTTAATTTCTTTTTCTATTTGGTAGTCAGCATACTTTGACCTTGTTTCACTTTTGGATAAAATATTTTTCTTTATGCTTACCAATAATCTGTATTCTTCAACAGTTCTAGGGTTATCATATTTCTTGTGACAATCTCCACACAAAGCTATAAAATTTCTTATGTTATTTACATCCTCATGTAATCTTTCTTCATCCTTTAATAATTCAATCTCCTCTTCTGTAGGGTTTAAAGGGTATATGTGTGCACCCTCCCACAACTTTTGATTTCTACCCTTTTTTTCATACATTAATGGTTTTGCATCAAAAGGACACAGACTTTCAACCTCAGCTAATAATATGGCATTCTCATGAGGAGTTAAATTTCTTCTTTCAGGCATTTTAAGTTAGACCCCTTTAACTTACAGTACATTCTAGTTACAATTCTACACACCAAACCCTCTTTTTTCCATAAAAAATATAAAGAAATAAGGAGTCAGGTAATCAAACCTGCTCCTTTAACTTTCTAAATAATGTAGCCTTACTTACACCTGTTATATCAGCTATCTCTTTTGAAGTGTGCTTTCCTGTATGATACAGCTCTATAGCATAAGTAACCTTATTCTTATTGGCTGTAGGTCTGCCAAACTTAACCCCTTTTTCCTGAGCTACTTTGACTCCCTCTCTTACCCTCTGCTGTATCATCTGCCTCTCCATCTGCCCTAAAGCTCCCATTACTGTCAGGAGAAAGTCTGACATAGGATTATCTGTAGATGTATCTAACCATGAGTCATTAATGGACTTGAGAGATGCCTTTTTTGACTTGATAACCCCTACTATCTCTAGCAAATCAGCAGTTGATCTAGAGAGCCTATCAATAGCTAAAATATAGACTGTATCTCCCTCAGTTAGATCAGAGAGCATAGCATTGAGCATAGGTCTGTCTCTCTTTGCTCCTGATATTCTATCAGCATAAATCTTATCACAGCCCAATGCCTCTAGCTGTACCTGCTGTCTGTCAAACTTTTGAGACTCCTTATCTGTACTAATCCTCATGTAGCCAATTACTTTGCCCATCTAAAATGTCTCCTTGTATTCAATTAAAGTAACAAAGTCCTTTTCTCCACCAACATCAGACTGCTCTTTCCAATAGTAGACCTTATCTATAACCTCATGTAACAACTTGTTAGCCTTAGGAGGATTAGCCTCTATGTCCATTGACAATAGCCTCTCAATCTTTTCCTTAGCTTTCTTATGCTTGTCTATCTCAGACTTAGCATCAGCTCCATCTAAGCCCTTTAGCTCCTGCTGTACTGCTAACTGTTGTTCCTTAATTGATTTAATCTCAGCCTGAGCTTCCTCAGCCTCATAGATGCCCATTTTAAAGCCATCCTGTACATTCTTTTTCTGTGTCTCTAGGTTATTGTATTGGAGAGTTAGCTCTTGCTGTTTTAATGCTACCTTACTGATAATATCCTTACTGCCTGATAATACAGCCTCTATCTCCCTATCAATATCTGTCAGATGCTCTCTGAGCTTGTTAAGGATGTCCTCCTCAACTCTAGCTGATCTTATACCATTGTTACTACATCTAGCCTCTCCTGATGCCTTATGCTCTGCCTTAGCTTTCTGACCTTTAGAGGCATGACAGTTAAGGACATATAGCTCTCTCTGTGTCTTATCCAATACATTCCTAGCTGATCTCTTGTTATATTTCATACAGAAAGATAATGTCTGATTACATCTAGGACAAACAAGCAATCTAGACAAGCTGTATACTCCTCTCTGAGACTGCTGAGGTACTACTCTTTTACCTGCTCTGATTAGCTGAGCCTTATTAAATGTATCAGCATCAACTAAAGCAGGATGAGCCTCCTCTACAGTAATAACATCCTCTCCTGTAAGCTCATAATGTACTGTACCTTTATATGCTACATTGGAAAGAATTAAGGCTGTAGCTCTAACAGTAAAAGGTTTTCCTGCTCTAGTTAGCTTACCTCTTAGAGTTAGTTGCTCTATAATCTCAACCTGATTTAATCCTTGATTAACATACATATCATAAATATCCTTTACTACTAAGGACTCTAAAGGATGAGGTATTAAGTGCTTTGTATCATCTTTAGAATATCCAAAAGGAGCTAAGCCAAAGTAAACTCCCTTTTTAATTGCCTGTATTCTACCCCTTTTGAGCTTTCTCTTTGTCATCCTCATAAAATGGTTATCCATCTCTGACTGAATGCCTGATGTAAATATGTCATCATCATTCATAAAGTTATAAGTCTTGTTAAGTGTAAAGAGCATTAAGCCCTCAGCTTTCATAAACCTTACAAATAGTCCAAAGTCTGTTCTATCTCTAGATATCCTATCCTGATCTGTACAAAGGACACCATCATAGATATTCCTCTTTAGCTCCATTAACATCCTCTGATACTCAGGTCTATTCCAATCCTCAGAGCTACCCTCCTCAGAGAATACCTCATAGTCCATATTATTCTTTTCTGCATAATCAGTAAGAAGCTCTAGCTGTCTGCTTATCTCCATGCTGTCATCTGTTTTCAATCTGCTTTTTCTCACATAAATAGCTACTAGCTTATTATTTGTCTTTCCCACAGCTTACTACTCTCCCTTAGTGTTGAGGTATTTCTCATACTTTACTAAGGACAAGTATATCAGGTATTTTTGTTGATGCAAGATTTATTACATTCAATTGTCATGTGTGTCTTTCATCTTTTGTACATTGACATAAAATACAATCAAATTCATACTTATAAGGTATTAAAAAGACAGGAGCAGATAAGATGAATCAAGTTAAGACTAAACAATCTACACAGACTGATGCTTGGGAGGCATACAAAGATATAGAGAAGTATGGAAAGATAACCCTATCTAGTATAGAGTTCACTACCACCAACCTCTGTAATATGAGATGTGCTCATTGTGCTGTAGGGCATGTCCTCACAAATAAAGATGCTCAAGCACTTCCTATAGAGTTATTACTACAAAGATTAGATGAGATACCTTCTTTGAGAACAATTAGTATCACAGGAGGAGAGCCTATGCTTTCTCTTAAATCAGTAAAAGGATATGTACTGCCTTTACTGAAATATGCTCATGACAGAGGCATCTATACTCAAATTAATTCCAACCTCACACTAGACCTAGACAGATATAAGATGATAGCCCCTTACATAGATGTATTGCACATCTCACATAACTGGACTACAGAGGATGAGTTTATTGATACAGGCTTTGCCATGATGGAAAGAAAGCCAACTAGAGAACAAAGAAAAGCATTGTTTGACAGAATGATAGCTAACTCAAAAGCATTAACTGATATGGGAGTATTTGTATCTGCTGAGACCATGCTTAACAGAAATACTCTACCTCATTTAGAAAAGATTCATAAACAAGTAGTAGAGGAAATGGGCTGTCAAAGGCATGAAATTCACCCTATGTATGACTCAGGATTTGTTGGTATGACTGCAATACCTGAGATGCAAGATTCAGAACACTCTATGTACCCATCAGATTTCGCTAGCAGTCTGACATCTTTGACCCTAGAAGAAACACGAAATGCCATTCATCATTTGCTTGATATTCGAGATAAAAACACA
>Ga0209013_10003793_pt1 | contig 13331 bp, 20 predicted proteins | sample Cruoilmetagenom2_FD_187291 | JGI IMG/M metagenome (GOLD analysis project Ga0209013, IMG submission 187291) | Oil polluted marine microbial communities from Coal Oil Point, Santa Barbara, California, USA - Sample 2 (SPAdes) (version 2) | ecosystem: Environmental > Aquatic > Marine > Oil seeps ... | reverse complement strand
CCAAAACAAGGGTACAGAGACAAGGACGGCAAAAAGATTCCGGGCGTAACGACAATTATTGGCAGGTTCAAGGAATCTGGTGGTCTGCTGTGGTGGGCGTATGCTCAAGGGCAGGCAAATGAAAGAGGGGAAATAGGGGGGCTTTATGAGAAAAGAGACGAGGCTGGTGACGCTGGGACGCTCGCACATGCGCTTGTGGAGGCCTATATTGACAAGACCCCGGCTCCTGGGTTGCCGGACAACGAAGTAGGCCGGTTAGCTATCCAAGGATTTCAAAATTACATGACTTGGCAGCAAGATAATGGCCTGGTTGTGGTTGAGCAAGAAATGGGGATGGTGAGCGAGGAATACAAGTTTGCGGGAACTCCTGACGCTGTAGCTTTTAACGGGAGGGGGCAGCTTGCCCTTATTGATTGGAAAAACAGTTCAGGAATCTATAGAGATTATCTTTTGCAACTTGCTGCATACATTATACTATGGAATGAGAATCATCCTGACCAGCCCATTGATGGAGGGGCGCATATATGCAGGTTTTCAAAAACTCATGCAGACTTTGAGCATAGATTTTTTGAAAACTTAGACGATGAAACCGAAATGTTTTTGCTGTTGCGTAAAGCATACAGCCTTGATTTAAAACTTAAAAAGAGGGTCAAATAATGGGAAGTCTTATTGAAATACAGGCAAAGTTAAAAGCGCCGAAGAACCAATATAACAAATTCGGCAAATACAATTTTAGGTCATGCGAGGATATATTTGAAGCCGTGAAACCGTTGTTAGGCGATTCTCTTTTAACTTTATCGGATGATATAGTGGAAGTTGGCGGTAGAGTTTACGTAAAAGCGACCGCCATTTTCGCTGATGAAGGGTTCCACACACAAACGACAGCCTATGCAAGAGAACCGGCAGAAAGAAAAGGCATGGACGCTTCACAAATTACGGGAACGGCTTCGAGCTATGCAAGGAAGACGGCTTTGGGTGGGCTGTTTCTAATCGATGACACCAAAGACGTAGACACGATGGACAACCGGGAACCCAAAGTGGAGCCGAAAAGGAGAAGCGTTGCGCCTCCAAAGGTGTCTCCTACCGGAGACGTTGCCCCTGATAGCATAAACAAAATAACCGAAGCACAGAGGAAAACCCTTATAACCCTGATGGAGGAAAAAGGGCTGTTAAAAGCAGAACAAAAAGCTTTTTTCGATTACGTTATTGGAGCGGTTGAATGCTCTTCAGTAAGAGCTAACCACTTTATCCGCAACTTTGAGACTCTCTTTGAGGGCTGGTCTGCAACTGTTAAGCTGCTTGTTGAGGATACTCCCACGGAAGAAACCACCTCCACAGAAGAGGACACGCCAGAAAGGGCTGAGTTTGCCAATTTAAAGGTGGCCGGTTTTGCTACCTGGGTTTTTAAAAACAAAGGAAGGATCGCTCTCTTTGCTCCAGAAGTACAAGCTGAGATTCAGGATAAATGGGCGCGTTTATACCCTGGAAACCCTTTCCCAACACAACCGGAACGCACACAGGAAGGAGAACAACCGGAAATGGACACATGAGAAGCTTAGTAAGAACGCTAAGAATTGAAAGGAAAGGACTTGGTATTGAGGTTATCTCCCAGGATGGCAAGACTATCCCATCGGATGCTATCACAATCAAGATTGGTGGCGGGGGGTTAGCCCAGGTCAAAATAACAAGCAGGGCAGAGGGTGAAACCTTCTGCTCTTTTGATCGGTTTTTTGCAAACATGACAAGCTCTAAAACTGGCGACTGATTGAACTGTTATCGGAGGTAGCGAATGAAAACAATAAAACGAGAAACGCAAATTATAAACACATATTTTCAATGCGACATATGTAAAAAAGAATATTTTATGCCCGAAGAGGCTATACGGTGCGAGTTGTCACACACATGCACCCATGATCCAGGGTTCGCAATTGTAGACCTTGATTCATGGGTGTTAAATATCGGCGGGATTACATCCAGCTGTAAACTTTGCGGCTTAAGGCTTGGTCATGTCAGCTTCAAGGGCATAAAAAACAAAGAAAACCTTATTAAGGACATATACAAATTGGTTAAACAGGAGGAAAATGGAAAATAAAAATGACTTGCGGGTTATATTTTGCAATGAAAGCACCTCTGATTCTATTTTGGCAGACATATTCACGTTTGGGATATTAACGGCGTTGTTATTCATAAATTATAATTGGCTTGGTGACTCTGTTTTAATTTTGTTATTAATTCTTTTTTGTTTTTTTACAAAGCTATTAGCACACTCAAGCAAAAGACTAAAAAGGATGACCCCGGAAGAAGCTTTAAAATATTTGCAAGCTAACTACAAAAAAAAAGAAAGGAGTGAAAATGGATCCGAATGATTTAGAATGGACAGAACAACACCAAAGAGATAGTGAGCCTGATTTTTATGGTAAATGGGTATCTGTGAATAATAAATTACCGGAATCAATCGATGGTAACGTATTAGTTTATTTCGCAGAAACAGGAAGTATTGAGACCGTTCATATCCCAGATTATTTTGATGGCATTACCTATGGATCAGATACATATGAAAATCAGCTTTATACTAAATGGTACAAATCGCAAAATATAACACATTGGATGTCTTTGCCTGGCCCACCGCGCTTATAACAATCCATTTCACTGCATATTGTAGGGGGAAAACATGGAAGTAATATGGATAGAAATAATTTGTGTAACAATAGGTGGCCTTTTTTTGGGATCCGGTATCATAATGCTAATACTTGAAATCTATGACAGGGTAAAAACAAGTAATAAACTCAAGCGTTAGGGGGAGTAAATGGCAAGATTTTGTTATAGATGTAAAAGGTTTAAAAGGTAAAACATGCCAGAATTAAATTTTAGAGTAAGGGTGGTTGGGGGAAAACGCACCCCCTTAGAAATTTATGTAACGTCAACGGCAGTCAACAGAAAGAAAATAACTCTTGAGAATGGGAAGACTGTTTCAGATGGCGAGTTGGAAACAGCTATTGATAGTGCCATTATCGAATATATTGGCAGATAACCCACTAAATCAACTTGGTCTGAATAAACGTAGGTCTCCCTTTTCACTATATTTCTTAAGGAGATCTCAAATTGGACGATAAAACATTGATAACTGTATGCGATGCTTGCTTAACTGCTTCATGCTGGCACGGTGGGCTGATGTGTGATAACAATAAAAATGCGGGGACAGTAGAAAAATCCATAGGAGAACTAAAGAAACTTAATTTAGAAAACCAGGATAATTGGTATCGACAAGACGACATATAGCCAAAAAAACACAAAAGAGGTTACATGGATATAATATGTTCAATGACGGGGGGCTTTGCTTTGGGCTGTGGTGTTGTAATGCTGCTGATTGATATCCAGAACGAGATGAAAACAAAAGAACCGTTTTTCATGCTTGCGCTGGGGATAGGAGCCATGTTAATCGGGTTTTTGTAGGGGCTGATTAAATCGTTATATTACAAAATAAATTAGGAGTTACTATGAAAAAGTATATGATGGCAGCAAAAGCTATGCACAAAATTGGGGATATTAGCAGAGAGAAAGAAGATATCTGTATTATCCATGCTGAAAATGATCAAAACTATATCGGCAATTGGGTAACTGGATTCGGCTTCATTAATGTTGAATTCCCCAAAAAAACGACCAGAGAGTTTACACCATGCGAAATTAAAAAATATAATTCTACATATGTTCAGCTCAGTGATTACCCTCCTCATAAATTAAATGTAACCTAAAAATCCACAGGGCGCCAAACAGCAGCATCCGTTATGTCTCCCGCGTCAGCTTATATTTCCGTTTTAACACAGTTATTTGAGGAACGGATATCTTAAGCCGGGTTGCGACATCTGCTGTTTTCCCTAACTTGTTGGTTGCATAACTCAGATAAGCCTTTTTCAGGGAATCCTGCGCCTCCTTCCAACTCAGTCTATTAGTGTAACAATACTCGGCTATTGCCTCCATCGGGTCAGGCCCTTGAGGCAAGGGAAGGGGGGCGCTGTCATAAACCTGGAGGGCTGTTTCTGTTTGTGCCTCAAGCTCTCTCAGACCCTTGACTGCCAGGGATGTTACGTTGTTTATAGAGACATTCTGGTTATTGATAATCACAACATTCTTGTTCGCGCCATTCCCGTTGATCGGTAGCAGGGCTTTTATATCCTGTTGCATGGAGATTCCAGGCGTGGCGCTGGCAGCGTCGAGGATATCATAAAAGATTTCTTTTAATGAGTGCATCGGCATATTTTTTTTATGCTTTCCTCAATCTGGTCTATGTCTTTCTTGATATCATCGATTTGCTCTTCGATATTTTCATGGATTTGCTTGCAAAGTTCTGATGAAAAGCGTTCAGACACAGGAGTCCCATGTGGAGGAATCAGCCTGTTTAGTATAGCCACTATAGGCACCACCGCTGACGCTATGGCTATCCCTGTTCCAATGTCCATGATCGCATCAACAAAAAATGGCGATGCAAAGCAAAACAGCCCACAGCCCCAATATTTGATATATCTCTTCTCTGGCTAACATTAGCGACCCTCTACGGTAATGTTTCCCGCCCCGTCAATGCTGATGGTAAAACTCATTGGCCGGTATGGAGGTTGCGCTGTCTCAAAAGTCTTGGCTACTACCTCAGACAATTCACTTTCCCCATTCGCGTTAAACGCTGTCATGGCAAAATAAATGGTTCCCCCCTCGTCCGGGATTATAACAGTGGCAGGTTTCGTCTGAGGGAAATTACCATTGTTAATTTGCAGAATCATTTGGCGTGACAGCATATCCACCGCATCAGATTGATATAACCTGAAGCCCGTTGGAGCGGGACTGCCTTCAGGCATCGTCCATGAAATTGAAATTGATTCCTCCGCGCCAAAAACCATTGAGGTCACCGGAATCCAAAACAAACAAATGACGATGATTATGGCAAATATTAACTTTCTCAAACTCATGTCAAATCCCCCGCTTTTTTCTTTAATGTTTTTAATAACTTGCGGCACAAAGCCACAAAATGCCCTCTAAGACGCGTTTCCAGCCAAAAGACATGCTATGGTATGCCTTTTAAGCGATGTATTTTTCTGAATGGACGTGAGGCAGCATATTCGCTCCGTATTTAGATCTCACATCCTGTACATGACCGATTATTTGCGTTTGTGGAACAGACTCCCCTATCAAATCCGGGTTTGGCTCTGCATAAAAAAGAATATTTGTGCAGATTGCGTTTGCTACTACCACTCCAGACAATTCCGGGTGATCAGAGTAGGGCCTGATTTCTCTTATAACTTTTGCATCTTTGAGGGTCATAAAAACAGGGTCGCCAGGGGAGGCTAAATAGTCTGTCCCTCGATGTAACCGATTGCCCCTCGATGCCCCGAAATGCCCATCTCCCATTTTATCAACCCTGACTTTAGGATTCGCCACAGGGGGAACCCAATCCAGCATCCGTTTCTCTGCCGATAAACGCAATAATAAATCGTTTATAGATAAACACCGGCTTGAAAGTTCACGCACAGATTGAGCCGAACATTGTATCATATTTCTAATCTCATGGGTTAAGTTATCCCATTGGTTGCGTGACACATCAATGTCTGTCATATCATTTTTCGTTTTGCTAATTGGCTAATCAAATCCGGCTGAGTCCGCAGCCACAATTCCAAAGAAGCCAGATCATTCCACGCCCTCAAGATTTGGTGAGGGAGCTTCACGCCCGGATCAAGATACTCAATCCCTTCTCTAAGCCAATGGCCGATCATTGCAGACTCATACCGTTCGATGCCGTTTTCAGCCTTTTGCCAGCCATGGGGAGAATAGTTATCTGCACCCCTGGTAGCCAGCACACCCAAAGCAAGCAAAGCATACTTGAAATCTTTTAGCAACCCCAGGTTTATTTTCCCCGCATCAAGTTTGGCTCCGGGTTCTTTTGCGTCAAGTCCGTGGGGGTCTTTTTCCTCAACGTCTGGGGGTTTCCCCCAACTATCTCGCGGTGGGATGGTCTTTACCTTATGCTCCGTCATCTTTGCGCTTTTCCATATGCATACAGTTTGTGTGCAACTGTTAATATCACGCCTGGATATTTCGCGATTTTATCCGGTAATGCTCCGCAAATGATATCTAATGCTCCTATCGCCTGGCCTATCTCTACCCAATGGCTAAACACCCAATCCATAATTATTCCCCCGTTCCTGTTTGGTTATCGTTATCCTCAAAATAATCCGAAACGTCTTTAACATCAAGCTTTTTTTCTGCTGCGTACATCTCTATGTCCATGACAGACGCAGCATAAAAAACTTTTTCTTTTGCGGCAACTGGCACTTCTGATGTGGTATCTTGTTCAATCTTCGTTATCTTTTTATCGTCCTCGATTACTGCTTTCTGGCATTTAAGGACTTTAGACTCAATGCTTACTCCAGCGTCTTCATTGGTTTCAAAGCATTCCATTATGCCTGGTGCGAAGGTGATTCCATCTGAGTCAAAAAGGTGTGTAACTTTTCCTTTTGAGTCATAGATAAGCCGCCAGCACTGACCTCTTGAGAGCATTTTTGACACGTCTGTCATAACACCCTGGATAATGTGTTTTGTTATTTCCACTTTTGGTAATGCCATTTTCTCTCCTAATTTGTAGTCATTGCCCAGCCATAGGTTGTTGTGAGTGTGGCTTTATCTGCTAATCCTGCTGCTGAAGGTGTTGCCATTGTGCCACCAGATAGATTGACAGCGCATACGTCTGACCTTCCTGCATCAGCGGCGTTAACAACCAAATCAGACAAAACATCGTCTATTTCAGACTGAGAAGTGATAGCATTATCTTGTAAATAAAGCTGTACCATTTTTATTTGTGTTTGAAAACTACCCGATAAACTTGAAAAATTATTACTATGACAATGTAAATATGAAAGTTTTACCCATGAATAAATAACAAATTCTCCCGAAAAAGAATTAACAGCACATTTAAGTTGAGTAATATCAGGCCACGAATAAGTAACAAATGGACCAGAAAAAGAATTGGTATAACATTTAAGCTGGATAATATCTTCCCATGGATAAGTGATAAGCCCACCAGAAAAAGAGTTAACAATAGCATTAAAATATCTAAGTTTTACCCATGGATAAGTAATAAGTGATCCTGATAAAGAGTTCATATAACAATATAAATATACAATATTTTCCCATGAAAAAGTTTTAAACGAACCACTAAGTTGCTGTTCTCCAAAAGATAGCGTATCTACGCTACTCCACGGATTTACGCTCAAGGTATGTGTGCCGGTCAGGGTCTTATCCGCTGGGTTAGCGTTAGTGTCTGTACTCCCATCGCTCCATGTCCAAAGGATATCGGGCGTTCCTGATACCACAATAGAAGGGGTAATGTCCGCACCTGTATTGGTAAAAGTAAGCACATATTCACCCACTTCTATCCCCCAGGCATCCAGACCCCAGGGTTTTACGCCCCAGGGATTTAGCCCCCATTTATTTTGAGACCATGCGTTATTATTCGATAACATTGGGACTCCCTTACGCTACACTCAACCAGATTGTGATAGTTACACTATCGGCCCCGCCTGTTTCAGTCGCTATTATTTTTATGTATTTGGCAATCGTGGTCATTTCAATTTGAACGAGACCTGTCCCCACTGTGACGCCTGATATAATGACTGCCGCGTCCGGTGGCGTTGAGAAGGTCACGCCGTCATTGGAAACCTGGAAAGTTAATTCCACAGTCCCGGAGCCGGTTACTGCATATTGGAGCGATTGATAACCGATGGTCCCGTTCAGGTTTTGAGCCGCCGAAGTAGAAACCCCACTCGCCGCGATCTCAACACTGTCAAAAATTTTAGTGACACTCACTCTGTTTTCCATAACCATCTCCTGTGTTTGCGTCTATCAAGATTACTCGTCTATCGCTAAAATTCGGTTCATTATTTTGTCTAACTGCGCGTTAGTTTTTGCCCAAAGTTTTTCAATTTTGGCGTTGTGCTTTTCTTCATCGTCTGGGTCTGGCGTGATCCTCATTGTTAACTTTATATATTCTTTGTTGTGGATTGCCTTAATCTCAGCGAGCTTTCCTCTCAAGGCGGTTAGCCTTTTGCCTCTTTCTTCTGAGTAATCAATAGACCTGATTTTCAGGCCAAAGAACACATCAAAAACAGCTTCGGGCAAAGACCTTTCTCTTAAGGCCCAATCTTTTTCCCCGGTATAAGCCGCCATCAATTTGTTGGAGGAGTAAGATCCTGCCAATGAAGGCACTGCCTGTCGCCATACTTGTTTGCCTATCTTCTTCCAATAATCGGAGCCTTCGTCTACTTCTGAAGTTAACTCCTGTCCTGTAAACAAAACGGTGTTAGAAGCTATTTCAGCAGCTAAAGTAAAGACAGGGTTGCTGGGTAAGAATGGACGACCAACAAAATGCGATTGCCCCCACTGCTCTGCAATATCTCCCCAAGGGGCAATATAAGAAGCGTCTACATATTTAGAACGTCCATATATGTCTTTATAACCCACTCTAACGTGGCTTAACTGCCCCGGTAGTATCGTTTTTCTCATGTAATCCGGCAAGACCTTCTTCTCAAGCTCAACCTGTTCTTTTGACTCGCCGTTCATTCTGCGGCTTACTTCTTCGACTCCCTTGAGTAATCCAAGCACCGTGATTATTCGCCAAGGCGCTCTGATGGATGTTTCAGCGAATTTCGGGATAGCCTTATAGGGGAAGGTTATAAAAGGCGCATACCATCGCTTTGCTGTCCTGACCGCCGGAGGAATTTTCTGGTAATTAAAGATTGCGGATTCCGCCGAGTCTTTTGCGGCTTTCACTGCAACTTTATCTGAGAGAGGTTTCCCTTCCATTTTGTAGATGAAGTTGGCTAATTTAAAAAACTGTTCCATCCCCTGGTATGACTTCCCAGGTAAATCAAGCAAACTCCTTGCGGTTTTCGCGGATAAAGAAAAAAAGTCCTCTTTGTGTTCATACCTTCCTGTTTTAGGGTTGAGCTTCAGCTCCAATGCCGCAGTGTCGCTCAAGAAGCGTTTAATTTCCGTTCCCGCCCATTCTTCACCAAACAGCAGGTATTTGTCTGCTGTACGCCAAAAGGGGCCTTTAGTCCAAAGCTCTTTCGCTGCTCTGGCGTAAATATCAACACGATGTGGTGAGAGACCGTTAAAGTAGGAAAGGACGATGTTGCTTAGTAGGTTCCTGCATTGGGTTGCTGGATTGTATACGACCTTGCCTGTTTTCCACAGGGATAAGGCATAATCCCAAGCTTTGACCATCTCGCTTGTTGATACGACCATCTGGTTAAGATCATCCCATATGTACGGATCAACAAGCTTTCCGGAAAGTGGCCCTAATTTCTTTGTGGTTGGCAATGGCTTGAAGGCAACGTACTTTTCTCCTTTGTTGCCTGCCTTTAAAGTCAACAAGGTTTCGGCATCAATCGCCCAGTCTTTGTTCTTTGCGATTCGATCAAACATTTTGGCTAAAACTATATCATGGCTTTCAGTCGCTAACCCTTTGTAAACTAAGTACGGCGCTCTTGTTATAATTCCGAGCTTGTCTTTCTCTTCCTTGGTCAAGACCTTTCTTTGCTTGGAATACCCAAGGTCAAAGCGAGGGTTGACAAACGCTCTTTTTATATAAGAAAGGGCTTTGTCTTGTTTTTCTATTGTGTCATAAGCTCGTTTTAGATATAACTTCCCAGACATTTTATAATGTTGTTTTATTCTGTCTTCGATACCCTTGCGGTCTTTAGTTAACTGGTTGATATCTTTGATGATCGAGCCTCTTGCTCTCGCCATGTAAGACCTGGAGTATTTTTTTGCCTTGACTATCTCTTGCGTAACAATTCTGGTAACGACTTTGTTTATTGTTTTTGTGGTTTCTTTAACGAACCCTTTGCCTCCCTCAAGAGGGATAACGCTCTCTTTAATGCGGGAAACCATTTGTGCGGCTTCTCCTTCTCCAAAGCCCCTGGCCCTCAACGCCTCGTTAACCCTTTCTTCGTTTAACTTTGTCCATTTTGTTTCAGCGGTTTGGATGCCCCCCGTTTCACTTTGTTTAGTCACGATCTTTTCAGTGACTTCTTCAGCGATGTCCTTGGCTTTTTTAGACACAACTACTGTGTGGGGTTTCAATGACTCTTCTTTTCGCTTTATCTTTTTCCCAAGCTCTTCAACTTCTTTGAATTTTGTAGCCAACTCTTTTCTTGTAAACTGTTTCAGGTAGTTATCCGGCCCCAAAAGGCCCATTGACTGCAACTCTCGTTCAAGTTTCTGAAAAGCTTTGACCGCTTCAAAGGCCTTCTCATATCTTTTTGGGGTCGCAGTTACAGACCCCCTTATTATTTGTGACAGTCTGGATTGTTCCCCAGGTGAAAACTTAGCCATGGTATCGGCTATCTCTCTCGCTTTTTTTCGATATTGGGCAATCCGCATTTGAGCGTCATCTCTTACTTTTATGTACTCTTTCGGTTTGCGATAATCGTAGATAGTCCCTTTGTTAAAATAATCTATAAGCGGGATTTTCTTTCCCAGAGCAACCGGCAACTTTTCAGAAAACGCATCCCAAAGAGGTTTCCCAACATACTTGTCGTATAAGTCTCCAAGCTCCTTTGCCGCTTTTGGAAACTTATGTATAGGAATGCCAGCAAAAAGGTTTGTGTTTCCTTCTGCTTGCACAGTCCTGTTTGGTGTCTGTTTGAATTGCATTTCTTCCGCACTTTTCCATACATTATTATAAATCTTTTCATAATCGGCAACACTGGATTTTAAAACGGCGTCTCTTTGCTGTTTGCTGAACCCCATCTTAATTGCGTCAGAGTTAAGCCTCCCACCGACCTTTGCTGGGTTTAGCCAGTCGGCCATTACGTCACGGCCGACCCTTTTTAAGACACCTTTTAGCTCTTGGTTTACACCAGTTAAATTGCCAAAAACTATGTTTTGTTTTAATTGCCCTAAAGTTTGATTGTGGAGCAACGAATCGTCATTGATGTTTTTCACATCGGCTTCAACTTTAGGCATAGGACGCGCTTTTCCGACCTGGTTCTCTGCTTTGATTGCCTCCTGAAAGTCTAACGCCGCTTGGGTCTTTAATTTTGGCTTAACATACGGTATGGGTTTGGGCTGCTTGGCTAAAGAACTTGCAGGAGACGTTGGAGGAGAAGAAGGGGATGTGGCCTCCACGCCCAACCCTCTCCGAGAAAGGGCTTCCTCTCTCCACGTGGGGTTGCTGAAGTCCTTTAAGAGTTTGTTCTCAATCGATTTAATGTAAGAGTCAACAAGGTAGGGCTGGGCGCCATTTCTCTTCAACAATTCGACATGTTTAGCCGATTGCTGGACTGATTGGTCTAAGGTTTGGATAACCGAGCCTTTTTCTTTAACACTCAGCTTACGCCAGACTGCCGATGCCTTGATTGCTTGCGGAACTCTTGAGACTTTGCCAAGGCCATAGGCAAGAGGCTCAAACACCCCGAACAGCGCCATGGATTCTAAGGTTTGGGTTTTTTTGCCTTCCCCAACTAACCCGCCTGTAATCATGCCTTTAGCAATGCTTTGGTAAAAAGGTCGCGCTTTAGACGCAAGTTTTGCTGTCACTAATCCAGCGGCACGGCTGGCAACGCCCAGTGGCCCTGCCACAAACCCAGCGGCTCCAGCGGTTTCTCCAGCAATATCTCTTATGGGAATGGAAGGCCTTTTTTGGAACTCCAGGCTGCCCTCTTTGTCCAGCCCCACTCCAAAGTTAGGAATCCCAGGACCAGGCGCGGCTTTGTTTCTCCACCAGTCGACACTTTCTGCCAGCAATTTGTTTGAATCAAAGTTTGTCCCTTCAAGGGGCGCCAAGAGCGGTTTAGTCACTCCCTGGACGGCTTTCAACGCCGAGTAGGGGATGTTCGCCAACACGCTTTTAGCTCTGTCTGAAAAGCCGGAAGAAGCTGTTTCTTCCACTGGACGGTCTTCGTTTTCAAGTTCCGGATCTTCTCCTTCAAATTTGTACTTTGGAGACTCCCCGCCCTCTGCCCGCACGTCTTCAAAGGAGTATTTTGGGCTAAGGGTCTCTTCCGATGGGGTTTCATCAAAAGTATATTTGGGAGGACGTTGCTTCTCTTGCGGCATTATAAACCCCTGGGTCTCATCATCGGGACAAATTTGTACGCTCGTTTGAAGTCAGATTGCAATATTTTTAATTCGCGTCTTTTTTCTTCCTTGCTCATATCTCTTGATGTTTTGATGGCATCCCTTTGACGCCAATAGCTTTCCACAATATTTTGAGTACGTTCATGCGCAATATTTACAGCATCCAGGGGCTTGTGCATACCACCCTGTTGCAATTCAACGAACTTCTTTTGCGCCAAACTGGCTTGGCCGTAAAGGTCAGGGGATATAATGATTTTTCCTGTGGGACTTTCACTTCCGTACTTTGCTCTTAAAGCCCTTGACCCTTGAAACCATGTTGTAGGGGAGGGGGTTTTTTCTTTCCCTGGCAGAAGCGATTTCCTCTGTTCCTCTGGGCTAAGAGACTTGAAAGCTTTTGCTTTTGCCGCACTCAAAGACCCTGGTGTTTTTTGCGGAAGTCTTTGAGCTTCCTCATACATAGGCTTTCCCCCTTCGCCCACGGGAACCGCCCAGGTATAGCCTCCTAACGGAAATGTTTTCATCCCGCTGGCCTTGTCATCATCCAGCTTTATAACCTTGAAGCCTTTATCTCCTCTTAGCAGGACTTTGTTTTTTATGGTTTTATTGCCAATCTGGAGAGGCCGAATGTCAGGGATTTCGCGATCTTTTCTTGGTGGATAATATCTCTTCGCACCAACATTAACTCCCCAATCTGTTGAATCCCGTATATTGTCATTGCTTCCCTGCATAGCGGCGCCTCTTGGCTCCGGCGCACCTTCTCGATAACCAGCTTTTTCCAACTCAAAAATGCGCCGTTGATCTGTCGCTTGCTGCTGCCTTTCCTGTGCCAGCTTCGCTTCTTGCATTCGCATGTTCTGTCCGACTTTTGCCATAGCCAGATTCGTGAGAAGACTTGGTAACTGCTGTGCGAACTGGTTTTGCCTGTCACGAGGTAAGTATATTACAGCCATATTGCTTTCCTCCCCTAACTAAAAGCGCCAATGAGACCCCCTCCTACACCACCAATTAATGTTCCCCATCCAGGGCTTACCGATGTCCCCGCCGTTGCTCCGCTGACTATGCCGCCAGCGGCTGTCCCCATCGTTGCGCCACTGGATGCACCGCCAAGGATTCCTGCTATTGGGCTTGCTTCGCCAGGATCAACAATCGCATCAGAATAAGTGCCACCCAACAAACCGGGGAGCGTTTGCCATGGGTAAGAGATC
>Ga0209013_10003791_pt1 | contig 13333 bp, 9 predicted proteins | sample Cruoilmetagenom2_FD_187291 | JGI IMG/M metagenome (GOLD analysis project Ga0209013, IMG submission 187291) | Oil polluted marine microbial communities from Coal Oil Point, Santa Barbara, California, USA - Sample 2 (SPAdes) (version 2) | ecosystem: Environmental > Aquatic > Marine > Oil seeps ... | reverse complement strand
CGCCGCGGCCCGGCTCGGGGTACACGAAGGTTCCGTGTACATCCGGGTGAAGAAGATGCCCTCGGCCCCGAATGTATTGATGTTGGGAGTCTCCCAACCACGCATTTTCTGGATGTGCGGGATGCCGACCTCTCCAACCGGAGTGTCGTCCCACATGATGTGGATGATGTTGGGCGGCGTGCCGTGCTTTTCGCGCAGCGCTTTCAGTTTCACCTGCAGCTCCTCGTCCTGCTGCGCCCACTTCTCAGCGTATTGAGCCTCGAGCACGTAGTACTCCGCGTCGTGAATAATCTCCTGGGCCAACGCCGGCACCGTCGAGAATGCCCCGATCATCAAACAAGCGAACAGTCTATTCCTCATTTTTCCTCTCTTTCGACGTCGCCATATCGACGCCTCGTCTTTTTCAAAATCTATTCTGGATAAACGCCGTTCTGACGCCTTGAATTCCTGACCCGTGTATTGCAATCGAGACCGGATCGACCCGACCCGATCGGTGGATATTCTAGGCACCTTCCGTACACAGTTGATGAACGATCTGATAGGTTGAGGCCATGGACGCCCCGCAGGATACAGGAGCGAACGATCCCACGTAAGGGGGGAACCGTGATCGAAAAGATACGCCTGCTCGGATTACTGTTCATCGTCCTTCTGGTCGCGGTCGGCTGCAAGAGCAGCATCGGCGCGAAGACCGTCACGGGGGACCAGTTCAATTACGCGGAAGCGCTGCGAGACGCCTGGAAGGAGCAGATGCTCCTCAACATGGTGGGTCTGCGTTACGCCGAAGCGCCGATGTTCCTCAAGGTGACCTCGGTGATCAACCAGTACTCGATCGAAGGATCGATCACCGCGGCAGCTCCACCCTACGAATTGCAGGCCGCCGCGGCGCCCCCGCTCGGGATTGCGGGGCGCTACTCCGACCGCCCGACGATCACCTACATGCCACTGAGCGGCGCCGAGTTCACCCGCAGCGTGCTGACGCCCATCCCGCCGCACACGATCATGTCACTCATCCAGGCAGGATGGCGGGCGGATCTCCTCCTCCGCCTCACGGTGCGAGCGATTAACGACGTGTCGCCCGCGGAGAGAGTGGGTAGCGCAACCGCCAACCCGCGTTTCTTCGAGCTGGTGTCGCTGATGGCCAAGGTTCAGCGCCACGGTGGCCTCTCCTTCAGGGTCGAGAAACGTGGCAAGGACGACGTCGCCATCGTCATGATACGTGGCGAATCCTCTGAAGAGACCCGCCGCGACCGGACGCGGATTACCGAGATCCTCGGCCTCGAGCCGGGGTTGGTGGAATACCACCTCGTCTTCGGTCGCCAATCCTCCACACCGAACGAGATCGCCATGCTCACGCGTTCGATCCTCGAGATGCTGGTCGATCTGGCGCTGTGGATCGACGTCCCACCTGAGCACGTGACCAGCGGCCGGGTCCGACCGAGACCGGACATGGACGTGCAGGACGAGTTCGGGTTCGAACCGTTGATCAAGGTCCGCTCGTCGACGGCACGGCCGGAAGACTCCTTCGTCGCCGTGCGCTACGACGGGCTGTGGTACTGGATCGACAACGACGATTTCCGATCGAAGAGGACCCTGAGCTTTATGCAGCTGATGTTCTCGCTCGCCGAGTCCGGCGGCGGCCAGACGGCGCCGGTGGTGACCGTTCAGGCCGGAGGGGGATAGCCCCCGGCCGCCCACCCGGGTACAAGGTGCAGGGCCCAGGGTTCAAGGCCGCCCGCTCACCCGAGTAAAACCACAGATTTACTCAGATTGACGAAGATGACATTCAAATGGCCTGGGCCTTTATCTGCGTTATCTGCGTCATCTGCGGGCAAATCTGGGTGGGTGAGTGGATCCGGCATCTGGGATCTGGAATCTGTTATCTGGAGGGGTGGGTGGGAGGGTCTTGACAAACACGAACGGTCGTACTATTTTATTGAACATGACAAAGGGACAGGACACCAAAGAACGCATTCTGGGGCAGGCGTTGGACCTCGTGAGCACGCTCGGCATTGAGGGTCTTTCGATCGGCGAGCTGGCCAAAGCGACCGAAATGTCGAAAAGCGGGCTTTTCGCACACTTCAGTTCCAAGGAAGACCTCCAGCTCGAGGTCCTCAGGACCGGAACCACCCACTTCATCGAAACAGTGGTCTCCCCCGCCCTGCGCGAGCCGCGTGGCGAGCCCAGGGTCCGTGCCCTCTTCGAACGGTGGCTCGCCTGGGAGACCTTGCGGGCCGGCGGATGCCCCTTCATCGCAGCAGCCTTCGAGCTCGACGACCGGCCCGGAAGGCTTCGCGATGTGTTGGAGACCACTCAGCGTCAGTGGATCGACACCCTGGCCACGGCGATCCTCATTGGGATGGACGAGGGTCACTTCCACTCTGATATCGACGCCGACCAGCTCGTGTATGAGATCTACGGTGTCTTTATGGCGTTCCACCTCTATCACCGGCTGCTCCGCGATCCGGACGCGCGCCGCCGCGCAACGGATGCCCTCGATTACCTGTTGAGATCCGCAAAATAAATCCAACGGAATGAAAAAATTCCAGATCGTGCGTTCCCGGTTAGCTCAGCTTCGCCTCTCTTGGATCCGGATCGTCGTGGTGGCGGGCCCTGAAGGACCCGCCTACGGCACTATTAGGACGTTTGAGGTCAAAAGGATAACTGTAGGCGGGTCCTTCAGGGCCCGCCACCAGATCGTTTGTGCAAGGCAGTCAGACCCCGTGAGCCTGAGGAAACCGGATACGCAGGTTCCAGATTTCGTCACGAGGCTTCCAAACAGAAAAGCACGAACGTTCGTGTCATAGAGAGAAAAGTGTCATGATCTTCCCCGGCAATACGATGCTACGCCTCATGGAGTGGATTGTGGAGCGGCTCGATTTCGAACTCGACCTCTCCGACGACCGGATCGTCGACCCCCTCGACGAGCACGAGGTAACCGAGCAACTTCAGTTCGGCAGAGACTGATCCCACGCTCCTGCTCGCTCTGCCCGGGGGAAAACTTGTAGACTCAGTACATGGAGTTCCTGTTCGGCAGATGCAGAGCGCGCATCCCGAGCGTGATCGCGGCGGTTTTCGTGGCCGCGTCACTCCTGCCGTCAGCAGTCGCCGCCGCCGGCGGCGGGGTCCAGGAGGACCCCGAGTACCTCGCGATCAAGCAGCGCCTGGCCCGAGGCTGGAATACCTGGAACACCCGCTCGGTGTTGTCCCACACGCTGCTGCCGGAAGGCTTTGGTCTCAACCTCGCCTTCAAGCAGGTCAAGTGGCTCGACGAACCCTATCTGCGCGAGGTCCTCTTCGGTCGCGACAGCGACGACGCCCATATCCGCCCCGGACCACACACTCTTGACGGCAGCTACACCCGGCTCGACATCCAGTGGCAACAGCTGTGGGCGCGCGTCGAGTCGGCCCAGGCCGGCGACGACCTGGTGGTGCTGGTGACCCCGGTGACCGCGCAGACGCTGCCGGTGAAAATGGTCGTCGAGAGTGCCCTCTACTGGAACCGTCCCGGCTCGCTCGCCAAGGTCGCGGACAACCAGCTGCAGGTGACCCTGCCGACGCGAACTGTCGACGTCTACGCCACCGCCACGCACCAGGAGGACTTCTACGTCCAGACCCAGACCCCATACCTCGTTCTGACCCTCGAAAAACCAGTTGGTCTTTCCACCGGCACGCCGCGGACGGTCGACGAAATTCGCGAGCTCATCGAGGACGCCCGGGAAGCGGTCGAGCAAACGGCGGCAGCTCACGGCGAGCTCGCCGAGGCATATATCGCGATCGAGGCGGGCATTGCCTGGAACCTGGTCTACGAGCCGCGATTCGATCGGGTCGTCTCCACCGTCGGCCGCCTCTGGAACGAAGAGTACGGTGGCTACTGCCTGTTCGGCTGGGACAACTTCTTCCTAGCCTACATGACCTCGCTCTTCAGCCGCGACCTCGCCTTCGCCAATGTACTCGAGCACCTTCGCGGCGCCACCGACGAAGGGTTCATCCCCAACGACAACCGCGGCAACGGCAGCAAGTCCTTCGACCGGTCACAGCCTCCGGTGGGAGCGATCATGGTCAGGGAGGTATATAAGAAGTACCCCGAGCGTTGGCTGCTCGAAGCCACCTTCGACGATCTGCTCGCGTGGAACCGCTGGTGGATGAAGCGCCGCCTCAACGGGGGGCTCCTGAGCTACGGTTCGCACGAAGCCGAGAACCCGTTCCTCGAGCCCGCCACCCAGACCAAACGGACCGCCGGCTACGAATCCGGGATGGACGACTCGCCGATGTACGAGGGTGTGCCCTTCAACAGGAGCAAGAACACCCTCGAGCTGCAGGACGTGGGCCTCACCAGCCTGGTGATCGCCGACTCCCTGGCGTTGGTGGAGATGGCGGAGGTGCTGGGGCGCGAGGCCGAGGCCGCCGAGCTCCGCGAACGCGCGGCAACCCTCTCCCGAAACCTTGAGCAGCTCTGGGACGAGGAGACCGGGCTCTACCTCAACCGCCGCACCGACACCGGCCGGCTCTCCCGTCGGCTCTCCCCCACTCTCTTCTATCCACTGCTGGCCGGGGTGCCGGATTCAGAACGCGCACAGACCATGGTCGCGGACCACCTGCTGAATCCGGAAGAGTTCTGGGGTGACTGGGTGATCCCTTCGATCGCGCGCAACGACCCGGCCTTCGAAAAGCAGCGCTACTGGAAGGGCGCGGTCTGGCCGCCGCTCAATTTCCTGACCTACCTGAGCCTGCGACAAGCGTGGTTTAGAGATGAGGCCACCGAGCTGGCCTCGAAGTCGCTTGCGCTGCTCCTGACCGAATGGCAGCGCCAGGGCTATGTGAGCGAGAACTACTCGGCGATCACCGGCACCGGCGATGACCAACGGCTGTCATCGGACCGATTCCATTCCTGGGGGGCGCTGCTCGGCATCATGGCGTTCGTCGAGTCGGGCGAGATGCCTGCGCCGGAAGAGCCGATCGTCGATCAAGCTTCGGAGGTCGAAAACAGATGACGGCACGCGCGGCTGCCCTGTTCAGGGATCATCTCGGCGCCCGCCTCACCGGTGCAGGCTTCGGCGGCTCCACCGTCAACCTCGTGACCGAAGCAGCCCTGCAGGATTTCGAGCAACAACTCAAGCCGCTGGTCGACGACTGGTCGCTCCGGTCCCTCGTGGTCGGCACCCCCGAGCAGGCCCGGATCACGGAGGTCATCGCGTGACAGACGGAGCCTCCTTTCCAACAGCCGGCGACGCCGAATCCATCGCCCGCGAGTACTGGGGTTTGCAGTGTCAGGCCGAGCCGCTGGCGGGCGAGGTGGACCGGAACTTCCTCCTCGTCACCAACGCCGGCGACCGTTGGGTCCTCAAGATCTCGCGCGAGAACACGGATCGGGTCGACCTCGACTACCAGATCGAGGCGCTGAGGTTTCTGGAGGATTCCCCAGTCGCACATTTCGTGCAACGGGTGCTGCCGACCGCCGACGGTCACTTTCTGCTGCCGTACGATCGAGGAGAAGGTGGGCGCTGTTGGGTTCGTATCCTCTCATTCCTGAGCGGATCGCCCCTGGTCAACATCCGCGAACGACCGCCAGCGCTCCTCGAGGAGATCGGCCGGGCCCTCGCCCTCCTCGACCTGGCCCTTCGCGACTTCGACCATCCGGGCGCGCACCGCGACCACCCCTGGAACCTCGAGCGCACCCATGATCTCGCGCGCTACACAGAACAGATCACCGAACCCGCCCGCCGCGAGCTGGTCGAACGCCACCTCGAGAACTTCCGCCACGATGTGGTCCCTCGCTTCGAGGACCTCGAACGCAGCGTCATTCACAACGACGCCAACGACCACAACCTGTTGGTGGGGAGTGACGCCGACGGCGAACCGGTGCTCGCCGGCCTGATCGACTTCGGTGACTCCCGCCAAACGATCACCATTGCCGAGCTCGCCATCACTGCCGCCTACCTCATGCTCGACCAGGAGTATCCGCTCACCACCGCCGCCCTTGTCACTACCGGTTACGCATCGGTTCGACAACTCAGTACCGCCGAGCAGAGGTTGCTCTTCGACCTCATCATCGCCAGGCTCTGCGCCAGTGTCCTGATGTCGGTCAGGGGCCTCCACCTCGAGCCCGAGAATGAGTACCTGCAGATCTCGGCACAGCCGGTGTGGCGCATGCTGGAAAGGATGTCCCTGATCGACCCCGACGAGGCAACCCGCACCTTCGAGGACGCGTGCGCCACCTCCAGCGCCCCGGTTCGCAGCGCCGATGAGATCGTCGCGATCAGGCGAAGCCACTTCGGCTACAATCTGAGCCTCTCCTACTCGGAGCCCCTCAAGATCGTCCGCGGCGAGGGCCAGTACCTCTTCGACGACGACGGTCGCCGCTATCTCGATCTGGTCAACAACGTCTGCCACGTCGGTCACTGCCACCCGCATGTCGTGGCCGCCGCGCAGGCGCAAATGGCCGAGCTCAACACCAACACCCGTTATCTCCACGACAATCTGGCCGAGTACTCGCTACGGCTTACCGGCACCCTCCCCGAGGGGCTTGAGGTCTGCTTCTTCACCAACTCCGGCACCGAGGCCAACGACCTCGCCCTGCGACTCGCCCGCACCCACACCGGGTCGAAGGAGATCATCGTTCTCGATCACGCCTACCACGGCCACTCGCCGTCGCTGGTCGAGATCTCGCCCTACAAGTGCGAGGGTCCGGGTGGTGAAGGCCTGGCCGAACACGCCCACAAGGTGCCGATGCCCGATCCCTACCGGGGCCCCCACCGCGGGCCGGACGCCGGTGTGGGCTACGCCGACGAGGTCCGCACGGCCATCGCCGAAATCGAGAGCACAGGCCGCAACCTCGGCGCCTTCATGGCCGAGTCGTTGATCGGCTGCGGCGGACAGGTCATCCCCGCACCGGGCTTTCTGTCAGCCGCCGCGGACGCTGCGCGCGAAGTCGGCGGTGTGTATATCGCCGACGAGGTCCAGGTCGGGTTTGGGAGGGTCGGTTCCCACATGTGGGCGTTCGAGAGCCAGGACGTGGTCCCGGACATCGTCACCCTGGGCAAACCGATCGGCAACGGTCACCCGATGGCTGCGGTCGTGACGACCGCCGAGATCGCCGCCTCTTTCGACACCGGGATGGAGTACTTCAACACCTTTGGCGGCAACCCGGTGTCGTGTGCGGTCGGTCTCGCGGTGCTCGACGTCATCGAGATGCAGGGCCTCCAGCAGCACGCCCTCGAGGTCGGCAACCGGATGATCGACGGGCTGCACGAGCTGCAGACCCGGCACGAGCTGATCGGCGACGTGCGAGGGTTGGGACTCTTCATTGGCATCGAACTCGTGCGCGACAGAGAAGCGCTCAAGCCCGCCGGCAGGGAAGCGTCCAGGGTCATCGATAAGATGAAGGCGCGCGGCTTTCTGCTCTCCACCGACGGCCCCCTCCACAACGTGCTCAAGATCAAACCGCCGATGGTTCTGACCGAGCAGGATGTGGATGAGACGTTGGAAGCTCTCGACGAAGTGCTCGGGGCGTTCCCTGACAACTGAGCCACGACCAGCGATCTGTCGCCCCCTTCGGGGGCTGTCCGTATTTGTTGCCGCCATTCCTGGGGCTTACGCCCCAGGCTATGCGTCTGTCGCGCCTCCGGCGCTCATACCGAGGCTGCTGAAATTCCTAGCCGGGGATTGGATCGTGACACGTCCATGATCGGCCCCGCCGATTTCAGCGTTCAAGGGCGGCATATATGCCGCCCCTACAGAAAAGTCCCTTGTATCAGATTTGTAGGGGCGGGATATATCCCGCCCTTGTTCATCGAAACACTCGTGATCCCTCAAGGGTGGCATGTATGCCGCCCCTACAGGTCGCCGACCCTGGTGGCGGACGGTCAACCGGAAAGGTCGACACCCAAACCCGGCCTGTCGAGCAAGCGCAGGCAGCCTTCCTCGACCACAAACCCACCCTTGGCGGGATCACGTGCGAGATCGAAGGAGCCATCGAGGTCGAGGTACCTGGTCTTGGGGCAGGCATAGGCGGCATGCAGCGCCGCGGCAATGCTCACCACACTTTCGTCGTTGCAGCCCCACATGAGATCGATTCCCGCGGACTGAGCAATTTCGGCGATCGCAAGGGCCGGCCGGATGCCGCCGCACTTCATGAGCTTGATATTGAAAATGCCGCACGCTGGAGGATCTGCGGCCAGGATGTTTGCGTCCTTTTCGCCGTGCAGGCTCTCGTCGGCGGCGATGATCCGGCGGACCGATGAGGGTAAATGACGCAGCTCCGAGTCCGACGAGGCGGGAAGGGGCTGTTCGATCAGCTCGAGGTTCAGATCACCAGCAAGATCTCCGAGGCTGCGGGCCTCGTCCATGGTGCAACCCTGGTTGGCGTCGATTCGAATGGACACTTCGGGGCCAACAACCTCTCGCAGCCTGGTGAGCCGTTCCACGTCCTCGTCGAAGGCCCGGCCCGTCTTCACCTTGAGGTATCGGAACCCGTGGCCGAGATGCTCCTCGGCCTCGGCGATTGTTTCTTCCACCGAGGTTATCCCTATCGTCACCGACGTGGGGAGCAGGTCGTGACAGCGTCCGAGGAGGTCGACCAGCGGCACGGCCTCGAGGCGGGCGACGAGATCGTGCAGGGCCATGTCGACCGCGGCGCGGGCTGCGGGGGTTTTCCGATGCGATTGTTCGAGCTCGCGGAACAGTCCATCGAGGTCCCTGGGGTCACGCCCTCCCAGCCACCCTAACTTTTTCACGCTCAGGGCCGTCCGGCATGCATCTGGGGATTCCCCTGTCACGTCCTCAGCGGGCGAGGCAGAACCAATGCCCTCGACTCCCTCATTCGTGGAAATACGTACGAAGAAGAGATCGACCGCGTCGATCCGCATCGACGCAATCTCATACGGATGCTGCAGGGGAACCGCTTCCCCCCAGGACGTGATGCCGGAGATTTTCACGGCGACCTCCCTGGACCGATCCGGTTCTTGATGATCTCTACCAGATCATTGAGATTGTCGCGCAGCGGCAGCACCACCGGGATCCCGAGCGTTTCGGCCAGGCGGAGCCGAACCTCTTCTGGGTCTTCGGAGGCCATCCCTTCTTCGCTGAGGGTCACCGCCCAGACCTCTGCACCGAGGAGATCGATGAAATCGATCTCCTCCTCGATCGGTGGGATGCGGCGCCCGAGATCTTCGAGCTCGTCGAAGAACTGCCGAGCCGGGGCGTGTTGCAGGATGACGCCGTCGGCGCCTCCGGCGAGGATGAGCTCGGAGCCGCAGGGTCCCGATGGATTGCGCAACGAGGACTGGCCCTCGATGAAGATCAAATCGGGTTCGGTCTCCCGCTGACAGGCGAGGATTGCCGATTCGAGCTCACCGCACACGAAGTCGTTTGGGGTCGCGTCGAGGATGAAACCATATGGATAGCCCTGCAGCCAACCGGTCTGGCCGGTGAAGATCATCTCCGCGTGGAGACCCGCATCGCGACACGCGCCAACGAGCAGGCTGCCGGTGGTTCTCTTACCAACGGCGCAGTCAGTACCGAGGATGGCGACCCGGGGCGTTTCCAGGCTCAACACCTCTCCAGTCCAAAACTTGAGCTCCGCCGTCGGTCGTGGGCGGCGGATATCAATGATCTGCACTCCCCGACGCTGTGTAATGTCCACGAGCTCCCGATCGTCCGCCAGAAGCTGATGGAGGCCGTTCACCAGCGAAATGCCGGCCCCTGCCGCGTCCACCAGGTCGGCCCGAAGCTCTGGAGGCATCACGCCTCCGCTGGTCGCAACCCCGACGACGCAGTAGTCGGGTCTCGCGTCGGTATCCTCCAGCATCATGCTCACCGACTCGAATATCGGAATCTCGCGCGTTCGGCCGTCCAACAGCTCGCCGGCATCCTCGCCGGCGCAGGTGTCGTCGATGATGCCCACAATGCGGTACCTGCAAGGGCCACGGACCAGGCCGTGAGCGGTCTTGGCAAACGGGGTCTGGAACATCCCATTCGCGAGAATGACAGCAGTCTCCGGCAATTCTTCGTTCATCCGAGGAGCCTTTCGATCACCAACTCGGTCATTTCGGGAGAGCGGTCCATGGGGCCAAGTGTACACTTGCTCAACAAAGAAGGCGATACTCTTTCTCTTTTCTCAATTTACCAACCAGTTGTACTATGCTACACGCGTCTACAATGGCTGAACCGAAGGGAGAGATTTGCGGTGTTGACACCGCCAGTCCGATCCGTTCCGCGCCACGAGGTCCGATCTCGGGCCCGCTGGATCAGCCAGACTCATCATCACGCCTCACGACAATCCCTGCAGTTTGTCGCCGATATTTCTTCAGGCGCCAAAGGCACGCCCAGAACATCGGCACTCGAGAAATGGGACCAGGCCGCCGCCAACGGCTGCAGGCTCCCTGAACGAATCCAGGAGAAGGAGGCAAGAGTATGAACAGACAAGCTGTATCCGTCATTGTGATCGTCGGGGTGATTCTCCTCTTCAGCCTCTCCGCCTCGGCCCAGACCAGGACCGGCCGAATCCTGGGCCAGGTCACGAGCTCGGTTGGAACGCCTCTACCGGGCGCCACGATCACCGCCAGCAGTGAGGCCCTGATGGGCGGCTCGCGCACCGCAGTCACCGGCAACACCGGGGCCTACCGGTTCGCTGCGCTACCGCCCGGCGTCTACAGCGTCACGGTGGCCATGGAGGGCCATGGGTCTCAGACCATGGAGGGTGTCAAGGTCGGTATCGGCACCACCGGCACCGCAGACTTCATGCTGCTGCCGGAGTTTTCGGACGAGATGGTGGTCGTCGGCGAGTCGCCGCTGGTGGACACCACCAGCTCCGCCCTCACCGCCAACTACAGCGCCGATTTCATCAAGGACCTCCCCACAACCCGGAACTTCTACGACATCATCGCGGTTTCGCCTGGCGTCAGTCTCGCTGAGGAGGATGGGGACCGCGTGATTGCGGGTGGTTCCAACATGCAGTCGAACAACTGGTTCATCGACGGCATCGAGACCACCGCGCCGGAGACCGGCACCGCCTGGATCTACGTCAACCCCGACACCATCCAGGAAATCCAGGTCTCACATATCGGCGCCCCGGCCGAGTACGGCAACATGCTGGGGGCGGCGCTGAACGTGGTGACCAAGACGGGGTCCAACCAGTTCAAGGGCGGTGTCAACGCATACTTCATCGACGACTCCCTGGTCGACTCCGACATCGGCTTCGATTCGGAGTACCCCGAATTCCACCAGGAGTTCCGGGATGCCACCGCAACCCTGGGCGGGCCGATCAAGAAGGACCGGGTCTGGTTCTTCGCCGGCTACGAGTACTATCGGAACACCCAAGCCATGCCAGGCAGCGACTTCGAGGCCACGCCAGCCTGGTATGCGGACCGCTTCGACCTGAAATTTTCGATTCGGATCAACGACAGCAACTTGCTGGATGTGAAGGGCTACACCGACGACTGGGGATGGCCGCCTGCCGCCAGTGAGTACTTCGAGCAGTCGGCACAGGCGGGCGAAATTGGCGACAACCAGGCTTGGGCGCTCAACTATCAGTCAGTCTTCTCCGACCGAACCTTCTTCGAGGCGCGGTACGCGGGATGGCAGACCCTCGATATCGTCGCATCCGAGACCGGCAGCACCGAGGACGCTTACTTCGATTACGCGCCGCCGGGCGGCGGGCCGATGACCTACTGGGGTGGCTATTGGTGGCCGTATCGGTATACGACGGGCATCGACCAGGTGAGCGCCTCCGTCACCCATTTCGCCGACGATTGGCTGGCCGGCGACCACGACTTCAAGTTCGGTGTCCAGGCGAGCCAGGGCGTTGCTCGCACCGAGCTCACAACCACGGGGACCTACTACTATCACAACGTTTACGATTACGACTACTACGGCACCATCTACACCTACGACTACTACTACAAGGTCGACTTCACGCCCTACTACTATGGCAACGAGCAGGAGTCGGCGGCGGTCTTCGTCGACGACTCGTGGTCGCTTTCCGACCGGCTGACCTTCAATCTGGGGCTCCGCTACGACTACCACAGGGGCATCATCCCGTCCTACCCCCGCTTGGATGTCAATGGGGACCCCACCGGCGAGACGATTCCGGGCGTCGACCCGGCCTTCACCTGGAACAACCTGTCGCCGCGCATCGGCTTCGCCTACGCCGCCGGAGCCGATCACAAAACCGTGATTCGCGGCTCGTTCGGGGTCTACTACGACGGCAACGTGGGCGGCAACTGGAACTCGCCGGCACCGGACGGTCCGGTCTATAGGTATTCCTGGAGCGATTCGTGGGACGGTCCCTGGACTTATGAACCCGACTGGGACTGGCAATCCTCCCCAGTCAGCGTCGATCCCAATTTGAAGGCGCCACGGACCCTGCAGTACTCGATCGGTTTCGAGCATGCCTTCATGGACAATTATTCGTTCGGCGTCACCGGTCTCTACAAGGACACCAAGGACCTGGTCGGTTGGGAGATCATGGACGATGGCGTCTACGAGGAGGTGCCATTCACCGACCCGTTCACCGGCAACCAGTACACCCTCCTCGACCCGATTGTGGACCCCACCGTGCGCAAGGGCAACCAGCCGGGCTTTACGATCGATCCGGAGATCGACGGTTATTGGCAGAAGTACTGGGCCGTCATCTTCACCTTCAACCGGCGATTCGCCGATTTCTGGAGCATGAAGGCGGAGTACACCTACTCGGAGTCGACGGGTCTGATTCCGGCTTTCCTCTCTCAGAGGCAGTTCAATCCACTCTACGGAGGCAAGAGCGGCAGCGATCCCAACAGCTATCTCAACGCCAACGACCAACGTCTGACGGGCGACCGGCCGCACATGCTGCGGGTACAGGCAAACTTCGACTTGCCGTGGCAGATGAGGGCCAACACGCTGATCAACCTGCAGAGCGGCCGGCCGTACAGCCGTCAGATCTACCTGCCGACGGCCCGAAACCCGGCAGCGATCATGGAGCCCGCCAGCGACGAGCAACGCCACCCGTTCCAGTACCTGTGGGACATCGGTATCGGCAAGCAGTTCAATCTGGGGGGCAGCGTCGCGTTGCAGTTGGACCTGCAGCTCCTCAATGCGCTCAACAACAGTGCTACCGACTACTGGGAGACGGTGAGGCTGAATGCGGGCGACACCTTCATACCCAACTGGTGGGTGAAGCCTCGACGCCTGCAGCTGCACATCGGAATCGAGTTCTAGCAGTTCGGGCTGCAAACAGACCTGAACGGCCTGATCCACCGGGCGGCGAGGCACCTCGCCGCCCGGTTTTTTCAACTCGTCAAGTCACGTAAGCCTCTCGCAGAAATACCTCTCTCGTTTGTAGGCGGGTCCTTCAGGG
>Ga0209013_10003790_pt1 | contig 13333 bp, 16 predicted proteins | sample Cruoilmetagenom2_FD_187291 | JGI IMG/M metagenome (GOLD analysis project Ga0209013, IMG submission 187291) | Oil polluted marine microbial communities from Coal Oil Point, Santa Barbara, California, USA - Sample 2 (SPAdes) (version 2) | ecosystem: Environmental > Aquatic > Marine > Oil seeps ... | reverse complement strand
GTAATATGAAGCCGTCGTAGTATTAAGTAATTAATATAACTCACAGATGCATCAGAGTTAATTTGGTTTTTATTTCCAAATAACCTGACCGTAGGGATTAGAACATCCTGTGGCGTATGGGCACTACGGACCCGAACGCAGCGAATCTGCGTGAGTCAGGCCCTTTTTGAGGGTCATACGGAGGAACAATAATTGAGTAAAATAATCAGAAAAACCAATCCACGCATATTAGGCCTTATCGTTAACCTCAGGGTCTTATCCCGCGATAATGGAGTGAATATCTGGCGGGACATTGCAAAACGTCTTGAACGCCCCACAAGGAATTATTCTGAAGTGAACCTTAGCAAGATCAATAGATATACCAATGAGGATGAAACAGTAATCGTGCCGGGAAAAGTGTTAAGTTCCGGTAATATCGAGCATAAGGTAACAGTGGCTGCACTGGGATTTAGCGATGGTGCAAGGGAAAAGATCACGAATAAAGGGGGGTCCTGCCTGAACATCGAGGACCTGGTTAAAGAGAACCCTAATGGTTCCGGTGTGAAGATAATGCAGTGAGGTGCGGTGAAATGACAATCATAGACGCAAATGGAATGATATTAGGCAGGCTTTCCAGTATTGTAGCTAAAAAGCTTCTTGAAGGTGAAGAGATATTCATCGTAAATGCCGAGAAAGCTGTAATTTCAGGCTCAAAGATTTCCACATTTGGTGAATACAAACAGGCTGTTGATAGGGGCAATAGAGAATTCGGGCCATACTTCCCGAGACGCTCTGACCATATATTAAAAAGAACAATACGTGGTATGCTGCCATATAAAAGAGCAAGAGGCAAGGATGCCATGTCAAGACTGAAAACCTTCATCGGAGTGCCCGATGCACTGATCAGTGAAGAGAAAATATCCATTGCTGAAGCTAATATGGATAAATTGAGCTCTGTCAAGTATATCAGGCTTGAGGAACTCAGCAAACGTCTGGGTGCTAAATCCGAAACAGGAGGAAAATGAATGGTCAAGATCATCAATACATCAGGAAAAAATAAGACTGCCGTTGCCAGGGCCAAAATCACAGAAGGCGTAGGCCGCATAAGGGTTAACAAAAAACCCATAGAAATATACGAACCGGAAATAGCAAGACTCAAGATACTGGAAGCCTTAGCCTTTATCGGAGATGGTGTGTCCTCAAAGATCGACATTAATGTGAATGTCCGCGGCGGGGGAGTAATGGGTCAGGCAAATGCCATCAGGACTGCCATTGGAAAAGGTGTCGTAGAATGGACCGGGGATCTGGCAGTTAAGGATGCCATGCTTGCTTATGACAGGAGCCTTCTGGTCAATGATTCCAGACAGAAGGAAACAAAGAAGTTCGGTGGACCAGGTGCAAGAGCCAAGTCCCAGAAATCATATAGATGAGCCATTAAGATGATTCCGGTAAGATGTTTCACATGTGGAAAGGTCATTGCCAGTTCATGGGAAGAGTATGAAAGGCGCGTGTCAGAATTCGAGAATCCGGGTAAAGTCCTGGACGATCTTGGTATCGATAGATACTGTTGCCGCAGGATGTTGCTCTCCCACATAAAACTGGTGGATACCTTCGCTCCATACCAGTAGGGGTTGTAGGGTAGCCTGGACCATCCTACGGCGTTCGGGACGCCGCAACCTGAGTTCGAATCTCAGCAACCCCATTCAGGTTTTCGTAGTTATCCAAAATCCTTAAAAGGAAAATCAACATGCAATGTACAAAATAATGTACAAAATATGTAACCATTCCCGGAGGGACTCCGGGAGCAAATGTATTCAGTGTAAGGTATTTAGTTAAGGTATTAGTTGAACGAATCAGTTGAACGTACCAGTTTAAACTGTCATTCAAAGTATGCAGTTACCCCGGTTTATTTTTGAGGTGGAATAATTGAAAGAAGATAAATTTACCCGTTATGAACGTGCACGCATTATCGGCGCACGTGCTTTGCAGATATCAGTGGGGGCACCTGTGCTTCTGGAAGATGACTCAGGCGAGCCAATTGAGATTGCATTAAGGGAACTTAAAATGGGAACAATCCCTATAACAGTCAAACGGTTGAGTGCAGTGAAACAAAATTAGTATATTATTAGTGTATTAAATGATAATAATAATGATACAATTGAATAATAATTGAATAATGATAATATAATTTCAAAGGTGTAAAAATGGAAAGTGATATTGAAGTAGTAAAGGACGCAGGTTACGATTCCATAGTTCCTCTGGACGAATTCCTTGCAGCCGGTATCCATATCGGCACCCAGCAGAAGACAAAGGATATGATGAAGTTTGTCTATAGGGTAAGGACAGATGGGCTTTATGTACTGGATATCCAGTCAACAGATGAAAGGATACGATCGGTAGCAGCACTGCTAGCAAAATATGATCCCACTAAGATATTGACTGTATCTGCAAGACAGTATGGTCATCATCCTGTCCAGATGCTGGCAAAGAGCATCGGTGCCAAGGCCATAGTGGGCCGGTTCATACCAGGGACACTTACGAATCCGGCCCTAGATTTATATACGGAACCGGATATTGTGATGGTAACAGACCCACATGGAGATAACCAGGCGGTCAAGGAGGCAGTTAGTATTGGCATACCGGTTATTGCACTATGTGATACTAACAATTCCACATCAAACGTGGACCTGATAATCCCCACAAACAATAAGGGACGAAAGGCTCTTTCACTGGTATATTACCTGGTAGCCAGGCAGACAACTGAATTGAAAAGCATACCCTTTAATTACAAATTAGAGGATTTTGAAACAGAACTGTAAATAATTCCGATAACATACTATCTAAGGCGGTGCAGGATTTGAGGAGAACGGCTGTATCAGGACAGTTCTACCCCGGTATTCCGAAATACCTTAAAAGGGAATTAAAAAGGTGTTTCACTAATACCACCGGAGTTGTAAGAGACGTTACCGGATCTGTGGTACCTCATGCAGGCTATCCTTATTCAGGTATAACTGCCGCTAATGTCTATACTGCTTTACCGGAAGCTGACACATACGTGTTGCTGGGTCCAAACCATACGGGGCTGGGCTCTGTAGTATCTGTCTCCCGGGAAACATGGAATACTCCCTTAGGGGATGTGCCTGTCAACAAAGAACTGGTAAAACAACTGCTTGGCGGAATAATCGACCTGGACGAGAGTGCACACCAGTATGAGCACTCCATTGAGGTCCAGCTCCCCTTCCTGCAGTATCGTTTTTCCCATGAGTTCAGTATAGTCCCCATATGTATGGGATTACAGTATCAGGAGACTGCCACTGAAGTAGGTGACCAGCTAGCACAAGTAATAAAGGAAAGTGATAACAGGATTGTTATCATCGCATCAAGTGATTTCAGCCATTACATAGAAGATAGTTTGGCAAAGGAGATAGATAACTATCTTATCGAACCGGTCCTGGAACTTGATGTGGGCGGGTTCTATCAGCGTCTGGCAGAAAGAAACGCATCGGTCTGCGGGTACGGTCCTATTTCGGCAATGCTTACGGCATCCAAAGCACTGGGTGCTTCAAAGGGTACCCTGCTTAAATATACTACCAGCGGTGACGTAACTGCCGACAAATCTGCTGTGGTTGGATATGCGGGCATCATTATTGAGTGATAATATTTTAGTATGACAATAACTACTTGTAGCGCGCCCGGTAAGATATATTTTTTTGGCGAACATGCAGTGGTATATGGTGAGGCGGCCATTGCATGTGCAGTGGACCTGCGAACACGGGTGGGTGTACAGCCATCTGGTGAGCATATTATCAGTTCAAGTATGGGTATAACTGGCCTTGATACTGTAAAACACCCATATGTTACCCAGTGTATCAGGGAAATGGAACAATATATTCCCGGTTGCGTAAAAGTCGAAATAACATCCGACCTACCCGTAGGTTCCGGACTTGGTTCGTCGGCTGCGGTGACCATTGCTACTCTGTGTGCATTATACACCCTATTCGATACTGGCCATACGCTTGATGAGATCGCTGCCATCGGGCATGCCATTGAAAGCAAAGTACAGGGTGCGGCAAGTCCAACCGATACCTTTGTGTCCACAATGGGCGGCGTTGTGACCATACCTGGCAGGCAAAATTTGTCACTACCTGAGTGTCCCATTGTCATAGGTTATACTGGCAGTTTTTCATCTACAAGGGAACTGTTGGCAAATGTCTGGTCACTAAAGGAGGATTACCCGGTAGTAATTGACCCGATCATCAATACCATTGGCAGCCTTTGTGGTTACGGTGAAGTATTACTTGAAGGCAGGGATTACGTTGCACTGGGCGATCTTATGGATATAAACCACAGTCTGCTCGATGCAATTGGTGTAGGTTCACTTGAACTCTCGAATCTTGTCTGGGCTGCCAGGAGTGCCGGTGCATGGGGTGCCAAGACCACGGGTGCAGGAGGAGGGGGGTGTATGGTCGCTATCACTGACAAACCTGAAAAGGTGGCGGATGCCATTTGTTTAGCAGGCGGGGAGGCCATTATCACAAGTCCTACTCACGAAGGGGTGAGGGTTGAATGAAAGACCTGACCGTACTGAAGATAGGCGGCAGTATTATTACCGAAAGGTCCAGCCAGATACCAAAGGCCCTGCCTGGTGAGATCAATCGCATCGCCAGTGAGATGGCTACAAATAAAGGCAACCTATTAGTGACTCACGGTGCGGGTTCTTTCGGACATCCTCTTGCCAGGGAATACCGGCTCACTGAACAATTCTATATGGAAGGTGTCATTGAGACACACCGCAGTGTCAGGATATTGAACAACATGGTTGTCGATTCCATGAACCGGGCTGGAGTGCCTGCAGTTCCTGTACATCCTTTCGGTAGTTTCCTGCTGGATAAAGGACGTATCAGTAAAATGTTCAGTGCCCATATCAGTGTAATGCTGGATAGGGGGATGGTCCCTGTACTTCATGGTGACGTGGTAATGGATACAACAAGAGGTGCTGCCATCTTAAGTGGTGACCAGATCGTGCCGTATATTGCACAAAAGCTAGGTGCCGGAACTATCGGTATCGCCAGCGTGACAGATGGTGTACTGGATGATAAAGGACACACATTACCTGTGATAACACCTGCATCATTTGACAAAGTAAAGATCCATATTGGCGGGTCTTCACATACCGATGTTACCGGAGGCATGCTTGGAAAAGTAACAGAACTGGTGGACCTTGCTAACAGGTCTGGCATCAGCAGCCGGATATTCAATGCATCGATACCAGGGAATGTTCGTGCCTTCCTGAATGGTGCGACACCGGGTACACTTATACAAAAGGATAAGTGAGTTCTTAACAATAATAATAAGGGGAACATGAGTACATCAAACAGGAAGATCGAACATCTTGAATTGTGTGCTAACCAAAATGTGGAAGCAAACAGGGATGAGCATAATTTCAGGCGCACAGGATTCGAGGAAATAACACTTGTACACAATGCACTGCCAGGGATCAACAGGCAGGAGATAGATACTTCTGTTGAGTTTCTTTGTCACAGATTAACATTTCCCTTATTGATCGCTTCCATGACCGGGGGCCATCCCGATACTGCGAAGGTGAATGAGGCACTGGCACTTGCCGCACAGGAGATTGGAATTGGCATTGGTGTAGGCAGCCAGAGGGCTGCCATAGAAGACCCAACCCAGGAGGATTCATTCAGGATAGTAAGGGACACCGCACCCGATGCCTTCGTTTACGGGAATATTGGCTTGCCCCAGCTTAAGGAATACGGGGTTGAGGGGGTCAGGCAGGCTGTTGAAATGATAGATGCCGATGCCATGGCCATACACCTGAACTTCCTGCAAGAAGCCATCCAGCCAGAAGGTGATACAGATGCCAGGGGCGGGCTTGGACTTATCAAACAAGTATGTGACGAACTTACGATACCTGTGATAGCCAAGGAAACAGGAGCAGGTATCAGTCGCGAGGTAGCGCAACAGTTGTGCGATGTTGGTGTGTCTGCTATAGATGTCGGGGGCACGGGTGGTACAACCTGGGCTGGTGTGGAAGTCTACAGGGCCAGGCAGCAGTCCGATACCAAGAGTGAAGAACTGGGTAACCAGTTCCGGGACTGGGGTATACCCACGGCCATCAGTGTGATAGAGAGTGACATTTCAGTGCCGGTTATTGCAACCGGAGGGATACGTACAGGAATCGATATGGCAAAATCCCTGGCAATAGGTGCCAGCGTGTGCGCTGCAGCACTGCCACTGGTAGAACCGGCGTTAAACGGACCGGAAGATGTGAAGGCCGTGCTTGGTGTATTCCTGGAAGAATTAAAGACTGCCATGTTCCTGACTGGCAGTGCTACCATTGGGGAGCTCATAGAATCCCAGGTAGTAATAACAGGAAAAACTAACGAGTATTTAAATGAACGCGGGTTTGATACTACCCGGTTTGCGTGTAGATAAATGTGAAAAACAGTTGTAAAATATATGAATATTTAGATGGAGAATTTTTAATGACAGATATAGGAATCATAGCTGTAGGCGGTTATAATGAAATGGGCCGCAATATGACAGCAATAAGAGTGGGTAATGAAATAATTGTAATGGATATGGGACTTCGGCTTGACATGGTACAGATACATGAAGATGTCGAGATCGACAGGAAAAGTTCCAGGGACCTTATTAAAATGGGTGTGATCCCTGATGACCTTGTTATGAAACAAGTTGACGGGAATGTAAAGGCAATAGTCTGTACACATGGTCATCTTGACCATATCGGTGCCCTTCCAAAACTGGCCCACAGGTACGATGCCCCGATCATTTCAACACCATATACATCAGAGCTCATTAAACAACAGTTAAAGAATGAAAAGAAATATCAGGTTAAAAATAAAGTAGAAGCTCTGGCAACAGGGAAGATACATAAAGTGAGCCCGAATATTTCAATTGAATTGATACGGGTACAGCACAGTATCATCGATGCTTCTTTTGCGGCCATACATACACCTGACGGGATCATACTGTATGCTAATGATTTTAAGCTTGACAGAACGCCCGTTATAGGTGAAAAACCTGACTTTGACCGGCTGCGCCAGATCGGGAAAGAAGGAGTTATTGCCATGCTCACTGAAAGTACTAACTCGGGAATGTCTGGTAAAACACCTTCTGAAAAAATAGCTGCTGATATGGTTTCTGATGTGATGCTTGGTACCGAAGAGGCAGAATCCGGAGTAATCGTTACAACGTTCTCTTCCCATATTGCCAGGATCAAATCCATAATTGAAGCGGCTGTGAAGATGAACCGCATACCTGTATTAATGGGCCGTTCTATGGAGAGGTATGTTGGTACTGCTGAAAAAATGGGATTTTTGAAATTCCCTGATAACCTGGAAATGTACGGGCAACGTCATTCCATTGACAAGGCCTTGAAACGAATTAATAAGGAAGGGAAGGAAAAGTACCTGCCAATAGTCACCGGACACCAGGGCGAACCGGGTGCCATATTAACAAGGATATCCCATGACACTACAGATTATAAAATCGAAAAAGGTGATAAGGTAATCTTCTCTGCAAATATCATACCAAATCCAATGACCCGGGCAAACCGTTATTCACTTGAGACAAAACTGAAGATGAAGGGTGCTAGGATATATGATAACGTTCATGTTTCAGGCCATGCACACAGGGAAGACCACTGGGAACTGCTAAGGATGATAAATCCCGAGCACGTTATACCAGCACACGGGAACATTATGATGCATAGTAATTATTTAGAAATGGCAGAGGAAGCAGGATACGTTTTTGGTGAGAATACCCACCTTATGCGTAACGGTGAAGAGATACTTATCGGATAAATATATTAATGAGGTACTTTCATGGAATTGATTAAGGAGATTGATAAACGAGGAAAACGAGTAAATGGTTCTATCCATAATCTAATGCCAATCGGACGTCCGGATGAACTCTACCGTGCGATGCGCTACCTCTTTGATGCGGGCGGAAAACGACTACGTCCCGCAACCCTGATACTTGCGACTGAAGCTGTAGGCGGAAATCCGGACAGCGTAATTCCGGCTGCAACTGCTGTTGAACTGGTCCACAACTTCACATTGATACATGACGATATCATGGACCAGGATGAATTAAGAAGGGGACTGCCATCAGTTCATGTTAAGTGGGGCTTATCCGGTGCCATACTTGCAGGTGATACGTTGTATTCCAAGGCATTCCATATCCTCAGCCAGTGTAAAACAGACCCTGCCCACATGGTCGAGTGCCTTACAGTGATGTCCATGACATGTATAGAGATTTGCGAAGGACAGTGGATGGATATTAGTTTCGAGAAGAGGAAACATGTTCCTGAAGAGGAATATATGGAGATGGTGGAGAAAAAGACTGCCGTGCTCTATGCAGCATCTGCAAAACTGGGTGCAATCCTGGGTGGCAGCACCAAGGAAGAAGCTGATGCACTCTGGGATTTCGGACGCCTGACTGGTGTGGGTTTCCAGATATTTGATGATGTGCTTGACCTGGTCACACCCGAGGATGTACTGGGTAAGATGAGAGGCAGTGACCTGAGGGAAGGTAAACAGACCCTGATTGCCATTCATGCCAGGGAGAATAATGTGGAACTGGATGTGTTCGGTAAAAGAAACTCTACCAACGCAGAGATTGACCATGCACTGAAGACACTTGAGGATTCAGGTTCTATCGATTATGCCCTAACCACGGCCCGGAATTTTATTGCCGAGGGTAAGGCAAAACTGGACATTCTACCAGATACTGAAGCTAAGTATATACTGCTGGCTTTGGCAGACTATATGATCGAGCGAAAATTTTAACATTTCCAATAACTAAATATTACAATTACTGAAGATTCCAATAATCAAATTCTGTTTCAAGTACTATGACCGAACAATGCGAAGCATGCAAGGGCACAGGATATATTGATACCTCTGTGCAGGAATGTCCTGACTGCAAGGGTTCAGGCAAACCTAAGAGTCTCGACCTTACCAAAATGACAGAAAATGACCTGGGAAGCCTGCTGGAAGGCGGGGGTAAATGCCAGAAGTGCGGTGGTTCAGGTACCATTACAGTGAAGCAGAAATGCGAGGTCTGCGGCGGCAGGGGTGAGATGGTTAACTGCCGAATATGCGGCCAGCCCCTTAATGATGATACACAAGGTGATGTATGTGCTTCCTGCGCCAAAAAGCCGCTGGTTCAGAAACTGAGTCCTGCCTGCGATACTTCTGACCTGGCGATCGGCATGACCTATGAGGGTGTGGTTGACAGCCTGGCCAATTTCGGTGCCTTCGTGAACCTGAACCCGCGTACCCGCGGGCTGGCACATGAGAAGCACCTGACCAGGACCCCTGAAGTGGGGGAGACGATCTTTGTACAGGTGAAGAACATTGCATCCAATGGCAACATAGACCTTGTGCCTGTGACACTCTGGGAATACCAGTTGGTCCAGGTTGAAAAGGATATACCCCGCACCCAGGTATCCGGGCTTCGAGATCATATCAGCAAACTGGTGCATATCTCGGGTGAGGTCATACAGATAAAGCAAACAGGCGGCCCGACAATATTTACCTTGGCAGATGAGACCGGGACAGTACCCTGTGCGGCCTTTGAGAAAGCGGGGCAGCGCTCATATCCTGAGATAGAATCAGATATGATCGCAAAGGTGGTGGGTGAGCTTAGCGTAAGGAACAGCGAACTGCAGATCGAGATAAGGGAAATTCGGCAGATGTTGGGGGCAGAATCGGCTGCTATCAAAGGGGAAATAGAGAATGCCCTGGATAAGCGCTCCGAGCCAAATGAAATCGAGTTTTTAGTGGAGAGCCCGATATTGGAAGCGCTGCGACCAAAGATGCGCCAGGTTGCCAAGGAGATACGCAGGGCGATTTTCCATTCACGACCTATTGTATTGCGCCATCATGCGGATGCCGATGGCATCACTTCAGCTATTGCTATAGAGAAAGCAGTGATACCTTTGATACAGGAAGTGGGCGGGTCGGATGCCGGATATCATTTTTACAGACGTTCACCCAGTAAGGCACCGTTCTATGAGATGGTGGATATTACCAGGGACATTTCCTTTGCAACGGCTGATAATGAGAGACATGGTCAGAAAATGCCGCTGGTGCTGTTGATGGATAACGGGAGTACTGAGGAGGATGTGCCTGCTATGCTGCAGGCAAAGGTGTATGGCATGGACATGGTGGTGGTGGACCACCATCATCCTGATGATGTGGTGGATCAGTACCTGCTGGCCCATGTGAACCCGGCCCATGTGGGTGGGGATTTTGGTATTACTACGGGTATGCTGGGTACTGAGATTGCCAGGATGATAAATCCTGATGTGACTGAGGAGATAAAACACTTGCCAGGGGTTTCGGCTGTTGGCGACCGTTCGGAAGCGCCTGAGGCTACAAAGTATATTGAACTGGTGGCATCGCGCTACAGCCTGAATGACTTGAAGGATATGGCGCTGGCACTGGATTATGAGGCGTTCTGGCTGAGGTTTAGTGAGGGTAAGGGTATTACGTATGATGTCCTGAACCTGAGTAATCTTAAGAGACACAGGGAATTGGTGCCGCTTTTGGTGAAGCAGGCCAATGAGGCTATAGAGAGGCAGCTTGAGGCTTCATTGCCGTCTGTCAAGACCCAGGAACTGCCAAGCGGGGCTCTGTTGCATGTACTGGATGTTGAGAACTTTGCTCATAAGTTTACGTTCCCGCCACCGGGTAAGACCAGCGGTGAGGTGCATGACCGACTGTGCCATAAGTATCTTGGCAAGGCGATTGTGACACTTGGGTACGGGCCGGATTTTGCTGTGCTGCGCAGCCGGGGTGTGCTGATGAATATCCCGCAGATGGTGCGGGAGTTGCAGGAGGAAATACCTGAGGCCAGTATAAACGGCGGCGGGCACCTGGTTGTGGGGAGTATTAAATTCGTTGGCGGGTTAAGGACGAAAGTGCTTGCGAAGCTGGCTGAGAAGATGGGGCGGGCTGAGGTTGAGATGGGGTGAAAGGGTGAACACTGGGGAGATTCAAATTCCGGTTTATTCCCTTTCTGTTTTGATGGTTACAATAGTTTAGTTCAGTAATTCCAGCTTATTGTTCTGTTTTTCCAGCTATTTTGATAGAATTTGAATAACTTTGGATAAGTTTGTCGTATTGTTCTATCTGGTAAAACTGCATGCATAGTTCAATTGGTGGAATTCTTATTTTATATTTTTCAATCTTAATGTTTTCTACTTCAGCGTCTTTTGGTTTTGTAGAATGTATAAACGCCTTGAATTCCTCTATTATTTTATCATCAGCTTCGATCATGACACTGACTGTCTGAACATCGTCAATAAAGGTATTAGATGCATAAAAGTTATTTACTCCAAGAGAAACAGCCTTATTTACCAAAAGCACTCTGTAACCTACATCATGAGTTTTTTTACCTTCGATAATGAATTTTAATTTCATGACTAATTTCAGTAATCTTCAATCGATTTATATTTACCTTTTGGCCAGGGAACTGCTACCTATCAAAGTGGGAGGTATGATGAATTCATGTTCTAATTCCAGCATTCCCGCCGCCAGGTAAGACCAGTGGTAAGGTGCATGACCGGCTGTGCCACAAGTATTCTGGTAAGGCGATTGTGACACTTGGGTACGGGCCGGATTTTGCAGTGCTGCGCAGCCGGGGTGTTTTGATGAATATTCCCCGGATGGCAAGGGAATTGCAGGAGGAGATTCCCGAGGGGAGTATTAACGACGGCGGGCACTTGGTTGTGGGGAGTATTAAATTCATTGGCGGGTTGAGGACGAAAGTGCTAGCGAAGCTGGCTGAGAAGATAGGGCATCATGAAAATTGTTCATCTGCATTTTCGGGCTTCATCTCTTACAGCCTGCAAATCCATGATCTCTTCTAGATCATATACCGGAGGGGCGCTCCCTTCTACTTTTTTCAGTCGTATCACTGTGGGGAAGTGCCCCATTCTGCCGTGAAGTTCTGATATCAGTACTGCGGTGGCAGGGGCAAATCCAGGCAGGCTGACGATGTATTCACCCTGCTGGAGACTTTCTGATGTGATTTTTGCCTGATTGACCAGATCACATAATTGAGGTTGAAATGAAAAGGATTCATCAAGCTGTGTGGGGAGTTCAATGATCTCTTTGATGGGTTTTTGGAGGATGTTTTCTATCTTTTCTTTTTGTGCATGGGTTATGGGATGGCTAAAATTTAAAATCTTTATTGATAATTCGTTATTGACCATTTTTGATGGTACAATTTGTTTGGCTTTTTTTCTGTACCAATTTATTAGGTGATCACGAATTTTTAAAAAATTGGTTGTAATTCCCAGGATAATTGCAACTACCCATAATGCTATGATAATTGGACCTGCACTTTCGATCATATTAATTTCAACTACTTTTCATAAATGTATACTTGATCTCAATCGGTATACCCCCGCAGCTCTGCTGCAGTTGGGTGTGCCGGCGTAACGTTTGACTTAAATTTTTCCACTGTGCATTTAATACATATCCGGCGGGCCGTACCATTTACGAACAGTGCCGTACCCTTTTGAAACAGATTTTCCAATCCCTAGATAATCGGGTATGGAGAAATTCACCATGAATCCGCCGCAGAAAGAGGTGAAATTTCGACCCTTAAATTCCATTTCCCTGCTCATAAGGTCAATATCACATTTTATCGTATCAGGGACAGTATAACCAAAAGTCTTTGACATAGAAAGCAGGTTTCCTGTCAGTATTTTCCTCAGCAGTGCTGTCCTTGATTCTTCATTTTTAATAAGCATGTACCTCTCATGGTTTTTCTGGTTCAATGCTGCCCAGGGAGTTACAAATTCATAGAAATGAATTTTCTTTGTTAGGCAGAAATCCTCCTTTTTTATTATCATACTTCTTTCAATAATCTCATAGTCTGTATGATTTAGTGTGATTATTTCGAACTGGTCTAAGATCTCTTTTAAAATATCAACCCCATCATTAATACCAACTATAAGAGGTTTTTGATTAAACATCTTATACTGTATTAGGGGGTAACTATAGACGTATTTATCAGTAATATGATTGTGTAGCTCAACAAATTCGTTGAACTTTGTGGCAAAGAATCCTCTAAGACATCCTGCATCTTCCTTGAAATCATTAGTGGATTCAAAGCTCATTAGAAGTATTTTGAGTTTCATATCAATAATAATAATAAATATATTTATCTAATTTAATCCGTATGAATATATTATTTTGAGATTGTCGGAAAAGCCTAATTTTCGAATATTTTAGCTTTGCTGTCTAAACTTGACTGGGCGCAGCATAGTGATTTAGTTTTAATAATATTTCTG